>JGI24710J26742_10002025_pt1 | contig 18287 bp, 12 predicted proteins | sample BioPla2DNA2_FD_26742 | JGI IMG/M metagenome (IMG submission 26742) | reverse complement strand
TCCCTAATTTCTTGCATGCTGAAATCAGCGGTCCTGGTACGGCGCTTTATCGGACTTCAGATCATATAAATACACCCAACGGATACCCCCAGGCTCAAGTAATCAGTACTGATAAGGCTGGAGGCCATGAGATGGGGCTTAAGCAATATTACACCATAGATAAACTTCCTTGGTATTTTGAGTAAAAGACGCCGCAAAATTATAATCATAACAGTTTGATGTTATAAATGAAGTAAAAGATTCCGATCCTCAGTTAAAAATACAGACTATTCAAATAGACAGGACATACCCTGTTTATTTTTGTTATATAGGCTATTTAATCGTAATTTATAATAAACCATTTGACATTTATGAAAAATACTGATTGAATAAAAAGCGAGTATATAAAATAAAATACTAACACCTGCTGTTTTGGATCCCAAGAGTTGTTAATCTTAATTGAAAAAGCAGGAAGTGTAGTAAAAGCTTAATATACACTGGAGGAAAAGATGTCAAAGTATCTCGTAATTGTGGAATCACCGGCAAAAGCAAAAACAATCAGAAAATATTTAGGTTCAGATTATAAAATAGCTGCTTCTATGGGACACATAAGGGATTTACCTCAAAGCCATCTGGGGGTGGATGTTAAAAATGACTTTACTCCCATGTATATCATTATGGCCGGGAAAAGCACCCTAATAAAAAGTCTTAAAGCAGATGCTGAAAACACTGATAGAATTTATCTGGCAACGGACCCCGATCGTGAAGGCGAGGCAATTTCCTGGCATCTTTCTCATATTTTAAAAATAGATCCTCTAACAGATTGCAGAATTACATTTAATGAAATTACTAAAAATGCTGTTATAAATGCCGTTAAACATGCAAGACCCATTAATATGAACCTGGTTGATGCACAGCAGGCCAGACGCATTTTGGACCGTATAGTGGGCTATGAGATTAGTCCTATTCTCTGGAAAAAAGTACGCAAAGGCTTAAGTGCAGGAAGAGTTCAGTCTGTGGCAACCCGGATAATATGCGATAGAGAGACTGAAATAGAGAACTTTATTCCAAAAGAGTACTGGTCCATTGATACTAAGTTCAAAAAGAAAGATGATTTAATATTCTCTGCCCGGTTTCACGGGATAAATGGGAAAAAGCTGGAAATAAAAAATGAAGAAGAATCAGATAGAATTCTGGCCCTTTTAAATGACTCTGACTTTTTAGTAGCCAAAGTGAAAAAGAGTGCTAAAAAGAGAAATCCGGCTCCTCCCTTTATAACAAGTACATTACAGCAGGAAGCCTCCCGAAAGCTGGGATTCAGTGCTCAAAAAACCATGATGATGGCACAGCAGCTCTATGAGGGTGTGGAAATAGGCAATGAAGGTGCCGTTGGTTTAATTACATACATGAGAACTGACTCGGTACGTATTTCAGAGGATGCTTTAAAAGAAGCCAGAAAATATATTCTGGAGCATTTTGGAGAAGAATACCTACCGTCAAAACCCAGGGTGTTTAAAACCAAATCAGCGGCACAAGATGCGCATGAGGCTATACGTCCTTCCTACACCGAAAGAAACCCGGAAAGCCTGAAAGAGTGGCTTTCCGGTGATCAATATAAACTGTACAAACTTATTTGGGACAGATTCCTGGCAAGTCAGATGGAACCTGCCAAATTTGATACCATTTCAGTTGAAATAGAAGGCAAACCCAGGGCACTGGATGCCAAGACTGTTCTCAATTTGAGAGCCAGCGGCTCAAAACTGGTGTTTAAAGGTTTTATGGCATTATATGTAGAGGGTAACGATACTGCAGAAGATGAAACCACCCAGTTATTGCCCGCAATTGAGGAGAAGGAACCGCTTGCATTATTGAATGTTGAGCCTAATCAGCACTTTACAGAACCTCCGGCAAGATATACTGAGGCAACCTTAGTTAAAGCCCTGGAGGAAAAGGGGATAGGACGCCCCAGTACCTATGCACCTACAATAAGCACCATAATAAACAGGGGTTATGTAGAGAGAAATAAGAAACAACTGGTTCCCACCGAATTGGGGAAAATTGTGAACCAGCTTATGGTGGCTAATTTTGCTGATATAGTAAATGTAAACTTTACAGCCGAAATGGAAAATAAGCTGGATAAGGTTGAAGAAGGTTCAATTGAATGGAAAGCTGTATTGAGAGAATTCTATGAACCTTTTAAAGAGACTGTTAAGAAGGCAGAAACCATAGACAGGATTGAAATGCCTGTGGAAGAGTCCGACGAGGTGTGCGATAAATGCGGCAAGAAAATGGTAGTTAAGATGGGGCGATTCGGTAAATTCCTTGCTTGTCCCGGTTTTCCTGAATGTAAAAATACCAAGCCATTCTTAGAGGAAGCAGGAGTTAAGTGTCCTAAGTGTGCCGGAAGAGTTATATATAGAAAAACTAAGAGGGGCAGAAAATATTTAGGCTGTGAAAACTACCCCAAATGCGATTTTATGACATGGGATATGCCCTCGGATAAAGTTTGCCCTAGATGCTCAAGTTTTCTTACTCAAAAAACTAAAGCAAATACAATAACGTATAAATGCTCCAATTCAGAGTGCGACTATCTTGAAGAAGAGCAAAAGGAAGGTAAGGGCAAAGCCACGTCAAAGGCAAAGAATTAAAAGTTGTCCTGAAAGTCTTGCAGTACCTCAAAATTGTCATCCTGAGCGCCAGCGAAGGATCTTTCTTGTTAACAAAAAGATTCTTAACTTCGTTCAGAATGATTCTCTTTCATAGTCTGTGAAAAAATCAATAGTTCTGTCATAAGATTCATATGCTTTTTTTATCAATTCCTCAGGGTAATGGCTATTATCATAATAATCCCTTGTGGGTACAGGAAGTATTCTATGTATAACGGTATTAGTCCCGACACCTTCACGGCTCAGCCATGTTGGTATATGTTTGACTTTGTTTATCACGGTTTTCTGGGTTACGGGATCTTTTAAGAATTCTATCGTAACCAGTATGCTATCTTCCCGCAGCCATTTTTTATCCTTAGGATTGTCGAACCATTCATGCCATTGATTGGTTAAGAAATTTCCCATGGAATAAATTATGTATTTTGTTTCACCATTAACTGTACGGACTTCAGTTGGCTGAATAACATGTGGATGAGAGCCTAAAATAACATCGGCACCCCATTCAAATAAATCGTTGGAAAGGCTGATTTGCTGCTCATTTGGTTTTCTCCAATACTCGTGCCCCCAATGCATCAAAACTACAGTGATATCAGCTTTTTCCTCAAGCTCTTTTATTTCCTTTTCCATACGAGCTTTGTCAAAGAAAGCAAGATGCTTTGCAATTTGCTCAGAAGTAAGTAAGCCTTCATTACCGTTACTGCCGTAGGTATAGGCCATAAAACCTACATTTATACCGTTAAGATCCTTAATAATGTATCTTTGTTCTTCGCCATCATAGGCTCCTATGACATCAAGCCCTCTGCCTCTGATGTTATCACGGGTTTCCAGCATACCTTTTACTCTTCTGTCCAACTGATGATTGTTTGCATTATTAACTAAATCAAATCCGGAGTATTTAAAAGCGTCAAAGATTTCAGGCGGACAATTGAAATAAGGGAATCCAGAATAATCATTTCTGCTGTTAGTAGCCGCACCTTCATAGCTTACTACGCTGTAATCTGCACTTTCAACAAAAGGCTTTATCTCTTCAAACATGTGGGTGAAATCATACCGGTCTTCACCATCAATTTTAGCTGCTCTCTGAAGAGTATTATGTATTACACAATCACCTGCAGAAACTAAAGTTGCTGTAATCGGAGACGGTGTAGGCACAGGTGTAACAGAAGGGGCAGTTATGGGANTTGATGTCGGCACCGGTGTTGAAACCGGACTTTCTGTAACAGCAGGTTTCGGAGTTGTACCAGCCTGGTTATTTTCAGGTGTTTTGCTTTGATTTATTATACAACCGACAGCCATTAGAGATACTGCAAGTATTAATATCGCAATTATAATGCATTTAGTTTTTATACTTTTCAAGAATATACACCTCAATAAGGGTTTTTATTTATTTTATCATTTTTTGTAGGATATTGATATCTTATACTTAATAATTTATTGATTATAGAGGTGTTAACAGGATATTTTATTTATATAATTACTTTATTAAACATCTAAGTATTAGAAAATTTTAATACATATCTAATGATAAAAACCTGTTAAATCTTGTCGGGGAATAATATAATAAATAAATATGTGAAACTCTAATTAGATTAAGGAGATGAAATGGCAGAATATATAAATGTAATAGGGGCGGGTCTGGCAGGAAGCGAAGCAGCGTGGCAAATTGCCAACAGAGGCATTAAGGTGCGGCTGTACGAGATGAAACCCTATAAGAAAACACCAGCTCATCATAGTGATACCTTTGGTGAGCTGGTATGCAGTAATTCTTTAAAATCAGATATGCTTGAAAATGCTTCAGGCCTTCTTAAAGAAGAACTTAGAAGACTAGGTTCACTAATCATGGAATGTGCAGATAATACCCGGGTGCCTGCCGGCGGTGCTTTAGCGGTAGATAGACAAGGCTTTTCTCAGGCTGTCACAAATAAAATTCTTAATCATCCAAATATCGAAGTGTTTAATGAGGAAGTGACAGCATTAAGTAATGATGTCATCACAATAGTTGCTACAGGTCCACTTACCACGAATGGTCTGGCAGAGCATATATCAGATATAATTGGTGTAGACAGCTTGTATTTTTTTGATGCTGCGGCGCCGATAGTACGCCTTGACAGCATTAATATGAATATAGCTTTTAAGGCTTCCAGATACAACAAAGGAGATGCAGATTATATTAACTGCCCCATGACCAAAGAACAGTATCTGGCTTTTTACGAAGCATTAATAAATGCAGAAACTGTCCCTCTAAAAAAGTTTGAAAATATAAAGCTATTTGAGGGTTGTATGCCTATAGAAGCCATGGCAAAAAGAGGAACAGACACAATCCGTTTTGGTCCATTAAAACCTGTTGGGCTTAATGACCCAAAGACAGGAAAAGAGTACTATGCTGTGGTACAATTAAGACAAGATGATAAGGCAGCGACATTATACAATATTGTCGGCTTCCAGACCAATTTAAGATGGGGAGAGCAAAAACGTGTATTTTCTATGATTCCGGGTCTGGAAAACGCTGAGTTTGAGCGCTATGGTGTGATGCACAGAAACACCTTTTTAAACTCACCGGTGCTGCTTGATAGTGTGTATAGACTAAAAAAACAGCCGATGCTTTTCTTTGCCGGCCAGATGACGGGTGTAGAAGGTTATATAGAATCTACATCCTCAGGTCTTGTAGCCGGAATAAATGCAGCAAGACAGTTTGAGGAACATAAAGATTTGGTTTTCCCAGGCAATACAGCCATCGGAGCATTGGCCAGATACATTTCAAATCCGGCTTCCGGTGATTTTCAGCCTATGAACATTAATTTCGGGATTATCGACCCTCTGAAAGAAAAAATCAAGAATAAGAAGGAACGGTATAGCAAGGTTTCCAAAAGAGCTTTGGAAGAAATAGAAAAAATTAAAATGGCGTATACTGATTTCTTCCTCTAAAACAAAATTAAACGTGCGAATCAGCAAATATAACTGGTGATCGTATTCAGAAGAGCCTTTAAAGCATATAGTTCTGTGCTTTAGTATAAAAATCAATAGAAGGAGAGCTGTAAATGAAAAAAATAAGTCTAAAATTACTGATTCCCCTTGTGGTGGTACTTGTGGGCGTATGGTGTATTACAGGTGTTTACACCCTTAAATCAGACGGCGGTGAAAAAGCTGTATTAACACAATTCGGCCGATATGTTGATACTATAGAAGAAGCTGGCCTGCATTGGCATCTGCCTTATCCTATCCAAAAGGCAGAGATTGTAAAAACTGAAACTCTGCGTACTATAGAGCTGGGATTCAGAACCCAGAATGTGGGCAGTGACTCTACAACCTCATCCTTTAGCGATGTTCCTTCGGAAGCACTTATGATTACCGGAGATGAGAGCCTTGTAAATGCTGAAACTGTTATTCAATACAGAATTTCAAATGTTAAGGACTTTGTATTCAATGTTAACGATGTTTTTAATACACTAAAAATGGCAGCCGAGTCATCAGTGCGCCGTGTTGTGGCAAATCATAAGTTAGATAATGTATTAACAGATCAGAAAGATATTATTCAAAATGAGATAAAGGAAGACTTGCAGAATATATGCAATGAATATAAAATGGGAATTTCCATCAAAAATGTTGCCCTTCAGGCGGTTTATGCTCCCTTGGAAGTAGAGGATGCGTTTAACGATGTTATAAAGGCCCGGGAGGATATGAACCGTTACATTAATGAAGCCAACAGAGAAGCAAATGAAATCGTTCCGGCTGCTGAGGCAAGGGTTCAGGAGATTCTTAACGAAGCAAATGCCTACAAAGAAAAACGTATATCAGAGGCCAAAGGTGATGTGGAGAACTTTACCCAGGTATATAAAAACTTTGAATTAGGTCCTGATGTAACACGAACCAGAATGTATCTGGAAACCATGCAAGAGGTTCTTCCAAAAGCAAAGATTTTCATAATGAATGATTCAGGCAATACATTGCGCTTTCTTCCTTTAGAAGGCGGAACAGTTAATATTGGAGAGTAAGGAGGTAAAAAAACGGTATGGATAATATGAGTTTTAAACAGCAATATAGTAATCAGCAAAATAAATTCAAACCTGCAGATTTAGATAAAATAACCGGGGTATTAAAGAACCTGGGCATAATTGTAGCTATAATAATACTTATTCTTATACTGCTATCTTCATTTACCTTTACTGTAAATGAAACTGAACAGGCAGTAGTAACTCAGTTTGATAGAATTGTAAGAATTATAGTCGATGATATTAACGATCCATCAATACAAGAATTAAGGGATAATCCAAGATTTGCAGGTATCAGGATTCAGCAGGGCAAAGGATTGTTCTTCAAGATTCCTTTTATTCAAAACGTGAAACACTTTTCCAATAAGCTTATTACATATGACACAACTGCTGAAGAAGTTACAACACGGGACAAGAAAACAATTTTTATCGATAACTTTGCACAATGGAAGATTAATAATCCGGCAACTTTTATGGTTAATATTGGAACCAGGGAAGCTGCCCATCAAAGAATAGATGAAGTTATTTATTCAAAAATGCGGGAGGAAATTGGTAAAATTGATGCCCATATATTGATTGCCGATAAGGATTATATGTTTTCAATGCTTCAGAATGTGGAGGATTATGTTAATGATCAGCTTGAAAACTATGGAGTAAAGATTATAGATATCAGAATTAAGCGTACTGAGTTTCCCGATGCTACCAAGCCAAGTATTTATGAACAGATGAGATCAGAACGTGAGGCTGTTGCCAGCAAATACAGAGCAGATGGGCAGAAGGCCGCAAGAACCATCCGGGCCGAAGCAAAGAACAGAGCAACCGTCATAGAGGCACAGGCATATGAACAAGCCCAAAAACTAATGGGTGAAGGCGATGCTGAGGCGCTAAGAATATATGCGGAAGCTTATAATGTTGATCCGGAATTCTATGCTTTCTGGAAGACTCTTCAGACCTACAAACAGGTTATAGACGAGGATACCACAATAATAATCAGTCCAGACTCAGTATTTGCCAAGTACATTTACGGAAAATAATCGACACCCTGGAAGTATAATGAATAGACAGTAAACCGAATTTAGTCATCCTGAATTAAACTTAAGGATGACTTTTCTTTATTCTGATAATCTTGCATCGTTCCTTACACTGTCAGTCTGGGGGAGTTCAGCTACGCAATCCATGCTTTCGCTGATGCCATTTGACATGGTACCTGTTACAGTCTGACATTTTAAATCTGGTGCAAGAATCTTAAAAAATTAGCCAGAAAAACAAGACTAATTTAACCCAAAAAAATCAATACTTATTGTATGCGCTAATTTCTACTTAATTTTTTGAGAGGACAGATAAGATGCGATACAAAAAAGGTCTTGGGAATGGATTTATCCTAAGTTTAATTTTACTTGTTCTTATTTCTTCCTTTTCAGCTTGCAGTAAATCAAAACAGCATATGGATGAAGAAATTCACCGTATACCTGTAATCATAAAACCTGTTAAAAGAGGGAGCCTTGAAAGTGTCACAGAATATACCGGGATAGTAAAACCCAAAAAAATGGTCTATGTAGTATCAGCTGCACCTGGACGGGTTACCAGAGTATACTTTGAGGTAGGTGACAGAGTTAAAAAAGGTGATACACTTTTTAGCATCGACAGTAAGGAAATTGAATCGAATATCAAAGTGCTGGAAGAGCAGCTGAAAGTTGCTAAGGCCAATATCTCACTTGCCGAAACTAAAATGGTATCGGCTATGGAAAGTGGCTATGAAAGCCAAAAGCTGCAGCTAAAATCAGCTCTTATAAGTGCCGAGCATAATTATGAAGCAGCAAAAAGAACTTTTGATTCTGCAACTATTCTGCATGAAAAAAAAATAATAAACAGCCTTAAATATTATGAAATAAAGAATCAGTTTGAGCAGGCAAAAAACGCCTTGCAAACTGCAGATTATGCCTATCAATTATATATAAATAAAATGGCCGAAGAAGAAATAAATCTGTCAAACCAGCAGCTTAAGCAGGCCCAGGCATCTTATAATGCTGTTAAACTCCAAATCGAAATGGCAAGACAACAGTTGGAGCATACCCATGTAAAATCGCCTATTGACGGAATAATCGCATCAAAGGATGTTTTTGAGGGTGCTCTTGTTTCCAATACTATGGCACCTTATGTCATCAGTGAAACAGACACTTTACAGGTAGCTATATCAGTTACTGAACAAGTAGTAAACAAAATACAGCAAGGCAGCCAATTAGAAATTATAATTCCCGCTGTGGGAACAGGCATATTTACAGGTAAAATTACTTCAGTCAGCCCTGTAATAGACGCTAAGACGTTTTCATACGATGTTTTAATAGATATCCCCAATAGAAGTAATTTAATTAAACCCGGAATGACAGCAAAGGTTAATATAATGGTGGAAAAACGGGAAGACATAATATTAGTACCTATAAATTCAATTCTTACAGAAGATAGCGGAAAATATGTATTTACAGTTGAAAACAACAGAGCGGTTAAGAGGTTTGTAGACACCGGTATCAGCAATAATGACATGGTCGAAATAACAAAAGGTCTGGAAACAGGTCATCTTATAGTAGTAAAAGGACATCAGTTTCTTAAACATAACGATCCTGTAATAGTGTTACAGGAGGATCTCAAATGAGTTTACCCGGTGTTGCCATACGTCGCCCCATAGCTGTTATCATGATAATCCTTTCAATAAGTCTGATTGGAGCTGTTTCCCTTTCGAAGCTGAACTTTGATTTACTCCCGGATTTAAATGTGCCGGTAGCTGTAGTGACTGCAAAATATGAAGGAGCAGGCCCAAAAGAAATTGAAAGGCTTATAACGAAGCCTTTTGAAGAAACACTGACTACTGTACCGGAGTTAAAATCCATTGAAACTGTTTCCACAAATGAGCATTGCTTGTGCATACTCTATTTTAATGATAATACTGATATGAATTTCGCTACTTTACAAATGCGAGAAAAGATTGATTTAGCTAAGGCATATTTGCCTCAGGAAGTTAAAGATATTATGGTTATGCGAATTGACCCAAATAACTTTCAGTCCACATTTGAAATAGGCATAACCTCTAAAACAATGGAGATAGAGAATCTGACACGCATCGTAGAAGAGCAGATAATAAACAGACTGGAAAGAATAAGCGGAGTAGCATCAGCCAAACTTTCAGGAGGAATAGTTTCAGAGGTTCGGATAGAACTCATTCCTGAACGCCTTAACCTTTATGGGTTAAATGAAAGTACGGTTTCTCAGTATATTATGACTGAAAACCTTAATATACCTGCGGGAAGTATTGACACAGCAGGGATGTCCATTTATCTGAAAACAGCAGGCCGGTTTAAAAGTCTTGAGGAAATAAGAAACCTCAGTATCCCGGCTAATTCAGGCGCAATTGTTTTCTTAAGAGACATAGCCAATGTTAACATTACTCAAAAAGAAAAAACTAGTGAGAGCTATATTAATGGTGTCCCGGCACTTAATATTTCTGTACAGAAACAGAGTAATGCAAACACTGTCAATGTATGCAGAGAAATCCAAAAAGAAATTAAGAAGTTAAGTGAAAACTATGCCGAGATGGATTTCAAAATCATTTATGACAGCTCCACCTATATTGAGCAGTCATTAAATACAGTTACCGAATCAGCAATTCAGGGTGGTATTCTGGCCGTGTTGGTGCTTTATTTGTTCTTGAGAAATGTAAGGGCAACACTGATAATAGCTGTTTCTATGCCAGTTTCAATAATTACATCCTTTGTATTGATGTATTTTTCGGGAATCAGCCTGAATCTCATTTCACTTGCAGGATTTGCTCTGGGAGTAGGTATGATGGTAGATAACTCCATAGTAGTTTTAGAAAATATCTACAGGTACCGGTATGGAGGCATGGAAATGGTACAGGCTGCTGAATCAGGAACAAAGGAAGTTATGTTGTCAATTACTGCATCCACCTTTACTACTGTTATAGTTTTTGTACCCATCATTTTTGTTGAAGGAATGACAGGTAAAGTATTTAAGGAAATGGGACTGATAATAACATTTTCACTCATGGCATCATTACTGGTAGCAATAACATTTCTTCCTATGATGGCATCAAAAATTCTGAGCATAGAAATTAACAGAAAGAAGACGAAAGGTAAAAGAGGAAGGATAAAGACCTTTCTTACAAATCTTTTTGATATTTGGGATTCTTTTTACAATATTGTGGCTCGAAACTATGAAAAAGTATTAAGAGCATCACTGAACAGACGTGGGATTGTTATTGGTATTGCGGTAATATTGTTAATTTTATCATTATTTACATTGCCTATCATTGGGTTTGAATACTTTCCTTCAATGGATGAAGGAATAGTTTTGATCGAAGTTGCTTTACCCAAGGGAAGCACTCTTTCAGAAACCAATGAAATTACTTTTATGGTCCAGGATCGTATAAAAGAAATACCCGAAGTTCAAAGTGTAAGTATGACAATAGGCAACTCAGGCTATGTATTGGACAGATCAACCACTGAAAAATCATATATAGCAGTTGATATTGGCAGTATTGAAGAACGTGAAAAAACTATTGTGCAGATATCCAATGAGATAAGGAACAAGCTGAATAATATTGCAGGTGCAAAAATTAAAGTCAATGAAGATAGCCGTGTAATGGGGTTTTCCATAGGAAACAATGCAGTTGATATAAGAATTTCAGGGGAGGATATCAACACTCTTAAAAAGATTTCTTCTGATTTAATGGCGATTTTAGAAGGCATTAAGGGTATCGACAGACCTGAAAGTACTATTGATGAAGAAATAGAAGTGGCTTTAATAAAAATAGACAGAGAAAAGGCGCTTTTATATGGACTTACTCCTGCACAAATCGGCCAGGCTATTCGAATAGGGGTAGATGGAATCATCGCCACAAGGTATGAATACAGGGGCTCAGATATAGATGTGGTGGTATGTTCACTTGGTAATAAGCCGGAAAACCTTAAAGATATAGAGAATATTTCTCTTCAAAGCCCCAGAGGTGTCAGTATCCCGTTAATGGAGCTGGCCGAGATTGAGCTGGAAAGATCAATTCCCGATATAATCAGAAATGACCAAAAGAAAACAGTTTCAATAACAGCAAATCTAAAGGGCAGAGCTATTAATAAAGTAACGGCTGATATTGACAAAGAATTTTCAAAATATGATTTCCCTTCCGGATACTCCTATTCATACGCAGGACAGCAAAGAGATTTTATCGATTCTTTTGATGCGCTTTCAGATGCATTTATATTGTCGGTAATTATTGTATATATGCTGCTAGCTGCTCAATTTGAATCATTGATGCACCCGTTTACAATATTACTAACTGTTCCTTTAGCCCTTACCGGGGGGTTATTGGCTTTGCTGGCAACAGGTAAAACATTAAGTATACCAGCATTTATAGGAATAATTATATTGGTGGGCATAGTGGTGGATAACGCTATTGTTCTGGTGGACAGCATAAACCAATGCAAAAGAGATGGAATGAGTGCCAAAGATGCCATTATCAAATCAGGGCCTTTAAGACTGCGACCAATTTTGATGACAACCCTTACCACTATTCTCGGTATGGTGCCGATGGCGATTTCCAGAAAGGAAGGGAGCGAGATACAGATACCGTTAGCTATTGTTATAATTGGTGGCCTGACTGTTTCAACACTAATAACGCTGATTGTAATACCATCATTTTATATGGGCTTTGAAAATATTTTGGAAAAAGCGAAGAGCAGAGCTGTTATCAGCCATTCTGAAAAGAACGCAGTTGAGTGAAGAATATTATTTGTTAACGACAGAATTATCATCCAGAGCGCAGCGTAAGCACCCCAAACCGTCATCCTGAGCGCAGCGTAAGCACCCCAAACCGTCATCCTGAGCGCAGCGTAAGCACCCCAAACCGTCATCCTGAGCGCAGCGAAGCGGAGTCGAAGGATCTTAAACGTCAAATAATGTTGGTGAAGGATGAAGACAATATTTATTTGACACTTTTAGTTACAACAAGTAGAATAATTCAGTACGTTAGACAGAAACAGCAGGTGATATAGTGAAAAAAGTAAGAAACGAACTTAGAAACGTAGCAATAATAGCGCATGTTGATCATGGAAAAACAACTCTGGTTGACGCAATGCTAAGACAGAGCGGAATTTTCAGAAGTAATGAAAGACTGGTAGAAAGGGTTATGGATTCCGGCGATCTTGAACGTGAAAAAGGCATTACCATNATGTCCAAGAATACATCGGTAGTTCATAACGGAACCAGAATCAATATAGTAGACACTCCGGGGCATGCCGATTTTGGGGGTGAAGTGGAACGGATACTGAAAATGGTTGATGGTGTTCTTTTACTGGTAGATGCTTATGAAGGGGCAATGCCACAAACCCGCTTTGTTCTGAGAAAAGCCCTTGCCCTGCAATTAAAGCCTATAGTTGTTATTAACAAGATAGACAGAAAAGATGCAAGACCGGCCGAAGTAATAGATGAGATACTGGACCTTTTTATTGAACTGGGTGCCGATGATGATTTGCTTGATTTTCCCGTTATATATACATCGGCGAAAAATCATATCGCGAAGTATGATTTAGATGATGAATCGGATAATTTGGATCCCTTGTTTGAAACAATAAAAAAGCATATTCCTGCACCTATAGGCGATAGTGAGGCTCCATTGCAGTTTTTGGTTTCAAGCCTTGATTACGATGATTATATAGGCAGAATTGCGATTGGTCGTATTGAAAGGGGTACTGTTAATAAAGATCAGCAAGCAGTGATTTGTAAGAAAAATGATAGTCTTAAACCCGTAAAAATATCGTCTTTACAGAATTTTCAGGGATTAAAAAGGGTGGATGTAGATTCTGCGTCTGTTGGAGAGATTATTGCAGTTTCAGGAATACCGGATATCACAATAGGTGATACGATATGCGATGCAGATTATCCGGAGGCTATACCATTTGTTGAAATTGATGAGCCGACAATATCAATGTACTTTCTGGTAAATAACAGCCCCTTTGCCGGTAAAGAAGGTACCTATGTAACTTCCCGCCATATTCGCAACAGACTGTTTCGGGAAGTGGAGACAAATGTCAGCATGAGAGTTGAGGAAACAGACTCACCGGATGCGTTCAAAGTATCTGGCCGGGGTGAACTCCATCTTTCAATTTTAATTGAAACAATGAGAAGAGAGGGCTACGAATTTCAGGTGTCAAAACCGGAAGTTATTACCATTGAAAGAAACGGGGTAATATATGAACCCATTGAAAATCTGGTAATAGATGTTCCTGAAGAATACTTAGGAAATGTTATGGAAAAACTCGGGCAAAGAAAGGCGGAACTGATAAACATGCATGGTCCGTCTCAAGGCTATGTTCGACTGGACTATAGAATACCAGCCCGAAGTCTTATTGGATATCGTTCAGAGTTTTTGACTGACACCCGGGGAAATGGTATAATGAATCATGTTTTTTATGGCTATGAGCCCTTTAAGGGGGAAATCAAGAGACGTAACCGTGGTGTTTTAGTTGCATGGGAAGCAGGAGAATCTGTTACCTACGGTTTATATAATGCTCAGGACAGAGGAAGTCTGTTTATTGGACCCGGTGTTCAGGTTTATGAAGGCATGATTGTAGGGATGTGCTCGAGAAATGAAGATATAGTTATCAATGTATGCAAAAAAAAGCATGTTACAAATATCCGGGCCTCAGGTTCCGATGAAGCATTGAAACTGGTTCCGCATATAAATATGAGCCTTGAACAAAGTCTTGAATTCATTGACGATGATGAACTGGTGGAGATAACACCGAAATCTATTCGTCTTAGAAAAAAGATTCTAAATACTGAACAGAGAGCTAAGGTGAGAAAAGATGCAAAAAGATAACACCACCTTAATAAAAAGTGGAGAAAAAGACAAATTAAAGAAATCCATTAAACCCAAAATAAGAAAGAAAAAAGCAAAAAAGAAACGTTATTTATTTTTGAAGTTTCTGATTCTTGTATTAGTATGTGTTATTGTTTTTATGACATGTGCACTTTATGGATATCGCTTTATTATGGAAGGAACGGCTCAAGCCTCAGTTCCATTGACTGAGGAGACCGGCATTGTATTTAAAATACCTTCCGGTGCCAGAACAGTAAATATCGCAGAGGAGCTTAAGAATCAAGGATTTATTGAGGACCCCAGAATATATAGGATTATCTCTAAAATCCTCGGGTTTGATAACGCTTATAAAGCGGGAAGATATATTATTTCTAAGGACATGAATTACTATGCCCTTATGGTGAGGCTTAGCGGCGAACCGCTAAAGAATCCTACTCAGGATATTATGATACCCGAGGGCAAAACCTTAGTTGAAACAGCCAGAATCCTGGCGGCCCAAGGATATATTGACGAAGTCAAGTTCCTTAAAATCGCTGAAAAAGAAAACAAGGTGTTTGAATTTCTGAAAGATGTTAAAGCTACTTCAAGCAGAAAATACCCTCTTGAGGGTTATTTATACCCTGATACCTACAGAATGGATGAAGGTTGGACAGAAGAAGACCTTATTCAGCGCATGTTAAATGAATTCGACAGAGTGTTTACTGAGGAGCATTATAAGAGAGCAGAAGAGCTGGGTATGACAATTGATGAGGTTATTACTCTGGCCTCTTTAATCGAGATGGAAGCACTTTATCCGGCAGATTTTAAAAAGATTTCAAGCGTGTTTCATAACCGCTTAAACAGTGAAGATTTGCTGTTACTCCAGTCGGATGCTACCATACAATATGCAAGAATTTATGAAGGTCTTGGAAGAACAAGTGCGGTATTATTCAAGGACCTGGAAATAGACCATCCATACAATACCTATATCCATGAAGGATTGCCGCCGGGGCCCATATGTTCACCCAGAATAGATGCTATTGAAGCCGCATTGTACCCGGAGAAGACCAACTATTATTATTTCTTTGCTACTCCAGATGGTACAAATATTTACAATGAAACACTTGAAGACCATAACAGGGATCAACAAAAATATGGTGTAAGCGGATTTGATTAATATTATGAGGCGGCTTAAAAAGCCGCCTTTGTGTTTATATACCGGCAATTTATATAATATTAAAGGAATAATATTATGCAAGAAAAAATTATTTATTCTGAAACAGTTGAGTTTCTTCGTTCTGCAATAAAACGTGAAACAGGCTTTTTAAGAGAACTTGAGGAATATGCTAGATTACATCATATACCCATTATACAGCCCGAATCAGCCGCATTACTGAAACTTCTCGTAAAGCTGCACAAGCCACAAAAAATACTTGAAGCAGGCACTGCTATCGGCTACTCGGCTTGTATTATGTCAGTTGCTATGGATAAACCGGGAATAATTGATACAATAGAGATAGATGAAAAGCTGGTTGATATGGCTAAGAAGAATATCAAAACAATGTGCTATGATAACTGTATAAGGGTAATTTGGGGAGATGCCCTTGAAGTAATGGAATGTCTTAATTCAACCTATGATATGATTTTTCTCGATGCTGCAAAAGGACAATATATAGAGTATTTAAACCATGCTTTGCGGCTGTTGAGGCCGGGTGGCTTATTAGTAACTGATAATGTTTTATATAAGGGACTTGTTGCACAAAAAGATAAAATACAGCATAAACACAGGACCATAGCTACCAAACTGAAAGAATATCTAAGGCTGATTTGCAGCCATGAAAGATTGGAAACCTCCATTGTTCCAATAGGGGACGGTATGGCAATAAGTCTTAAGAAAGGTGATTAAAATGAAGAAAGTCGAGCTTTTAGCTCCGGCAGGTAATTTGGAAAAACTAAAGATGGCAATATTATATGGAGCCGATGCAGTATATTTGGCCGGAGAAGAGTTTGGACTTCGTACTGCCTCTGATAATTTTACTTTTGAAGAAATGAAAGAGGGAATAGATTTTGTTCATGAAAAAGGTAAAAAAGCATACCTTACAATGAATATAATTCCTCATAACGATGATATGGCCAATGTGTCTAAATTTATAGAAAAGGCGGTTTTAACAGGTATTGACGCTGTCATTGTTTCTGATCCCGGAATGTTTACTATTATAAAAAGTGCAGTACCAGAGCTTGATATCCATATCAGTACACAGGCTAATATAACAAACACCGAGACCGTCAAATTCTGGCATTTGGCAGGTGCAACAAGAGTTGTACTGGCACGTGAACTTTCCATTAACGAAATAAAAGAGATACGTGCCAATATTGCTGAAGATATGGAACTGGAAGCATTTGTTCATGGCGCAATGTGTATTTCATACTCAGGAAGGTGTCTGTTAAGTAACTATATGACCGGAAGGGATTCCAATAAAGGAGATTGTGCTCAGCCCTGCCGGTGGAAATATCATCTGATGGAGGAAAAACGTCCTGGGGAATATTTCCCTATTCAAGAGGATAAAAGAGGTACTTTTATTTTCAATTCCAAGGATCTTTGCATGATAAGACATATACCGGAGCTAATTTCCAGCGGCATATCCAGCTTAAAAATTGAGGGCCGTGTAAAAAGCTCTTTTTATGTTGCTACTGTAGTTAAAGCATATAGGGATGCTATCAATGCTTACTACAATAATCAGCCATATGATGAAAAATGGTTTGAAGAAATAAGTAAAGTTAGCAATCGTGATTTTNCAACAGGGTTTTTCTTTGGTAAACCTGGCCATGATGATCATAATTACAGCACCAGTTCATATATTAGGAATTATGATTTCGTCGGTATTGTAAAAGGTTATGACAAGAGTAAAGAAATGGTGGTAATAGAACAGCGGAACCGGTTTCAGGTGGGAGATACAGTTGAAGTAATGCCGCCGGATGGTCCTGTTACCGAGTTTGTAGTAAATGAAATGTTTGATGGAGAGGGAAATAATATTACTGTGGCTCCTCATCCTCAAATGGAAGTAAGAATACCCATGAAACCCTTGCCTCAGCATGCAATTTTACGGGTTAGCAAATAAGGCTCCCACTTGTTGTACCTGGCAATAATATTAGAAAATTCTAATGTTATGGTCTGGAAAGCTGTGGTATTATAATATTATGAATAAGCTGGACTGTATTTTAGTGTACAGAGCTAAGCAAATAAATATCTTACTATAAGGAGGTCTTTGACCATGGCATTTTTTGATGATGTTAAGAGATTTGGCAAAAATCTTACTGACAAGGGTAAAGACGTAATTGAAATTACAAAACTCAACTCACAGATTAACGCTGAGAAAGATAAAATTAAGGATTTCTATGTAAAAATCGGTGAGGAAGTATACAAAGCGTATTCTGCAGGTGAAGAAACAGCTTATAACGAATATTGCGCTGAGATCAAAAATATTGAGGATACCATTAACGAACTTACAGCAAAGGTTCTTGAATTGAAAAACGCAACAAAATGCCCCAACTGTGGTGCTGAAGTGGCCAAAGATACTTCATTCTGTTCTACATGTGGTACAAAATTAAACTAATAATAGTCATCTACTGAAAAACGGCCAATTTTTGGCCGTTTTTTTGCGGATATTTTTGTCAACACAGAAGATTCTTCGCTTTGCTCAGAATGACAGAGGGGTGTTATCCTGAGCGCAGCGTAGCGCTTCTGTACTGTCATTCTGGTGTGTCCAGCAAGCTAGATTGTGCTAGCCG
>JGI24710J26742_10002020_pt1 | contig 18308 bp, 13 predicted proteins | sample BioPla2DNA2_FD_26742 | JGI IMG/M metagenome (IMG submission 26742) | reverse complement strand
CATCGCAGGCCCGCTTTCGCTACCTTCGCCTCGTAACGGTACATAAGGTGCCAAAGTACGTCACCTAAGTACCGACGGTCTCAGAGTACCTGCTTGTGGTCTTTGTTAAACTTGCACAGCTCAACAAGGGTTTTCGTGAGTTTCGCAATTAGCTATATCCTACTAAAAATATAAGGAGGAAAATCATATGAATACTGTAAAAATAGCTATTATAGGTGTTGGCGATATCAGTGGAATATATCTGAAGAATATAACTAGCATGTTCAAGGAAATAAATGTTATTGGGGTATGTGATTTAGTTAAAGAGAAAGCCCAAAAGGCAATGGAGACATATAATATACCTAAGTTATACGAAGATATGCATGAAGCATTTCAAGACTCTGAGGTAGACATTATACTAAACCTAACTAGACCATATGAGCATTATTATGTAACCAAGGCGGCCCTAGAGGCAGGCAAGCATGTCTATAGTGAGAAACCTCTGGCTGCAACATTTGAGGAGGGCAAGGAGTTAGTTGCCCTGGCAGAGGAAAAGGGCTTAATGCTTGGTGGTGCCCCAGATACATTTTTGGGCGCTGGCATACAGACCTGTCGTAAACTAATTGATGATGGATTTATAGGTACCCCTGTCGGTGCAGCTGCATTTATGATCTGCCGTGGCCATGAAAGCTGGCATCCAGATCCAGCCTTCTACTACAAGCACGGTGGTGGACCTATGATGGATATGGGCCCTTACTACATTACATCATTGGTTAATCTCTTAGGTGGAGTATCAGGTGTTACTGGTATATCAAAGGCTAGCTTTGATAAGAGAACCATTACTAGCCAACCCCTAAATGGTACTGTAGTCGATGTAGAGGTTCCTACCTATGTAACCGGTATTATGAACTTCGATAATGGAGCAATCGGTACTATTTTTACCACCTTTGATGTTCATTATGATACCCAAGCCAGGTTTGAAATCTATGGTTCAGAGGGCACCTTGATCATACCTGATCCAAATACCTTTGGTGGCCCAATTAAGCTTCTTCGTCCTGAAGATGGAGGATACAAGGAGATGCCCCTTATGTTCGATTATGCAGATAATAGTCGGGCTCTAGGTCTGGCAGATATGGCCAAGGCCTTACAGACAGGCAGGGCTTATAGGGCCAACTACAAGCTAACCCAGCATGTACTAGAGATATTGACCAGCTTCGATAAAAGCAGTGAGCAAGGAAAATATATTAGCCTAGAAACAAAATATGAAAGAGATATCCCTATGAAGAACAACCCATTAAAGGGTATCTTGGACTAATAGCTACTTAGTGGTAAAAAAATGAGGCTATCGTATAAGTAATTAAGGGGGTGTATATATTCCATCACACACTGATTAGTAGTACAGTTTGTATGATTGGAATATATACACCCCCCTCTTACATTTCTGCTACAGCCTTAATTTATTTTTTTATTACTAACTATATCAATTAATTCTCTGTTAAGTACAATCGAATCTTTATCCACCATAGGAAAACTCATAAGCTTATATGTCCAGACAGCTCTGCCAATTCCATATTCTGTAAGTAGGTCGCTTAAATCCTTATGCCATCTAAGATTACTTTCCATAGGAGCATGATCTATAACACCATACTCACCACAATAAAGAGTAACATTTCTCTCCTTAGCAAAATCAATAGCTGGTTGTAGATATCTTCTTAAGTATTCCTTATCTACTATTTTGTCAAAGGCATATTGCTTCTTAAATCTCTCGTCCTTGGAAAGATAAACTTCGTATAACTTCTCATCTGATGGATACTCAATCTCAAATTCCAAATCCTTGAGCAAGGGCTCCCAGCTGGCTTTTTGATGGGTTAGGATATGGGGCTCATAAAAATGAAAGGTATATACTAGGTTCTTATCTTCTATCCTGTCAAGTTCATGAAGCGTATTGACACTGTTATAATGATTGCCACCTATAATTATAACTCTTTCCTTGTCAATCTCCCTTATTCCTTCTATTGCTCTCTTGCTAAGCTTGTTCCACCTATCACTGTTTGGTTCAACTATTTCATTTAAAAGCTCAAATACCAGGTTACTACCATGACCTTTATAGCGTCTTGCAAACTCCTGCCACAGCTTAATATAACGCTGCTGCAAATGCTCATCTTCAAAAAGTCTATTCTCATTTAGAGAATGAAATGCATATCCAGGCGCTCTATGAAGATCCAGTATTATATTAAGATTATATTCCTTACACCACTGTATACATGAGTCCACATATAAGAATCCTTCCTCCTTATATGTGAAGGGCTTATCATCATCCTCAAGCACCATATAGTCAATGGGTAATCTTACATGATCCATACCCCAGCTGGCAATCTGTGCAATATCTGTTTTCCTTATAAAACTATCAAAATGCTCTTTACCTGCATTCCAGTATTGAGATATCCAGCCTCCCAAATTAACTCCTGCCATAAAGCCATTAAATTTTATCATAGGTAATCCTTTCTCATATTAATACTGAGGTTCTTGTATTATTTTGTAACATCAGAGGTACAATGTGAACACTTTGTTGCGTCAATATGAATATCAGAATAACAATAAGGACACTTCTTTGTTGTAGGAGCCGCTGGTGCTTCAGGCTTTCTAAGCTTATTAATCCATCTAACAATTATAAATACCACAAAGGCCATAATAATAAAGTTTAAAATATTCGAGAGAAATAATCCGTATTTAACTACAGCTACTCCCTCTGCCTCAGCTAATGTATCATAATTTCCTCCATCAAGAGCTATAAACCAATCACTAAAGTTTATGTTTTTTGTAAAAACCCCCAGCAGTGGCATAACAATGTCATTAACCAGAGAATTTACAATGGAGTTAAAAGCACCTCCTATAATAATACCTACTGCCAAATCAATCATGTTACCTCGAAGTGCAAACTTCTTAAATTCTTTAAGCATCTCACTACCCTCTTTCTCGATATTTTGTTAGTAAAATGGATACATAAAAATACATTCTTATATATGAGCAGATTAGCTGCTTCATATCATGATTATACCATTTTGATTCTTAGAAGACAAAGAAAAAGAGAGCCATGTTATTAAAAAGGCTCTTCTTCTAAATCATCTTTATATTTGACATAGATAACCACATCATAGAGGCTACCGTCCCGTCTACGGCCAACATCCTTCATAGTCCTATCATAATGCATTCCTACCTTTTGCATTACTCTGCCTGATGCTGTATTTAGCACATCATACCTGGCAAATATCTTCTTATAGCCAACCTCATAGAATAAGTAATGCATAATAGCCCGGAGCGCCTCTACTACGATTTCTCTACCCCAAAAGCTCTTACCTATGCAATATCCTACCTCGCAGCTTTCCTCCTTATCATTAGACATCTCCACACTGATGGAACCTATCACCTGCTTCTGTGTTTTCAAGTATATAGCCCAATTATACACATTTGCTTGCTCATAGTTTGCGACCCAGGATAGAATTCTCCTATGTGTCACATTTACATCACTATGGGGTCCCCAGGGAAGATATCTTAAGGTTTCTATATCACTTGCCCAATTACTATACATATCAAAAGTATCCTCAGGCCTAAATCTTCGAAGTATTAACCGCATCGTTTCAATAGAATTGGTCCCTATATGATTCAATTCTTCACCTTCTTTTATACCCTTACAGAAAATGAATATACAGGGACCAGTTCAAATATTCCTACTATATGGTGCCAGGCACCAACCCAAGAATGTTCCTCAGCTGGTGCCTGGCACCCACACCAACGGCACCCACACCAACGGCATCAACACCAACCCTATCTTAATTCTATGTTATTATCTTTAAGAACTCCCAATAATCCGTCAACCATACTTTGAATTTCGTGGCTTTCCAAGGTACGCTCCATAGATATGAACTCGAAACGTATGGTGACACTCTTCTTATCTTTAAGAAGCTTATCATCTTCGAATATGTCCACAAGATAATATTTGTCAAGATACTGGCAGGGATAGAGGTCTATATACTTTGTTAGAGTTTCATAAGGCATTTCCTTGTCCACTAGAAGGCTTAAATCAACAGTTACCCCTGGATATTTGGATACCTCCTTGTATTCAAGAGGAAGTACATCAATCTTCTCCATGTCATCAATGTCTATCTCGGCATAGGCGACATTTAACTTCTTGTCTATATTATTTCTGATTCTAGGATTGAGTACTGATAAATAACCGATCTCCTGATCCTCTAATTGTATACCCGCAGAATTAATTGGATGTACATAGTTATATTTATTAATCTCATTATTCTCTACAAATTTAGGTGTCCTATTCTTAACACTTAAAACAACCTGCTCTATGGCCTCCTTAAGCTTAAAGAATACTTCCTTTTCGCTAAGTATTTTACTGGCCACTACTATACCCAGACGCTTCTTTTCATTGCATAAGCCGTCCTTTGTAAGTCCATCTGCTACACGGCCGATCTCATACATTCCCATCTCAGGGTTAGTATCTGCGTTCTTATAAACAAATCCTAGCAAGCTTGGGATAATTGTGGAACGAATCGTATCGTTCTCTGCTGTTACAGAATTTATTATACGAATATTAGGCTCAGTATGAATCCCTAATTCCTTATTCATCTTAGTTTCATACCAGATATAGCTGTGAACCTCATTCATATTATACTTATCAGATAAGAATATTTTTATCCTATATTCATTATCCCTCTCCACGCTATGGCGTATTGGTGAAAGAAGACTCTTAGTGGAATAGATATCAAAGTTATCATATCCATATATACGGGTAATCTCCTCTACAATATCAGCCTTCATAGAAACATCCTTTGTGGCACGCCAGGAAGGTACTCCTACACTAAATTTATCTCCACTTCTATGAACATCAAAGCCCAGGGCAGATAAGGTTTCTTCCATCATATCTGAGGATATATCTATACCTGTGTATTTATCTATATATTCCTTATCAAAGTCAATAGTGATGCTATCATAATGCTGGACATAAGAATCAGTTAGACTGGATGTAACTTTTACACCTGGGTCAATCTCCATTAGAAGCTTTATAAACCTTGCTATGGCTAGCACTGTCATCTCAGGATCTAGAGTTTTCTCATATCTGGAGCTAGCATCTGTCCTTAGCCCTAGCTTAGTTGCTGACTTACGGACACTGGTTCCGTCGAAATTAGCTGATTCCAATAGCACCGAGCTGGTATCGTCATATATTGAGGAAAGTTCTCCTCCCATAATTCCAGCAATTCCTATGGGCTCCTTAGAGTCACATATCATTAGGGTATCTGTATCTATCTTTCTGCTGACCCCATCTAAGGTTAGAAATTCAAAAGGCTCTGAGAATGTCTTAACTCTTATATCCTTAACCTTTCTGTTATCGTAGGCATGCATGGGCTGCCCAATCTCCATCATAAGATAATTGGTTAAATCGGCAAGTAAATTTACAGGCCTCATACCGCAATAGGTTAGACGAATCCTCATATTTATCGGGGATTTTTTCTTTGTAATATTATCCATTGTAATACAGCTAAAGCGATAAGTCCTTTGATTATCAAGAATCTTAAGGTCTATAGGGTCCAGGTCTTTATATAGGCTTGTATCTACTAGTTCCAAAGGCTTTAGTGGCCTTTTATTGAGGGCTGCAATCTCTCTGGCAATTCCATAATGCCCCCATAGATCAGGACGATTGGTAAGTGATTTATTATCAACTTCAAATACGGTATCCTCCAGCTGCATAAAGTCCTTAATGTCGGTACCTAAAGGATAATTTTCTTCAATAATCATAAGCCCTGAGTTATCATCACTTATTCCCAGCTCCTTCTCAGAGCAGCACATACCACGACTAATGACACCAGCAATGGGAACCTCCTTTATCTCCAAATCACCAACACGACCACCCAGTTTTGCAAATGGAACATGAGCCCCTACAAATACATTGGGAGCACCACAGACCACTTCTACTACTTCTGTACCTATATCAACCTTTACAAGGTGTAGCTTCTTTGAATTTGGATGATCATTGACCTCTATAATCTTTCCAAGAACCACATCCTTAATATTTTTACCCATTTCATATATATCTTCAACCTCGGCTGTAGATAAGGTAAAACGATTAATAAGTTCCTTTATATTTACTCCACTAAGATCGGTAAATTCTGAAATCCAGTTCATTGATATTAACATAATAAGCCCTCCTTCCTATCGTGTAAACTGCCTAAGTTGCTTTAAATTACCGCTATTAAACAGACGAATGTCCTTAATATTATATTTCATCATGGCAAGCCTTGTTAGTCCAAGACCAAAGGCAAAGCCTGTGCATCTATCTGGATCAATCCCTCCCATACGAAGTACATTAGGATGTATCATACCGCAGGGAAGTAGCTCAAGCCATCCTGAATGCTTACAGGTTGGACATCCACTACCACCACAGATAGCGCAGTTTATATCTAGCTCAAAGCCCGGTTCAACAAAGGGGAAAAAGCCCGGTCTTAGCCTTACCTTTACATCTCTTTCAAATACCTCAGACAATAATACCTTCATGAAATATATAAGATTTGATATGGATATATCATCACCTATCATCATACCCTCTAACTGAAAAAAGGTATTCTCATGGCTGGCATCTATATTCTCATTCCTAAAGCATCTACCAGGAAATAAAACCTTTAAGGGCTCACCCTTCTTAGGTGCACCATATTTTCTCATAATAGTATTCTGAGCCGCAGAGGTATGTGTCTTTAAGAGTTGACCATTTTCCAAATAAAATGTATCTTGCATATCTCTAGCAGGGTGGTTCTTAGGTATGTTAACCGCCTCAAAATTATTGTACTCAGTCTGAATCTCAAGCCCATCTTCAATAATAAAGCCCATGGTCTTAAATATATCCTCAATCTGCTTCTGAACGATGGTTATGGGATGAAGGGTTCCAGCCTCTCTGGCACTGGGTATTGTATAGTCATAGCGCTCTGCATTCTCAATTTCTTGTATATACTCCCTCTCCTCAAGAGTCTTTTGATACTGGACAATAGCCTCTTCTATCTCATTCTTTAGCTTATTTATCTGCATACCGGCTGTCTTTTTCTCATCGGGAGTCAATTCACGGAGATTCTTTAGCTGCTCTGTTACTAATCCCTTCTTACCCAGAAAGGAAACCCTGATTTTTTCAAGCTCGGCCTGTGAATTAACGGCATTAAGCTCTTCATGAAATTGCTTTTTAATGTTTTCTAATTTCTCTAACACCTTTATTTCCTCCTTTATACTGATGTGTATATTTCTTTATGAAATAGGTCGATTTTTCCGCTTACACAAAAAAAGCTTCCATCCGCAAGGGACGAAAGCATCGTGGTACCACCCAAATTCAAGTCCTATAAATTTATATAGGAACTTCTCAAATGTTCTAACGGAAACATATCCGGCCCTTCTTTTACAGGTAGAAATATCTACTCATATCTTAAGGGCAACTCCAGTGCCGAATTTCGAAATAAGTCTGAACCCCGGATGTGCTTTCAGCCGATGACACATCCTCTCTGTGGGGAAGAAATACCCTACTAATACACCTTCACAGTTATTATCTATATTTTTTCGTTTTCACATATCTTAACTGACTAAAGTAAAAATGTCAATACAATTCTCTTGACTTTATATTATTCATGTCAGACATTATAGTTAAGCATATAAGGAACCTCTCCTATTCTATCTGGAAGAAGTCCCTTATAGCTTATTTTAAATATTGGTAGTCTAAGCAGTTAAATCGCTTACTTCTTGATTTTGAACTCAACCTTCCTATAGTTGTCGGCATTGTCCCAAACTTCAACCACATATTCACCATCCAAATAGAAGTATAGGGTTGAATATACTGCTGACTGCTCCACATTATCTACTACAATCTTCTTAATTCCTGATACATTGTCTTTAATTTGTAGAATTACTATATCCTTATATGTCTTTCCGTTCTGTATATTGGTAGTAGGTGCTGTAAAGTCAATATTAAACTCAACAGTAACTCCATTACCCACTTTATCATATACCTCTAAAACATATTTTCCTTCCTTCTTAACCTTGACACCACTCTTTACCTTTTTGCCATTTAGTTTGGTTTTATCCATATCAATACCACTTTGTTCATCTAACCAGGTAATTGTTACGGGCTTCTTGTAGGTAGTCTTGTCTTCAACACCTTCAATTTCAGGCTCAGTAATATCAATATTGTCAATCTCTATCTTCTCCATAGTATTGTTACCATGAATATCAGTAATTCTAACACTATAGATTCCACTGTCCTTAGCTGTAAATGTTTCTCCATCTACTTCTACAAAGGCTTTGTTATCTGGTGACCATAACTTATCGTTATTAAGAAGCGAATCCTTAACGTCCCTATGTAATACTACTATCTCTGAGTAATCAATACTTGTATGAATGTGGATATCTCTAGCTTCTGTAGTCCAGTCTTCTTCTCCATCAGCTGTTAAGGTAATGTCAAAATACATTGGACTAATATTTAATATTGTATTTCCTAATATTCCATTTAATCTAACATAATAGGTTCCTGGCTCCAGCATATAGGTAAAGCTTTTCTGACCTCTGTCAGTTAGAAGATAGGTCCCATCAGTTAAGAACAACTCATTACTATCATATAGGGTGCAATATCCTACTTCATCATTGATAGCATTTGATGTATCAAATGAATATCCAAATGTTACATTTGCTTTTCTAGGTAAATAAAATGAATAATAATCACTTGGACTAGTATTTGAGAGGAATCCTCTATAGGTCTCTTCTAATTTTATTGAATTGGTGTTAATAAAGCTTGTGGTAGTTTTTATTTCCTGAGACCTTGCTCTTTCAAATAAGAGGGCCACACTTACAGTAGTATAATTAGGCTTATAGGCATTTTTATCATCAGGCTTCTCGCCATAGGTACTGAACATATAATATGTTCCCTTCTCAAGGAACCATGATATTGCTGTTTCTGGACCTGAATAGATGGCAACCTTACCGATTACATTATTACCAAGCATATCACTACAAATCCAAACAGTACCACTAGATTGTGCCCGAACATCCTCGCGGAAGATTGCTCTCACTTCCCCTGGTGAATCAAGAGTAAATTCAGTTCTATTAATGTGAGTATAATAATAATATTCAACATTGGTCATCTTAGGATAGGGCGTATTATGGATATCATCTACAACCTGAAGAGGTAAATTTCCTTCGGTATTTGCATGGGCCTTTTGACTTGGAAAGAAAAATATTATACCAATTAATATTGCACTTAATAATATAGATTTTCTCACTAATTTTTTCATATAAACCTCCATTCATTTCCTCGTTTAATCCACTGGCTTAATCACTATTGTGTCATTTACATATTCTAATCGTACCTTATTATTTTCAACACCCATTTTTTCTAGCATTTCACTAGGTAGCTGCAATCGTCCTGCCCTATCAAGTACTGCAAATTCATCATGCTCCTCTTCAAAGCCTGTAACATTCTCCATATCGCTTTGATAGCTTATTCTAGCATGCATTTCGCTACTAATCTTACCGTCTTGTATAGAAACAACCCGATTTACCTTTCTTGCTAAGCCCATATCATGGGTAACTATAACTATAGTTGTTTTTAAGTTTCTATTTAGCTCACGGAATACGTCTAATATATAGTTTGATGTCTGTACATCAACTGAACCGGTAGGCTCATCAGCCAGTAAAACCTTGGGATTGTTGGCTAAAGCTATGGCTATAGCTATTCTTTGCTGCTCTCCGCCTGAAAGTTCACCAAGTCGACTATGCTTTCTATGGGCTAAGCCAACCATCTCTAAGAGTTTTTGTGCTTCTTCTTTACGTTTTCTATGACTGGTAAATATCATAGGAACCTGAATGTTTTGTATAGCATTTAGATAGGGGAACAAATTCCTAGCATTATTCTGCCATACGAAGCCCACTGTCTTCTTTTTATATTCTATCAGATCCTGATTACTCATCTTAAAGAGATCCTTACCATCCACAAATAATCTGCCAGCCGATGGCTTGTCCAAACCTCCTACCATGTTGAGAAAAGTAGATTTTCCACTTCCGCTCTTGCCCACAATGGCCATCAGCTCTCCATTTTCAACATTCATATCGAGTCCTTGTAGGGCCATAACTTCGCTATCTTTAGTTTTATAGATTTTAACTAGATTATCGCATTTTATAATTAAATTATCATCTCTATTCTCGCTCAATAAAACCACCATCCTCTAGCTCGTATACCCTATGGCCAAGTTCCATAATACCTACATCATGCGTCGCCATTACTATTGTAATGCCTTCCTTGTCTGTAAGATTTTTGAATATCTTCATAATCTGAATAGCTGTATTTGTATCTAATTCAGCTGTCGGTTCATCCGCAAATACGATTTTGGGCTTATGTACAATAGCTCTTGCTGTTGCAACTCTTTGCTGTTCACCACCAGATAATTCCTGAGGCATATGATACATCCTTGCCCCTAGACCAACCATTCGTAGCGCTTCTGTGACCAGTTCCTTTCTATGCTTCTTAATACCTGCTAATCTTAACATATACTCAACATTCTCATATGCATTCATAGTAGGTATTAAGGCTACTGATTGAAAGATAAAACCAATCTTTTCTCTACGCAATAAGCATCTTTTTCTTTCACTCATCTTGCTGATATTCATATTATCGAATATAACATCACCAGATGTGGCGAAATCCAATGCAGCCAGAATATTCATCAAAGTTGTTTTGCCTGACCCAGAGCGTCCCCTTAATATAGTTAGCTTTCCTTCATCAATAACCATATTAATGTTTTTCAATACATGCAAGGAATCACCATTTGGCAAAGAAAAACGTTTATTTAAATCAATTGTTTTAATTAACTGTGCCATAAGATTTAATCCTCTCCTAATTTTAGTGCCTGAGTTATCTTTAAGTTAGAAATAAGCTTGCCAATAATCAACATACAGAGTACTATCATAAGGCCTACAATCATCATTATCCTAATTCTATCATTTTGCTGATTGATAACCTCCAAGGGGATTATCTGCTCTGATGTGGTATAGGCAATCTGAATTAAAGGAACATAAAGCTTAGATACAATATTACCTATGAGTACACCAATCAGTATAGGTATAATGGATAAAAATAATTGCTCTTGAATTAGCATTCCAAAGACCTCAATCGAACTCATACCCATGGCTCTAAACACACCTATCTGGAGGCTTCTGGATAGTATTGATAGTATCCAGAAAATCAAGAATCCGACTGCACATATTAATAAGATTACTATAAATCCTAATGTAAGTACTCCGTTAGTTCCTTGGAAGAAGGGATCATTGTTCTTGTCGATTATCTTTGATGATAGATCCTGGAATACCTGATATTCTATTTCATTCTTCTCGGCAAAATCATATATAAATGCTGTAGAATCCTTAGCCCTAATCCATATCTCATATGGCATAATACCCCAAGATGCCTGTACCTTAGATAGATTCGCGACAATCAGGAATTGATCTAGTTCCTTAATCACTCCATCAGCATCCTGTTCCTTAACTACTGGCTGATAGGTTGGCCAATAATCTACAAAGCCTTTAATGATACTCCTTCCAGAACCATTATGATCCTGATAAGATATGGTGTCGCCTATCTTATATCCGTATTTTTCTTTAAAGTTTGAGGATACAAGGACTCCATTTTCATCCATAGCCAAATCATTCAGATAATTATACCAATGCTTGTCCAAAAGATCAGTTTTAAAGTAGGCCGTCTCACCAAATTCCTTGGTATCAATACCCATTAGCTTGGCTGTAATCTTGCCCTTATCAACAGACACTTGAATATTATCATTCACAAAAACCTTAGTAGCCTTCTCTACTCCATCAAGCTCCAAATATCTATTAAAGTCCGGTTCAATATAATAGACATCCATACTATTCTCATTAACATTCTGACCTAGGACCTTCATGGTTGTTATATATGATGCTATGCTATCCTCATTACTGACCCATTTTTCTTTTAGCACTAAATCAGATGAGGTGGTATAAATCAATCTATTTTCCTCATTACCATTTATGGTTCTAGCTATAGATGCACTATATATACCCAAAGAAACTGTTAATATTAAAAACAAAATTATAAACCCTTGATTGGCAGAGCCCTTTATCACCTGTTGAAAGGATGCGTAGGAAGATGGACTCCAAATCCTTATACCTAATCGATATAATATTCTTAGAATTATTGGGAATATACCCTGTACTAAAAAGGCTCCACCTATAATGAAGAATACAGAGCTTAGGAACAATAATGGATCTAAGCTAGTATCTGCTTCAGCAGCTTGCATTAAAGCATTTGCATGCATCTTAAAATTATACAATCCATATATGGCTATTCCTAAGAATATAAAGCCCATTACAAAGCTTCTTATTACATTGCCTTGATTTCTCTTATTAAGCTTCCTCTTATGTGAAACTATGGTTTCTCTAGTATGTATAAATGCTAATCCCAGAGTTATTAACAATGAAGTCAGTCCACACAATAAGGCTGCCTTTATTGCTCCTTCTGTAAGCTCCAATTCCAATGCAGTTCTTGATACAAACTCTAGGAAGGCATTGGCATTACCCAATGCTGAGCATATCAGCAAGCCCAGAGGGATACCTAGCAGCAAACCTATAAAGGCCATAATCAGTCCCTGGATTAGGTATATTAATATAATATGACCATTGGAAGCCCCTCGGCTCTTAAGGACTGCTATGTCACCTCTTTCCAATAACATCATCTGGTTATTAACCATATAGATGAAAATTACCAACAAAATAATAATAGGAACCTCTAGTAGAAATAAAATATTCTCTAATTTATGTTGCTTAACTTGAAATTCCTTTAGAGTTTCTCCAAAATGTTCTACATAGTAATAAACATCTATTTTCTTTATTGTTTCACCTAGTTCTTCTAATTCTGCTAGAATATGACCTACCTGTTCTGATTTAATATTGTCGTAGTCATATAAAACATGCCAAATACTACTCCATTTGTACTGTGGCTTTTCATAGTTTACAAATAATGATTTAAATAATCCCTCATCCATATAGAACTGTCTATTCATAGAATCAGGACTATCTACCCAATATACATCCTGTTCGCTGGAATTTTGAAAAACTCCGGCAATTCTAATCTTATAAGGAGCACCATCCTCAGTAAGAATATCAGCTAGATAGAGCTCCTGACCTATCATTAAATCATGCTGTATCATAGCACTTCTACTAACAATAACTTCAATAGCTCCATCTACCAGCTCATTGCTATACATATTCCCTGACATAAATGTAATATGCTCATCTATATCCGAGAGAAAAGCCAGATCTAGTATATATGCTCCATCCTCCTTATCCTCTGGACTAAAGAGATAATTAGTTCGCATATAATAGCTACTTATAATCAACTTCTCATCTAATTGCATAGTATTTGGTAGCTTTGCTACTATTTGTTCTAGCTGCTTGACTTTTCGGGCCACGCTAACATCGGAACGAATTCTATCCATACGAATCTCAATTTTATTCTGTAATGGATAGGTTCCAGTTGTATTCATGTAATTATTTAAATCTCTGACTAGAACTCTATTTAATACAGCATTTGAATAAACGATATTGCCGACGATCATTCCAATAAGAAGAACATTACCAATTATTAAGCTAATCGCCATCCATTTTTTATTCCAGATTTTTCGTATAACGTAAATAAACATAATTGTTCCCTCACTATGAGCATTAATTCAGGCTATTTATAGGTAATTAATCTACTATTATTTTCTGACCTTCAGTTAACCCTTCATATACCCACATCTCAACACCATTATTGCGTCCTGTTATATATTGCTTATGTATATCACCGGTTTCATCAAGATAATAAATATAACGTTCCTCGTTATTGAAATTCACTGCTTTAAGAGGAAGTACAAATACATCATGAACATGTACTGCATCTGCAGTTATATTAGCTTTTGATATATTAGAATAAAGACTCTCATCATCTAGCTTAATAAAGATCATACCTGTATTGGCCTTATTATCTAGAACTGAATCCATAGATATAACCTTTCCTGGGTATGTGATTCCCTTATTCTCTTGACGGTTTGATACCATAGAGACCGATACCTCTTGGTTATACCACAGTTTATTGGCTCCTACTTCCTGGGCATAAAGAACTGCACTTTGTATATCATAAATACGTATTAGCTCCATATATGGATTTATTGATTGGTCCTCGATTAATCTTTCATCTAGGTTATATACAACACCGTCATATGGTGCATATATGTATTTAATCTCAGAGCTCAATTTCATTTCCTCTATGGTCTCCTTCATTGCCTCGATATTCTTTTCACCCTGATATTTAAATTGATCATAGCCTATCTCTANTTTTGTTATTCTAAGATTAAGAATCTGTGCTTCAATTGTTGTATGATCCNTCATCATCAAAGAATTTCTATTGTCAGCAATTTCAGTCTCTCTTCTCATTAATTCCGCTTCATAGGANTTTTGATTTAACTCAAGTGCTAATTTTTTCTCCTCAACNGCTATGCTATCAAAGGGTATTCGGTAGGAGAGAAGTTCGTCACCCTTCTTTACCATTTGTCCATCAGTTACCAAATACTCAATAAAGGTTCCTTCTGATTCCTTAATAGCGAGGCCATCATTTCTTAAAAAGGTTAATTCAGCATTCATAACAGCACCTTTTTCAGTATAGTCACCCCTAACTGCCTCTATAGTCTTATATGAGGATTTATTAACAGTATCCTTAAGTGTTACTTCCTCACTGGCATTAACTGGTCTAAAGGTAAATAAAGCTATGAATAAGAAACTTACTATTGCCAATCCCAATATCTTATATCCCTTGGACATATACTTCATCTCCTTCTTCTAGACCGCTAATAATTTCTACATTTATATCGGTTACTGTTCCTATTTCTACACTGTTTCTTACTAAAGCACCGTCGATAATTACATATACAAAATCTCCAGTAGAATCACTGTATAGTGCATTTTTAGGTATATATTTCACATTTTCAACTAGCTTTTCTTTAACGTTGATACAGGCATAATCGCCAACCTCAAAATCAATATTATTGTCTATAATATATTTGCTTTCTATGGTCACTCCACCATTTTTCTTCAGAATGATTTCATCAGTGGTAAGCGGTAGATATTCAATTTCATAGTCCTTACCCTTAACGGTTGCATATACCTCGCTAGCATTTTTTATCTCACTTTCACTTACAAAGCTACTTTGTAAATGCATTTTAGAATGATTTGCTATGATAAATATGGTGTCATAAGCACTTATACGTTCATTAAGTCTTAGGTATTTAATATATACAATGGTACCATCATAGGGAGCCTTAATTGAAATATTACTTAGCTTGTCCTTAATTGCTTGGATCCTGTCCTTAATTCTTCTAATATTAAATTCCTGCAGATCAAGTGCTTGCTTATACAATAATTCCTGTTTATCTATATCAGCCTTAAGTTGAGCTATTTCAATTGCAGATGCTTCGTCAGCAATTCTCTTTGCCATATTAAGCTTGGCTATCTGAATATCTAGACTAGTCTGTATATTCGTATAGTCATTGTTGATCTTGGCATCTTCCAGCTCTTTTTCAAGCTTTATAAGCTCCTCTTTCAAGCTTTTGTCATCAAGATTAAGAAGTACATCGCCCTCTTTTACCTCTTGTCCAAGATAAACCGGAATATCTCCNACATTTCCATCTATAATGGAATACAATTCTTCTACCTGAGGATATATTTTTGCATCATATGTGGTTAAATTATATATATCACCACGGGATACAACCGCTGTCATCAATTCTGTACCAACTGCCTCTGTCAAGGTCGGTATCACTTCATCCTGGCTCTTACAGCCTGTAAATATAACCATAGATATAATTATTATATATAATAGCTTTCTAACCATGTCCTTAACCTCTTTCTTCAAGTACGCTCCACTGTACTTGCGCGCCGATTTCTTATCGAACGATGAGATAATATAGCTTACCAAATCGTGCGCATCCGCTGGTCCTAATAAGCTTGTGATTTATATTGTAGCTAATTAATTATGACCTTATCGCCTTTTTGTAAACCAGAAATAATCTCAACCTTATTATCAGCCTGTAATCCTATCTCGACTTCCTTAATACTTTTAAAACCACCCTCGTCTTCGATATATACAAAGGCTTTACCATCCTCTTCATGAACTGCTACAGAAGGTAGATATAGCACATCATAAATTTCTGTTAATGTGAATGTAATTTCGCCCCTATCACCACTTTGAAGAAGATTGGCCTCGTCCTCTACCTCTATATAGACTTCATTGGTCTTCTTGGCTGATTCATCAGTATCATCATGCTTATCAGGTCTAATAACTATTCCCTCGTATTCTGTTCCTGATACTAATATATTTACCTTGTCTCCTACATTAAATAAATCTGGGTTAGGATTAGTGACAACGAATACCATTGTATCAGGATCATATATAGATATAACATTTTTATCCCTATTTGATGTGTCATACCTATTAAAGCTAGCGACATATGATACGATTCCTTTTATTCCTGCTACTATTTGTCTATCCTTTACATCTTGATTAAGACTATCAAACCGCATTTGCTCAATCTTCAGATCATCAATAATTTTATTAATTGATTTCTCGTAATTGATAATTTCTAGTTCATATTTAGTACCTAGCTGTTCCTGATAACCATCTGTATTCCTTATCATCATATAGTTATTCATGGTCAGCTCTTTTAGCTCTTTTTCATTAGACAGCCTTAGTTCAAGAAGTTCAATATTCTTTCTTCGGGTTTCAATCTGATCATATATATCGTTCATCTCTAAATCTGCCAATATATCACCGGCTTCTATATAATCACCTTCACTTACATATATATGATCAATCCGCTTTCCATTTATAGCGAAGCTAAGCTGTTCTGTATCAAATGCTTTATATGTACAATCAAACTTTACTCTTTCAATAATATCCCCTTGAATAACCTCTACACTTTGATATGGCTTAATAGCAGCGGTTTGGATTATTGGGGCATCAGGTAGTAACTCCTCTTTTGGCGCTAGACTACAAGCTGAAAGCCCCAGGGATACTATGATTAAGAACATAACTATTTTTGTTTTTTCTATCATTTTTATCATAAATATAACACCTTCTATGAGTGGTCAATTGTAAAGAACCTTCTAGCTATTTTAAGGGGATGTCCGGATGTAGTATAGCACCCCAGAATGCAGGTTTTTGAACTAAATACTTGTCAAATAATAAGGGATAATTAGGAACTCCCGGTTTATTTAGCCAAGAAATATCATCTGACATTCCCCAAAAGGTCACATTGGTTATATTGGCAAAGCCCTTGTCCTTAAGATGCTTCAATATTAAAAACAGACGCTTGTACCTGGTTCCCTGCTTCATAAGCTCCTCTTCTGAGTTATCAGTTAAGCCCATATCTAGTTCTGTAATATGTATTTCTAAACCTGTCTCAGCATATTTCTTTATGGAATACTCAATATCTGCAATTGATGGAGAGCTATGTCCCAAATGGCACTGAAGGCCAATACCATCAATAAGCCCCTTCTGCTTTAACTTTTCAACCATTTCTATAATGGCACGCATTTTTACCCCTTGTTCAGTATTATAGTCATTATAGAATAGCTTAACATCAGGGTCAGCATATTTTCTTGCATATTCAAAGGCTTTTTCAAGGAACTCCTCACCAATAACTTGATACCAATAACTATCCTTAGAACGGTATCCTCCTGGCTTACCATCTGAAACTTCAATAGCCTCATTTACTACATCCCAAGCATATATCAAGCCTGGATAATGAGTTTGAGAATATTCCAACACATTTTTTATATAATTCTCTAATCTTCTTAGCATTAATTCTTTAGATACTAAAGGAGCATCGTCATCCTTTGAATAACCTTCAGCAAAAAACCATCTAGGAGTCTGAGCATGCCAAACTAGGGTATGACCTCTCATAGGAATTCCAGCCTCCTGGGCAAAATCCATTAGAAATTTGGCATTTTTAAATGTTACCTGTGGGTTATCATCATACTTAGGATCTGATATACTCTTCTCATAATCTAAGAGACTGTCGGGTTTGAGTTCATTCCCTGTAGTAAAGCTATTAAATTGCTCCTTGATCATTCCCTGCCGGCTCTCCTGTGCCTCTGGTATGGTTGCAGCAACACCGATTGTGAAATAATCCTTATAGACATCCTTAATAGCCGGAATCTCTCCTCTTACAACT
>JGI24710J26742_10002018_pt1 | contig 18312 bp, 18 predicted proteins | sample BioPla2DNA2_FD_26742 | JGI IMG/M metagenome (IMG submission 26742) | reverse complement strand
GGGGGGGAGAATATATGAGAAAATTATATGTTCTTTGGACAACTGATAATTTAATCACTTCCGAGAAAATGGTACTGATGTATTCACAGAACTGTATGCTAAACCACTGGTGGGATGAGGTAGAGGTCGTAATCTGGGGCGCGTCTACCAAGCTGGCTTCGGAGAATGAAATCATCCGAGAGAAGATAAAAATGGCTATTCATACCGGTGTTAAGTTTATTGCCTGTAAAGGATGCTCGGATCAACTGGGTGTATCTGAGAAATTATCGGAGATAGGCGTTAATGTGGTTTATTGGGGACAGAATTTAACTTATATAATTCAGGACGGAGAAAAAATTATTACTATATAGCTGTAAAGCGGAACAGGGTTCCAATGGAGGAGAGTTATGAGAATATTTAGGATAGTAGTCAAGGCTTTAATTGGCTTGATTACAGTTTTGGTCCTTATAATGCTTATTAATTTTATTCCGACAATAAGGCTTGGCCATGCAAAAATGAGTGTATTTGTTGGTGATTGGGTTAATGTATATTATGAGACCGATAGAGAAGCAGCCAGAGATACATTTGAGTTGGCTGAGGAAAGAGCAGAAGAGCTGGCAGAGCTTCTTGGGCTGAAAGAAAAGCAAAACATACGTATATACATTTATGACAGCCAAAAGACCATGCAAAGAAAAAAGTATGGGTTTATTGCATCCTTTCTGAAACTGGATTGGTATATTGGCGATAATGTGGGCACGGATGTGATTCTTACATCGCCTGCGAATCCCGGCAAGCAACATACCTACGATTCGGTTAAGGATGTTGTTCTTCATGAAATCGTTCATGCTTATAATCATGTTCTGAATAAGAATATGACCTATTGGGTTGATAACGGACTGGCGGGATATCTGTCCGGGCAAAATCCCGGGGATATAAAGAATTATGGTACAGTACCCACCTTAGAGCAGACCCGGGTAAAGGGCCTGACTGGACCGATTAAATTTGCGAAATTCAACGGATATGCATTCTCTTATAATTATATCGAATATCTGAATATAACATTTTCTTGGGACAGAGTTAAAGAATTTGCCGGAACCGGAGACTATGAGGCTGCTTTCGGCATGAATGAGGAAGAAATATATAACGAATGGGTCAGAAGTATGGAAGATTAATCATCTCAATCTTTTATATCCAACCACCATCCAGTCCGATTACCTGACCGGTGAGATATTCGTTTTTCGTAGCCAGATAGTAGACAAGGTCGGCTACTTCCTCGGCACGCCCAAGCCGTCCCGTGGGAATTTCACCGGTTAGTTGCAGCATCTCTTTGTCCGTTAAGAAATGATTCATTTCGGTGTCTATGGCACCACAGGCAACTGCATTGACCTGAATATTGCTGGGAGCAAGCTCCTTAGCAAGAGCCTTTGTAAATGCATTCATGCCTCCTTTAGAGGCCGAATAAGCCACCTCACAGGCGGCTCCCACACTGCCCCATACTGAGGATATATTGATTATTTTGCCCTTTTTATTTCTAACCATATCGGGAATGGCTAATGAGCAGCAATTATATACAGAGGTTAGATTTGTTGTTATGATCCTGTTCCAGTCCTCGATAGTCATATCTGTAAGAAGGCCGACATAGGATATGCCTGCATTATTGACGAGAAAGTCCAGATAACGGAATTGCTCGCTAATCCGGGAGAACAACTCTCTGGCCGTATCATAACTTCCCATATCTCCGAAGAAAGCCAGACAGGATACGCCGAACTGTTCGATTTCAGTCTTTGTCCGGAGCAGTCTTTCTTTATCTCTCGATCCGTTTATTATCACATTATGTCCTTCTTTTGCGAATTTAAATGCAATTGCTTTTCCTATTCCTCTGGAGGAACCGGTTACTAATACTGTTCCCATAACGCCACCTCTCATTTCTTAAAAGAAAGTATACCACATCTTATTAAGGTTATAAAGTGCAGTTGATAAGGAATATACGATATGGTAAAATAGTCTGGTATGAGGGGTGAACTTATGAGAAAAAGTGCAGGGAGAATTTTTGCAAAAGGATTTTTTATATCCCTTATTTTTTTAGCTTTATTATTGCTGATAATTACGTCTAGCTATAGGCTTGTTATGCACTTTTTTGGGATGGAAGATAGTAATGCCATAGAAATAATTCCTCCTGTCAAAGAGAAACCCACAATAACCGACCCAAGTATCGATGAAGTCTCAAAGCATCTAATCTACTGTGTCGATGAAGAGACCGGAGAGATTAAAAAGCTGGTTCTGGAGATACTCGACTGTAACAATCGGATGCTTTACTATATAACAATTCCTATTAAGTCACAATTAACCCTGTCTGATTCATTATATCAGGACCTTATTCTGGTTAAGCCGTCTATTCCTCAATATTTTAAGTTATCCGCAATAACAGGGTATTTACCCGATGATGAGGTTTATGAATATGGTGTGCTTATACTGGAGGACTTTCTTAACATTCAAATAAGCTATTATACAGTAGTACCACAGAGTATTTACGACACCGTATTCGTTACGGGTAAAGGACAGGGCCCAGACAGTACTTATCCGAAGGAAGTGTTTTCTGAAGGGTTTATTGAATATATGCATACCATAAAAACAGAAGCACAGTTACGGGATTATATTAAGGATCTATATGGTAGTATAAAATCCAATCTTCCTTTGGAGGATAAACTTAATTATATGGAAAGTTATATGAATACCCCGGGGAAAAATATTGTCTTTGAGGTAATCGCAGGCGTCGATAGTAACAGCGAATATACAATAAACAGGCTTATGGCTGCCAAACAGCTTAAGAATTACATAGGTGAATAATCAAAATCTTAACAGTGTACTATAAAAACAGGAATGAAAATATTGACTATAAAGAAGGCAGAGTGAATAAATGAGTAAGGTTAAAAGTGAAAAATATCTACAAATAAGAAATTATATAAACATTGCCGTGGGATCAGCTCTGATGGCATTGGCTGTTAACTTAATATATGAGCCATTGGGACTGGTCACGGGAGGATTAGCCGGACTTGCCATTGTAATAAAGGAAATGACCGAATTTTTATGGCAGGGTGGGATACCGATATGGTTTTTTACCGTTATTACAAATGTCCCTCTATTTATAATATCCATTAAGCTCTTAGGAATCAGGACTATGCTGAATGTATTTATAGGAACAACAGCGTATGTCCTGGCATTGATGATTATTCCGATTTATGATTTTCAGTTTAATGATATGCTGCTGTCATCAGTGGTTGGCGGAGCATTAACAGGAGTGGGTCTGGGAATGGTTTTTTCGGCATCTGCATCCACAGGCGGAACCGATTTGCTGGCAAGTCTCATTCATAGATATAAACGACATATTTCTGTGCCATTTATTCTCACATTTATTGATGGTGCTATAATATTATTGGGAGCTCTGGTATTCGGAATAGGAAATGCATTATATGCTATTATAGCCGTATTTGTGACGGCTAAGGTGTCGGACGGATATTTGGAGGGATTAAAGTTTGCCAAGATGGCTTATATCATTTCGGACGAATATGAAGAAATTGCGAAAGAAATCATGACCTCACTTGACCGTGGAGTAACGGGACTGAATTCTACCGGGATGTATTCGAATAAAGAAAGAAAAATGCTTGTTTGCGTGGTTTCCAAGAAGGAAATAGTAAGAATCACGGAAATTGCTAAGAAAATTGACCCAAATTCCTTTGTAATAGTTAATGACGTTCGTGAGGTAATGGGTGAGGGATTTAGAGAATATAGACAGTAAACAAATCAAAAAATATTTGGATTATCGGTAAAAATACTTAATTTATCTTATAATATACAAATTATACAAAACGTTAAAACTGATTTTGTTAAAATGGGATATGGTTTAAGTAATTTAAATAGTGTATCATACTGGTATAAATATAGTACAAGAACATACGAAAAGTATAGGAGGATAGAAAATGGCAAGTGTGTTATTAAAGAATATTACTAAACAATACCCTAACGGCGTAGTAGCAGTTAAAGATTTTAGTCTTGAGATAGCTGATAGGGAATTTGTTATTTTTGTAGGTCCGTCAGGCTGTGGTAAATCTACAACACTGCGTATGATTGCGGGTCTTGAAGAAATTACACAGGGTGAACTGTATATTGATGATAAGCTAGTAAATGACGTTGAACCTAAGGATAGAGATATTGCGATGGTTTTCCAGAACTATGCGCTATATCCTCATATGTCAGTTTATGATAACATGGCATTTGGTCTTAAATTAAGAAAGGTTCCAAAGGATCAGATCGATAAGGTTGTTCATGAAGCAGCTAAGATTCTTGACATCGAGCATTTATTGGATCGTAAGCCTAAGGCTCTGTCCGGTGGTCAGAGACAGCGTGTAGCCATGGGTCGTGCGATCGTACGTAATCCTAAGGTATTCCTGATGGATGAGCCTTTGTCAAACCTTGATGCTAAGCTGAGAGTACAGATGCGTATTGAGATTTCCAAGCTACATCAAAAGCTTCAGACAACATTTATCTATGTAACACATGACCAGACCGAGGCTATGACACTTGGTACAAGAATTGTTGTTATGAAGGACGGTTTAATTCAGCAGGTTGATACACCACAGAACCTTTATGATAAGCCACAGAACCTGTTCGTTGCAGGCTTTATGGGATCACCTCAGATGAACTTTATTGATGCAGTCGTTATGAGAAAAGGCGATGATGTATATGTAGAGTTCAATAACAATTCCCTAAAGCTGCCTGAGAATAAGGCTAAGAAGGTTATTGAAGGCGGATACGAGGAAAAGACAGTTATTCTTGGAATTCGTCCTGAAGATATCCACGATGAAGAAATGTTCATAAGCAATTATCCTGATGCTGTAATAGAAGCAACCGTAAGAGTATACGAGCTTCTTGGTGCGGAGGTATTCCTATACTTCACTATCGATGATGTACTTGATATCACAGCCCGTGTAAATCCTCGTACAACAGCAAGACCTGATGACGTATTAAAGATTGCTTTCGATATGTCAAAGCTTCATATATTTGATAAAGATACTGAACAGGTTATAACAAACTAATATTTAGATTCTATGGGAGCACTTCGGTGCTCCTTTTTATTTGTAAAAAGTTTGTCCTATTCAATAAAAAAATATATAGTTAATTGAGTAAACGATATATATAGCTTTGTGTTTTGATAGATTTGTACCAAAATGTTTATGCAAAATTTATAAGAATAGTTTACTTTTGACTAATTTAATGCTAAAATGGGACTAGTATCTATGTATTTTAAGCGAAAATAGAAATATAATACTTAAGGGAGTGTAATATATGATTTCAAATCAAATTCTACAAAATACCATTGACGGCTTAAAGGGCATTACTCGTATTGATATCACGGTTTTGGACACAGAAGGCAAGGTTTTGGCATCTACAGCGGATAACGTAGAGCATTATGAGAGCATTGTTTTATCCTTTGTTTCTTCGCCTGCTGACAGTCAGGCTATTCAAGGATATCAATTCTTTAAGGTATTTGACGAGCATCAGTTGGAATATGTTATAGTAGCAAAGGGAGACAGTGAGGATGTATTTATGATAGGCAAGATTGCAGCCTTTCAGATACAGAATCTTCTTATAGCTTATAAAGAGCGTTATGATAAGGATAATTTTATTAAGAACCTGTTACTGGATAATTTGCTATTAGTGGATATTTATAACCGAGCTAAGAAGCTTCATATAGATACCGAAGCAAAAAGAGTGGTATATATTATTGAAACAAAGAATGAAAAGGATGCCAATGCTCTTGAGACTGTCAGAAGCCTTTTCTCCGGAAAAACCAAGGATTTTATAACAGCGGTAGATGAGAAGAATATTATTCTGGTGAAAGAAGTCAAGCAGAACGAAACCTATGAGGATCTTAACAAGACAGCAAAAATTATTCTGGATATGCTGAACACAGAAGCCATGACCAAGGTTCATGTGGCCTATGGTACTATTGTTAATGAGATTAAAGATGTATCGAGATCCTATAAGGAAGCTAAGATGGCTCTTGACGTCGGCAAGATATTCTATAGCGGCAGAAACGTCGTGGCATACAACAATCTTGGAATCGGAAGGCTGATTTATCAGCTTCCCATGCCACTTTGCAAAATGTTCATTAGGGAGATATTTGAAGGTAAGTCACCGGATGATTTCGATGATGAAACATTGGCAACAATTAATAAATTCTTTGAGAACAACCTGAATGTATCAGAAACCTCCAGGCAATTATACATTCATAGGAATACTTTGGTTTACCGTTTGGATAAGCTGCAGAAAAGCACAAATCTTGATCTCCGTGTTTTTGAGGATGCCATAACATTCAAAATAGCCTTAATGGTTGTTAAGTATATGAAATACATGGAGCAATTGGATTATTAGAACCTGTGATAATGAGTAGCTCGACATGTTAGGAGGACATATATGAGGAAAAATTTCTTGACCGGCTTTCTGTCCGGTATATGCGGAGCGTTGTTTTTATCTTTTGTAGGCATGGTTACATATATATATGTGACTGATGTGCCGAATAAAAGCCCTGCTCATATAGAAGATGTTTCCGCCGCTGAGGATAAGGATGAAGATCCCTATGAGGAGATAGTCGAAAAACTATCGGTAATGCAAATGCTTATCGATAGGCTATACCTGGAAGAGGTAGATAAGGACGCTTTCGCCACAGGAATATACAGAGGCTTTATAAACAGCCTGGGAGATCCATATTCAACTTATTATACTAAGGAAGAATATGCGACACTTATTGAGACATCATCGGGTGTATATCATGGCATCGGAGCTGTCGTAAGCCAGGATGTTAAAACCGGTATAATTACAATTGTGAGACCATATAAGGATGGGCCTGCATACAAAGCGGGTTTGCTTCCCGACGACATATTATATAAAGTTGAGGGAGAAGAAGTTACCGGGGAGGACCTTTCAGAGGTGGTCAGCAAAATAAAAGGGAAGGAAGGTACCAAGGTAAATATAACCATCTATAGGGAGGGTGTTGCAGAACCCATTGATTTCACTATAGTCAGACAGAAAATAAATATTCCCACCATCGAATTTGAAATGCTGGAGGATAGCATAGGATATATACAGATAGTCGAATTCGATGAGATTACCATATCGCAGTTTAACAATGCAATTAAATCATTAGAAAAGGAAGGAATGAAGGGTCTAATCGTTGATGTGAGGAATAATCCGGGTGGATTATTAGATTCGGTAGTTAACATATTGGACCGCCTGCTTCCAAAAGGATTGATAGTATATACTGAGGATAAGAATAAGAACCGTGAGGAGGAACACGCCAAGAAATCCGATAAGTTTACCAAACCCCTTGCGGTATTGATTAACGGTAACAGTGCCAGTGCCTCAGAAATATTCGCCGGCGCCTTACAGGATTATGAAAAGGCTACTATTATTGGTACGACAAGCTATGGAAAGGGAATTGTTCAAAGGGTAATACCTTTAACAGACGGAACGGCTGTTAAGCTGACCATATCTAAATATTTCACTCCAAAGGGGCGAAATATCCATGGCACAGGTATTGTACCGGATATAGAGATTGAGCTTGATGAAGAGTTAAAACAGTTGGTAACCATTCCCCATGATAAGGATAACCAGCTTCAAAAGGCTATAGAGGTCATAAAGGAGCAGATTAAGAAATAGTACGATGAACTGAAATAGTGTTGGCATAGATTCCCCTAATAAGGGGAATTTATGTTCGCCATTGTAAAGGATGGTTCGGTCGGTTATATTTTGATATGGTTTATTTGAAGCCAGGTATAATATTTATTTGTAAATAGCCGATAAATAATATAGGGTCGTATATCAAATCAATAAGTTAGTTTATTAAGGTGGTGAAATTATGCGTATTGAAGCATATAACAAAGTAAGTCAGGTTTACGGCGCAAGTAATGTTAAGAAGCTTGCTAAGACTAAAGAGAAGAGTTTTAGTGATATGCTGGAAATTTCTCAGGCCGGAAAGGATTATAGGGTAGCAAATCAAATCGTTAAGCAGACTCCTGATGTAAGAGAGGATAAAATTAACGATATTAAGATGAGGATGGAATCCGGCACTTACAATGTAAATATGTCAGAGGTTGCTGATAAGGTGGTTAAGCGTTATTTTGATGAGCTGGTATAATCATCTTTTGAGGCTTCGGAAAGAGGTATATTGTGGCAAGCTTAATTAATGAGTTAATAGATGTATTGGGTAAAGAACTTGAGATATATAATAATCTGGTACCTGTAGTCAGAGAAAAGACACAGGTTATTGTCAAGGATGACATAGCGGTCTTGCAGGAAATTACCGCAAAGGAGCAAGAATCAATAGATCAGATTACGGCGCTTGAGAATAAAAGAATCAGGGTAATGGAGGATATAAGTATTGTTCTTGGTAAAAAGGACGAGAAAATGAACCTTAGTACCCTGATTAGTTTACTGGATCAGCAGGAGGAGAAGAAGACCTTATCTATACTCCATGACAAGCTTAAGGAAACGGTAAACACATTGGTAGAGATCAATAACAGAAACAAAGCGCTTATAAAACAATCCCTAGAGATGATAGAATTCAATATGAATTTTCTTCAAAGTACAAGGATGTCGCCGGGGAACAACACTTACACTAAAAATGCATCACAAAATAGTGAAAAATCTTTAGGAACAGGGATGTTTGATGCAAAACAATAAGTCTTTCAAAGTGAAGGTGGAATGTTTATGGCTTCATTTAGCAGCTTACATATCGGCGTATCCGGTCTGAATGTCAGTCAGGCCGGCTTAAATGTAACATCACATAATTTGGCCAACGTAGATACAAAGGGCTATGTAAGACAACAAGCAGTATTAACTGATTTTCAATATATAAAATGGGGTGAATCACACCTTTCATCCATGCAAAGAGGCCTGGGTGCTAATTTTGCTGAGGTGAAACAGGTGAGAGATGCCTTTTTAGATCAAGCCTATCGCCAGGAGATTGGTAGACAGGCTTTTTATGAATCCCAATATCAGACAATCCAAGAGATAGAGGGATTGTTCGGAGAATTGGAGGGAGTCCAATTTCAGAATACCATGAAGGAATTTTGGGAAGCTCTGCAGGAGCTTACAAGGGAACCGGATAATATTGTGGCACGGGCGTCATTAATACAGACAGCAGTATCATTTATTGAACGGGCAGAAAAAATATACAGTCAGATGAATGACTATCAGATTAATCTTAATACCAATATAATTGATCAGGTTAAAAGAATCAATGAAATCGGTGATGAAATAAGAGAACTGAATATAAAAATCAGGCATTACGAGAGTACAGGAGTAGAAAAGGCCAACGATTTACGAGACAACAGAAATCTACTTTTGGACGAGCTTAGTAAGATGGTAAGTATAACATACAAGGAAAATCCCGCCGGTGTAGTAACGGTAAACGTGGAGGGTGTTCCGTTTGTGACAGAGGATTTGGTTTACAAAATGGATACAGCCCAGACCGATGAGGGAACCCAGATGCTAAAGCCAATTTGGGTTGCCCATGGATATGTCGATGTATTTAACATGGATAGACCACCGTCATCCATGTATGATACAGATATAGGTTCCCTGAAGGGACTGCTTTTAGCCAGAGGTAACAGACAAGCCAATTATACGGATATACCTGTCCGTGAGCGATACGAGACAGAAACACAGTATCAGGATGCTGTAAGGGAATATAATAATTTGATTAATCCGTCCGTAATGATGACAGTACAGGCACAGTTTGACCAACTTATACATGGGATAGTGACGATGATAAACGACACTCTATGTCCGAATAAGGAGGTAACCTTAACAGACGGCAGCAAAATACGGGTCTTAGATGAGGAAAATGCTCCCGTAGGTACTGATACTTTGGGAACTATGGGCGAAGGCTTATTTAGCAGGAAGTCTACCCCCCGTTATACAGACTATCAGGATGTTCAGATAATTAACGAAGACGGAGAAACAGAGACTATTACTGTCAGGATATATATCGAAGAGGATCCTTATGATAATTACTCCCTATATACCTTGGGAGAGATTGAGGTTAATCCAAACATACTACATAATAATTCGCTTTTACCGCTGTCAAAGAATGATAAAACCGGTGCATATGATATCGAAATGGTCCAGAAGCTGTTGGAAAACTGGCAAAAGCCATTCGCAACCATATCTCCCAACACTTTGACAAAAAATAATATAAGTGATTACTATATTTCGTTTATCGCTGAGATTGCCAACAGAGGAGAACAGATTAATACAATAAGCATGAACCAGAAGTCTATGGTGACCAGTATTGATAATAAACGGTCAGAGGTTACCGGTGTATCCTCTGATGAGGAACTGACAAACCTTATTAAATTCCAGCATTCTTATAATGCTGCGGCAAGGTATGTCAATGTCGTAAGTGAGATGCTTGAGCATATAATTATGAACTTGTAAAGCTGCTCGCCATATGGATTGTAAGGAGGTACCATGGGATCTACATTTTTTGGATTACATATTGGACAAACCGGTTTGTATGCATATCAGGCTGCACTTGATACGACTGCCCATAATATATCCAACTCGGAGACAGAGGGATATAGCAGACAGGTTATGGGGCAAAAAGCAGGTAAAGCGCTTAGGATGAACAGTACCTATGGAATGGCCGGAACCGGTGTTAACGTTACGGGAGTAACACAGTTAAGAGATGAATATTATGACATTAAGTACAGAAAGAACAATACGATTTTAGGAGAATATTCCAACAAATCTCATTATATGACTGCAATTGAAAATTATTTTAATGAGGTTAGTGTAGATGGCTTTACGAAAACATTTGATTCTCTGTACAACAGTCTTCAGGAGCTCTCGAATTATCCCTCCAGTCTGACTATACGAAGTCAGGTTATTAATTACGGTAAGAGCATAACGGATTATTATAACTCAATGTCAGAAAATCTGAAAAAGATTCAGGAAGAGTGTAATTTTGAGATCCGTAACATGGTAGATAAGATTAACTCTATCGCACAGCAGATAGCGTCTCTTACCAAGCAGATTAATACATTGGAGGTAAGCGGAGGAACTGCCAATGATCTTAGAGACCAGAGAGCACTTCTTGTCGATGATTTATCATATTTGGCAAATGTAAGCGTTACAGAGAAAGTAGTAGGAAGCGGAATAGGAATTACCAGCTACATTATTAAGCTGGATGGACAGACCCTGGTGGACGGCGGTAATTTCAACACTCTTATGGTCATTCCCAGAGAGAAGAAACTGAATCAGAATGATATTGACGGATTATATGACGTAGCATGGGCTAACGGACAGTTATTCAATCTGGGTAGTCAGAATTTGGGAGGGTCACTGAAAGCCCTGTATGAATTAAGGGATGGAAACAACAGGCATAATCTTCAGGGTAAGGTGTCAGGCGCCATAGATGATCTCTTTATTACAGTAACAGATACAACAATAAATGAAGTGGAGAGGCTTAACATACCGGAAACCGGAGTCATAACTATCGGAAATCAGGATTATGCATATGCCGGCTTTGAGGTTACGAGGGACGAGGATACAGGTGCCTTTATCTATTCGTTTGAACTGGAAAGGCCTCTTATGACAGATGTATATGAAGCAACGGCCTCTGTAGGTAAAAGCATAAATTATAAAGGAATCCCTTATTACCTTGACCAGATGAACATGTTCATTAGGACTTATGCCAAAGCATTTAACGAGGTTCACAGGACCGGAAGGGATTTGGATAATAATCCCGGAGCCGATTTCTTTAGTGCAATCAATAAAGTAAGTGGCAGAGAGTATGTCTTTGGTCCCTTAGCTGAGTCTGATGATTACTATTACTATGATTTTGACACTTTTCATTCACAGACCGGCAGTTTCTATGAGGAGATACCGGATGACAGACCATTATATGGATCATATTATTTTCTGACAGCAGAAAACTTCACTATAAACAGTCAGTTATTTAGTGATCCTGCGAAATTTGCCGCTTCTACGGATGTCATTAACGGTGTGGATAATAATGATGTCGTTGAGGCATTAATCGCATTAAAATCAGATAAGACCATGTTTGATCAGGGTGAACCCGGAGGATTTATGAAGACTCTGGTGGCCGATATCGGAATTGATACCCTGAAGGCAAATAATTTTACTAAGAGTCAGGAAAATATTCTTAGAGCAATTACTAACCAAAGGCTATCAGTATCCGGAGTGGATATTGATGAGGAAGCCATGAACCTGGTACGTTATCAATATGCATATAATCTTTCAGCGAAAGTAATATCCGTAATGGATGAGATATATGATAGGCTGATTAACTACATGGGTGTATAGGTAAAAATCCTATGAACGTGAGTCATGCTGATATTGGAGGTGTCATATGAGAATTACTAACCGAATGATGACTAATAATATGCTTAGTAATATTAATAAGAATAAGCAAAATGTATCCAAGCTTGAAGAACAATATTCTACCGGAAAGAAGATTCAGAGGCCATCAGAGGATCCAATTGTTACGGTTCGTGCTCTGAAGTTAAGGACCAATTTGACAGAGCTTGAGCAGTATTATGAAAAGAATATTCCGGATGCATTTTCATGGATGGATGTAACGGAGAGCTCATTGTCAACAATTAATGAATTATTAAGAGAGATTAACACCCTTTGTGTTCAGGGTAGCTCTGATACATTAACTGCGACTGACCGGTCATCAATCGTTCAAAAGCTTGTGGAGATGAAGAATCAGATATTTCAGGAGGGAAACACAAACTACGCAGGAAGATATGTGTTTTCGGGATATAAGACCGACAGCTCCTTAACCTTTATGGAAGATACCAACAATTTGACCTATAATATTACAGAGAACTTTACAGGCGAACAGATACAGATGGTCTCCAGAGTGTCAGGCAGCTATGAACTAATCTCTTATGATGAACCGGGCGAAGACTTTAGCAATCCTCCACAGATGGAGAACACATATAGAATAAAGCTGTCCTATGATAAGCTGGAGAATTTTGATATAGGAAGCATCCGTTATACCAAGCCTGTTACGGGTGGGGAGTCAGAGGAACAGCCGTTGTTTGAGAATATAAGGATAATTTCGGCTTATGATTCTGATGCTTATGCCGTCGAAGAGGGATGGGCTAACTTCATATATGAAACAGGTGAAATAATTCTTAGCAAAAGCGTTTATGAGGAATTAAGAACAGCAGACAATATAGAATTATCATATATGAAGACAACCTTCAATAAGGGTGAACTTAAACCCGAACATTATTTTAACTGTGTTATGACGGATGTTAACAAGCCGGAGCAACCGGCGATAACCTTTACCAAGGAAAAACAGGAAATTCAATATGAGGTTAATTTTAATCAGAGACTGACTATAAATACTGAAGGATCTGATGCAATATCACATAAAATAGGCAGGGATATTGATGATATCCTAAACTGTGTGGATGACGTATTACATACTGAGGGTAAAATAGCCGAGGTAAAGAAACGCATGGAGGATATGAATCTTACAGAAGAACAGGTCAGCCGTTATGAAAAAATGCTTGAGCAGCTTGAAACAGAACTTGATCTGAAAAAGGAAGTCATGCAGAATGCTTTTTCGAGAGGAATTACCAGCTCGAATAAAGAACAGGACAGAGTTAATGTGGCGCTTGCTGATTTGGGCAGCAGACAGTTCAGATTGAGATTGACAGAGAACAGGCTTTCCAGCCAGAGAGTTGATTTTAAGGAACTGCTGTCAAAGAATGAGGATGTGGATATTGTTGATACCATTATCAATTTTTATGCTGCACAGATGATATATAATTCATCTCTATCGGCCTCCTCCAGAGTCGTCAAAAACTCCTTGCTTGACTTCTTATAAAAACAGTAGGTTGACGAGTTAAATACGCAGAAGATATGATATAATACATATATATATTTAACATATTTTGTTCAAATGAAAGGGGAAACCTATGCTGGTAAGGACAAAGCACTTCGGTGAAGTAGAGCTTGATGAAGATAAAATAATAATCTTTGATCAAGGTATTCTGGGATTTACAGACTGCAAAAAATATGCGATTATTTATGACAATGAAAGCGGAGAGAGACCTGACATTACATGGCTGCAAAACATTGAAGAGCCGGCTCTTGCAATTCCTATCATTAGTCCGTTTCTTATATGTCCGGATTACAACCCAACTGTAGAGGATGAGCTTTTATCTTCACTGGGGGAAATTACTCCGGAGAATTTAGTGGTGCTCGTATCCGTTACGGTTCCAAGTGATGTTTCTAAGATTTCAGCAAATTTAAGAGCTCCATTTGTTATTAATGCGGATACTAAAAAGGGATGCCAGGTAATCGTAGAGAATTCTGATTATGAGATTAAATACTATTTTTATGAAAAGCTGAAGGCTATAAAGGCTGAGAAGGGGGGCAAATAATGTTAGCCCTATCGAGAAAAGTAAATGAATCAATTATTATTGGTAATGATATTGAGATTACAATATTAGAAATAAAGGGTGACCAAATAAAGATTGGAATAAATGCTCCTAAGAGTGTACCAATCTATCGTAAGGAACTATATCTTCAGATACTGGAATCCAATAAAGAAGCGGCTTCGACTAATATAAATGAAGACGTATTGAAGAAGTTGTTCGAATAACCATTTAATAGTAAAATATATTTGAATGATATTAAGATTTTCTTTAATCATGCCGATATAGTTAAAGAACAGATATGCTTATTTATAATGTCAAGGATGATATTAAAGCTGTCTAAATATTATTTATATACACATGGAGGTGTAATTATGGCTTTAGAGGTAGTTAAAACATCAGCATACCAGAGTAATGTTAACCCAGCAGCAAAACATGATGCCGGTGGGTCTAAAAGTGCTGATGTTAACTTAGATTTGGTTAGAAATCAATCGGCACCTAATATTCAGCCTGTAGCGGATANGGAAAATGAAATAGAAGCCTCAGCCAGCGAGAGTCATATAAAATCTGAGATTTCCAAAGCGAACAGGAGACTTAAAGAGCATAATACAAAATGTGAATTTGGATATCATGAAGAAACTAAAAGAGTGACAATCAAAATACTGGATAAAGAAACAGAAGAGGTTATCAGGGAGATTCCTCCAGAAAAAACATTGGAAATGATAGAGAAAATGTGGGAACTTGCAGGCTTACTTGTTGATGAAAGAAGATAGGAGGGATTAATATGGCAATGAGANTATCGGGATTGATCTCCGGAATGGATACTGAGGCCGTTGTTGCAAAGCTAATGGATGCACACAGGCTAAAGACAACAAGAGTACAGAATAAAATCACTACCACCGAATGGAAACAGGAAAAGTGGGCCAATCTTAATGCTAAGATATATGCCTTGTATACGGATCAATTATCAAAGCTTCGTATGCAGGGTAGTTATGCTGTGAAAAAAGCGGCATCATCCAATACAAACAAAGTAGATGTAATCGCCGGGAGCAATGCCCCTGAAGGAACCCATCTTATTAAGATTAAGCAGCTTGCCAGTTCGCAATTTGTCACCGGAGCAAAGCTTGAAACAGATAAAAACGGAAACCAGGTTAGCTTAAGTACTAAATTAGTGGATCTTGGATTCGATGCAACTCAGGGAACCACCATACATATAAAGACTGCTAATAAGGAAGTGGGTCTTGAAGTCAGGGAAAGCACAACTCTGGGTGATTTAATAAATTCATTGAAAAATGCAGGACTAAATGCTAATTATGACAGTGGACAGAAGCGTTTATTTATAAGCTCAAAGGCCAGTGGCGTAGAGAATGCATTTGAGATTTCCACCTCGTCATCAGAGCAGGTTCAGGAAAAGAATATTATTCGTGACTTTTTGGGTTACGATTCATTAAGCAGTTCCGACAAGAGTAAAGTAGACGGATATCTTAAGTCATACCTTACAGGAGATAAGAATGAAATCGGAGGCAAGCTTCTTGAGATTAAGCATCAGCAGGTAAGGACTAAATATATCAATGATTATATGGCTAATGAGGCCAATATAGCAGCAGTGACGCCTGAAGTCGAGCAAAAACTCAGAGAAGACCTTGAAGAAGGCGAAGAATTAGATGATAAAGTGTTACAGGCTGCTATAAAGGACAGATTAAGACAGGACGCGGAAGTAGCCGCAGCCGCCGAATTTGATGCATGGAAGAATAATGAAGCTGAAGAGGATAATGTATTTCTAGTGGCTGAGGGAGAGCTTGATTTACTGCTTACCGAATATGCCAATGCCAACAATCAGCAAGTCAATCAAACAGGAATTCTTGCCAATCTGGGACTTGGTGAGATTGTTAAGAATGAAGAAGGAATTGTTGAGATGAGCGGCAGCCCTCTTGGAGGGGTATTAGTTAAGGCGTCTGATGCTATAGTTATATATAATGAAGCCGAGCTTACCGGTTCGTCCAATAATTTCTCGGTTAACGGTCTGACATTTACATTGAAGGGCATAACCGCAGGACTCGATAATGAGATCGCCGAGGATGATGAGACTATCAGCATATCGGTATCGGGAAATACCGAGGCTGTGTATGATATGATTAAGGATTTTGTTACGACATATAATGAGCTTCTGAAAGAGATGAATGACGCTTATAATGCCGAATCAGCCCGTGGCTATGATCCTCTTACCGATGAAGAAAGAGAATTAATGACCGAAGAACAGATTAAAAAGTGGGAGGATAAAATAAAGAACTCCCTGCTTAGAAGAGATAATACCTTAGGTGGTCTTATAAATGTTCTGCGTTCAACACTTAATGAGGGCGTAACGGTAAACGGCAAGACATACTCATTGTCCAGCTTTGGAATCACTACTCAAAGTTACTCGGAAAAAGGGCTTCTTCATATAAGCGGTGATGAGGACTTTGCAAAAGTAGCAGGTCAGGACAATAAGCTGATGGATGCGCTAACCAACAATCCCGAAGAGGCCATGTTGGTAATGACAAAGCTTGCGGATAATCTTTATAGTGCCTTAATGGATAAAATGAAGAGCTCGTCACTTAGTAGTGCATTGACGGTATACAATGACAAAGAGATGGCTAAGACATTAACCAATTATAAATCAGATCTGGCAAAGATGGAATCCAGACTGCTGGAGATAGAAGAAAAATATTATAGACAGTTCGCTGCAATGGAGACCGCTATGGCTAGGATGAACTCACAAAGCTCAGCTTTAATGTCTATGCTAGGAATGACCAATAATCAAAATTATTAGATATGACAGGGAGGAAATCACATGGCTGTAAATGCTGCTGCTGTATATAAGGATAATAGAATACTGACAGCATCACCTGCAGAGTTGACTTTAATGTTATATGATGGCGCAATTAAATTCTGCAATATTGCCATCATGGCATTAGAGAAGGATGACTTAGAAAAGGCACATATTAACATAATCAAAGTGCAAAAAATCATTATGGAATTCAGGGCTACTTTGGATTTCAAATATCCATCTGCTAATCAGTTTGAATTGGTTTATGATTACATCTATCGTAGGTTGGTGGAGGGTAATATTAAGAAGGACAAAGAGATAATAGAGGAAGCACTTGGGTATATCAGAGAAATGCGTGACACCTGGAAGGAAGTAATGAGGCTGGCAAAATAGTTATAAAAGGAGCAAGGGATGGAATTAAACGATAATAATAAGGAAACCTATATTCAGTTGTTAATCGATTCACTTGGAAAAAAGCTTGAGGTTCTTAATGAATTAATGCAAATTACAGCAAGCCAGCAGACTATTATTGAATCCGAAGGCTTTGATGAGGATGAATTTCTTAAAACAATATCCCTTAAAGAGGAACATATACAAAGCCTCTTCGAACTTGATAAGGGATTTGAGATGGTGTATGACCGTATAAGGGAAGAGTTAAACGAAAACCGCAAGGAATACGCCCCACAGATCACATCCTTAAAAGAGTTGGTAACCAAAGTAACCGATTTAAGTGTTAAATTACAGGCTTTGGAAACAAGGAATAAGTCGAAATTGGAGGCTTTACTGGCTAAAAAGAGAAGAAGCATTAAGAATTCTAGGCTAAGTAATGAAACGGTAACAAACTACTATAAGAATCTGGCGAATAAATCGGAATCCCAATCCTACTTTTATGATAAGAAAAAATAAAAATTAAAAATGGGTATAAAGTTTTATTAAACTTTACCGATATATATTATGTAAGAAGTTCTCCTAATCTTAAGAGAAGGAGAACAAATAATCATAGTGGCATGGATGCCACTAAAAATAATTCAAGGAGGAATAACATAT
>JGI24710J26742_10002016_pt1 | contig 18319 bp, 15 predicted proteins | sample BioPla2DNA2_FD_26742 | JGI IMG/M metagenome (IMG submission 26742) | reverse complement strand
TAAGAAAAGGGCTCATCAAGAACACATATTTACATAAAAAAGCGGATATTTTTTCCGCTTATGTTTGATTTATTTTGGGACATTTTCCCATATTATTGACAATAAAAAATTAATAATCAAAAATCTTCTCTAAGTGGTAGCTTTTTTATAATTTTATAAAATTTAATTTAAAAATTATTGTCATTCGACAATGTAATACGATGTATTTCGCTATCTATAGTGATACATTAAGATTGCTGCAGCTATAGCAACATTTAATGATTCAAAATTATCCATTTCAATCTTTACTCTTTCATCTGCTGTTAGAATTGCTTTTTTTGATAAACCTTGTCCTTCGTTTCCTAGCATAATTGCTAATTTATCTACTTTTTTACTTTTACTTAAGTAATTTGAGTTTTCTAAATCTGTTGCTATTAGTTTACAGCCTTTTTCTTTGACTTTAGAGATGATATTTTCAAACTTGTCTCTTAATACTGGAATGTGGAAAAAGGCTCCCTGAGAGGCTTGTATTGTCTTCTGGTTGTATAAATCGCAACTATCTTCTGTTAAATATACTAAATCATAACCAAAACTATAAGCTGTTCGAATAATTGTTCCCACATTACCTGGATCCTGCACTTTTTCAAGAATAATTACTTTTTTAAAGTTATCAACTTTATAGTCAACCATTTTGCATATCGCAATATAATCATTTAAAGAAACATTATCAGATAATTTTTTTATAATTGCTTCACTTACATAAATACAATCTACTTCAAATATATTATTTACTCCTTCTCTGACAATAAGAGTATCAAGACAATTTGCTTTGATAGCTTCTTCTATTAAATGTCTTTCTTGAACGATAAAAAGATTGTATCTATCACGATATTTTTTTTGGTTTAATTTACCCCATAGTTTTATTTTATTATTTTCTAAAGATTTTATAACTTCCATATTTTTATTCTAACAAAAAAAGCTAAGTAGTAAAACTACAAAGCTAATTAAATTTATTTTAATACTTTTTGGCATCTTAGACATAAGCCATTTTCATCAATATCAGTAACAACATTCCAACATCTTGGACAAACATGGCCATCAAATTTTTCAACTTTAATATATCCTGTTGGATATTCCTGATATTTTTCTTCAGTCAGTTCAAATTGGGAAGCAATAACTAATTGTGCTAAATCATGATTAGTTAAACCATTCAATGCATCCTTATATTCTTCCTTTGGGCAGTAATATATTTTAGTTTCTAAAGCCTTTTTTATCAATCCACAAACTTTAGCTTCTTCTAAAGCTTTAAGAATATCACTTCTTACATCCATATATTTTTCCCATTGAGTAATAATTTCTTCATCATTTTCATGTTTTTTACTTTTTGGGAAATCCTCTAAAATAACACTCTGCTTTTTATTATTGAAAATTTCATAAACTTCTTCCATTGTATAAGATAAAATTGGAGCCCATAATTTATTAAGTGCATCTGCAACCTGATAGAATACCGTTTGAATCTGTCTTCTTCTTAAGTTGTCTTTCTTTTCAATATAAAGAATATCTTTTGCATAATCCATATAGAAAGCACTAATAGTATTACTCATGTACGTAAATAAAGTATTACTTGCCAAAATATAATCATATTCATCATAAGCTTTTACAGTAATATCAATTACTTCATTTAATTTAATCAAAATGTATTTATCTAGTGAAGTTAATTTTTCATAAGAGATCGCATCTTTTTCATAATCAAACTCTTCACTATTGATATTACCAAGTAAGAATCTAAAAGTATTCCTTACTTTTCTATATTGTTCACTTGCAATCTTAAACAGCTCATCAGAACATTTTAAATCAGCTCTAAAGTCAACTGAAGCAACCCATAATCTTAAAATATCAGCACCATATTTTTCAATTACATCAATTGGATCAATAGTATTTCCTAATGATTTGCTCATCTTATAACCTTTTCCATCAACGACATAACCATGAGATAAAACACCTTTATAAGGAGCTTGTCCATTTGTAGCAACACCAACAATTAACGAAGAGTTAAACCAACCACGATATTGGTCTGAACCTTCTAAATATAAGTCACATGGATATTCAAATCCTCTTCGTTTAAAAGTATTATGGGAAGAACCAGAATCAAACCAAACATCCATTGTATCTATTTCTTTAGTAAATACTCCATTTGGTGAATTTGGATGAGTATATCCTTTAGGTAATAATTCATTAACTTCTTTTTCAAACCAAATGTTTGAACCATATTTTTCAAACAAATTGGCAACATGATTAAATAATTCTTCATCAATAATAGGTTTTTCATCTTCACTATAGAAGATAGGAATTGGCACACCCCAAACTCTCTGTCTAGAAATACACCAGTCTTTTCTATCTTTAATCATGTTAAACATTCTGGCATGACCAAAATCGTTTTCCCATTTTACATCATCAACTGCTTTTAAAAGTTCTTCCTTGATTTTTTCAATTGAAGCAAACCATTGAACAGTTGCTCTGAAAATCACTGGTTTTTTCATACGATCATCATGAGGATAACTATGAGTAATCCATTCATTAGCTAATAATTTATCATCTTCATGTAACCACATAACAATATCTTTATTAGCATCAAAGACAAACTTACCATTTAATCTTTCACCTGCTTCAATTGTTAAACATCCCTTATCATCAACTGGGCAGAAAGTATCTAATCCATATAATTGTCCAACGTAAAAGTCCTCTAAACCATGACCAGGAGCTGTATGAACACATCCTGTACCATCTTCATCAGTTACATGCTCTCCCAGAATCACCAAAGATGTTTTTTCTGGATATAATGGATGTGAAGTTTTCACATACTCTAGTTCACTACCTTTGATTATTTTTAAAACTTTATAGTTATCTAACTCAAACTTTTTCATTAATTTTTCAACTAATGATTCTGCCATGACTAATTTACCTTTTTCAGTTTTTACAACAGCATAATTTAAATTAGGATGTAAACAGATTGCTAAATTACCAGGAATAGTCCAAGGAGTTGTTGTCCAAATAACAACCTTTTCATCACCATCTAAAACACCATTTCCATCAGTTACATCAAAAGTAACGAAAATGGTCATATCTTTTTTATCTTCATAATAGATTTCGCTATCAGCAACAGCGGATTCTCTTTCAGGCGACCAGTAAATAGGTTTTAAACCTTGATATATTAAACCATTACAAGCCATTTTACCAAAAGTTCTAATTTGGTCCGCTTCAAAAGATTTATCCATTGTAATATATGGACAATCATATTGAGCAACAGTTCCTAATCTTTTTTCAGTTGCCATTTGAATTTTAATTTGTTCTTTGGCATAATCCTCACATTTGCCTCTAAAATCAACAATTGACATTTTCTTTCTATCATAACCTAAAGATGGCATTTTATTTTCAATAGGTAAACCATGGGTGTCCCAACCAGGATAAAATGGTGTATCATAACCCATCATATGTTTTGATTTAACAACAAAATCCTTTAGAACACGGTTCATTGCTGTCCCAATATGCAAATTTCCATTAGCATATGGAGGACCATCATGTAACATAAAACGTGGTTTTTCCTTGTTTCTTTCCATCATCAAATCATATAGTTTAATCTTTTCCCATTTTTCTAAAATGTTAGGTTCTTTTTTTGGAAGATTTCCTCTCATTTCAAATGTTGTATTTGGCATTAGTAGTGTGTCTTTGTAGTCCATAATTAACTCCTTCTTTCCTTAAAAAAACGTCCCTAAATCTAAGGACGTCAATACGCGGTACCACCTTAGTTCACAAATTTCTTTGTGCCCTCAATATCTTTAACGCAGATTTACGTAACTATTTACTTTATCAATAGTTAAGCTCCAAAGTGATGTCTCTATTTAATCTTGATTGACTTGCACCGAACGTCAATTCTCTAATTACTAATTAAATAGAACGCGTCTTTTTCTTAGCTTTATTCATTTTCCTCCGGTTGCACAAATGGATTAGGCAACTGGATTTCATCATATAATTTTAATTTTTCTAACAATAACTTAACTGCTGCAGTTAATTGATTTTTTGCTTCTAATGATATCTGATTATAATTTTTAACAGTATCAACATATTGTTGTACTTCAAGTACAGCTTCTTCAATAATACTGTCAGCATTTTGACGAGCTTCATCTATCATGCTGTTAGCTTCCTTTAAAGCTAATCTAGCAACATCATCCGCTTGTTTTTCACGCATTGAAAGTTCACTAACCAAAAGTTGATATCTCTTTTTAATCATCGCAAATTGATTGTTAACAGTTTCTATTTGATTTTGATATATTAATATTCTTTCATTTAATTCATGAATTTGATACTCTAATCTATCAATTTCACTATTAACTTGATAACAGTCATAACCGTTGGCAACTAAATTGAAGCGGCGCAATTCGTTCATAGAAAACTCTCCTTGTCTATACAAATTTCTTAACTTTTATAATTATTTTACCACTTTTTTTGTTTTTCTCAATATCATTTATTTGATATCTTCCATGCGTTTTAAGCGATAATATATCATTATTATTACATAGATATGTAAAATCTTCAATACTTTGATAGTTAACACTCACAAAACCAGCACTAATAAACTCTTTTGCTTTCTCTCGTGATTTCTTTATTAATGCTGATACTACTTTATCTAATCTAAGAGATGAAATGTTATACCTATATTCTTCAAACTTAAATTCTTGTTTTTGGAAATCTACTTCTTCAAATTTGATAGAACAATGTCCGATTTTACTTAAATTGTTTTGTAGATAATTACTGATGTCTTTACAACAATAAAAGTAAATCTTATTATCTTCAACCCACATATCTCCAAATCTATCGATTTCAATTCCGCTATTGTAAATAGCTCCTTTGACATCTCTATGGGTAATTTTATTGAATTTTTTATTAAAACTTCCTGACAAACAACAAATATAGTCGTCAAAATCAAAATTATCTCCAATTATACATATTTTTCTTATTGCTGTTTCATAACCACCAAAGAAAGAATAGGGAATTTTATCGGATAAAAATGATCTGATAACTTTTTCTTCAATACTGCTACAAAAACCAAGTGAAATAGGACTATTATCTATTTTATATCTTTCTTTTATTTGTTGCAGTTTTTTTATTAAACTTTCGTAACCTTTGTAATGTTGAAGTAGGTTGCTATTAACCTTATTCACCCTCTACTCTTCCATCGACAGGCATATCATGTGGAGTAAATAGGAAAACATTTCTATCAATTCTTTGATACTCACCTTTAATAGCATAAATAACACCTGCCAAAAAATCTAGAAGTCTAATAGCACTTGCTTCTTGTAAACGATGAATATTTACCACACATGCCTTATTTGCTAATAAACAGTTAGCAATTTCAGCTGAATCATCAAAACTTCTTGGTTCTTTAACCATCATTTTAGCGTTGCTAACTTTTTTAACCTTTTCATTTTGAGCTTGTTCATATTCAGATACATTTTCATCAAATACTTCTTCAACCTCTTCGTTTTCAATTTCTTCTGTTTCTGTTAATGCTTTTTTTATTTTTACAAATAATTCACTCATTTTATCACTCCTTAAGATATCTACTACATTATATCATTTTTCACAAGTATTTAATATCTTTTGTCAAAAACAACATTTTTAATTTTTATTTGTTAAATTTAAATAACAATATTAGATAATTTTTAATCGATTGTTTTAAAACAGAAGTAATGATATTATTTATAAGAAACTTTTAGGAGGAATTTTTATGCAGTTAAGAATTGAAAACCTTTCAAAATCATTTGGTGATTTAAATGTTTTAATTGATTTAAACTACACTTTTAAAAAAGGAAATATCTACGCCATCTTAGGAAAAAATGGTTCTGGTAAGACGACACTTTTCAACTGCATTTCTGAAGAAATGGAATTTGATAAAGGTAATATCTATTTAAATAACGAAATCATCAATCACCAAGATGTTGGTTTTGTTTATACTATTCCAATGTTACCTGAGTTTTTAACTGGTTATGAATTTCTAACTTTCTTTGCTGATATCCATCAAGATAAAGGTTTAAATCGTGATGATGTCGATAGTTATTTTGAACGTATTGATTTTAAAGAAGATGATTACCATCGTTTGATTAAAGACTATTCAACAGGAATGAAAAACAAACTACAAATGCTCTGTATAATTTTAACTAAACCTAAAGTTTTATTGTTAGATGAGCCTTTAACATCACTAGATTTAGTTGCAGCAATGAACATGAAAAAAGAATTATTAAAGATTAAAGATGATACAATTATGATTCTTTCAACTCATATTTTACAAATCGCCAAAGACATTAGCGATAAAATTGTTGTTTTAAATAAAGGTAAACTTATTGATGTTGACGAAACTGATGAAAATTTTGAGCAGACAATAATGGAGATATTACAAGATGAATGAAATTCTATTTAGATTAAAATATAATAGTTTACTTCATTGGTTAATCAATTCTAAGATTGTTTCCAAAATATTTAGAATCAAAGAAAATGCATATCGTGATTATCAACTAAAAGCTGATTTACAAAAATATATGCCAGTTTTTTCTGTTTTTTATGATATCTTAAAACATTTAATCTATTTACTCGTATTTATTCTTGCCTCTTTTGAAGCGAGTGATTTTATGATTTGGTTTATATTATTGATGTTGGCAGGATTTTCAACTAAAGTACTTGATTATGATGAGAATATGAAAATTCTTTTTCAATCTTTCAAAATACCATTTAAAGATATCTTTTACTTTAAATTAAAAAGAAGATTTATAAATCGTTTTACATATGCTCTTATTTTTCCTTTAGGCTTTAGCATACTAATAAAAAACTTTAGGTTTTTACCTTTTATGATTTTCTCTATTTTCTTTTTCATGTATTTTGCAGAAAGTTTTACTTTACTTATTTATAAAATGAAAAAACCAGGCTATTTACAATATCCACTATTTATTTCTTTAATATTAATTTGTATAATCTTTCTTATTTTACAAATTAACCCGTATTATCTACTAATACTAATGTCCATTTACATAGTTGTAAGCTTAATTCTTATATATAAACAAAAAAGAGTTGAATTATTCTTTGATATTTTTATGAAAAATATTAAATCTTTTGATGAATCCATAAAATCAATTGAAGATTTATATACTAAAGAAACTGAAATGGATAAAAATGTCAATCCAAAAAAAAGTTTATCAATTATTAAAAAATACAAATCGTATAATTTATATCAATATCTGTTTTTATCACGTCACAAAAGAATCTGGTATAAACCATTAAGAAACTCCAGTTTAATTCAATTAGCTGTTTATTTAATTTTTACAGGTCTGTTTTATTTTGATGCTCTTCCTGATGTTGATTATCAAATGATTATTGTAATATTAACAAGTGCATATATTTATTTACTTTATGCTTTAGATACAGGTCAAAGATTAATAAAAGCCTATTATAGAAATGGAGATTATCATCTACTTCATTATGCTTTTTATCGACGTAAAAATGAAATTTATAAACAATTTTTAATTCGTTTAAAAGATGCTTTTGTCTTTTCTCTATTACCTATAACAATTAATTTGGTTTTCTCTTTAATTTGGATTATATGGTTTAAAATGCCTTTAAGTGTTACTTTAAATTTCTTTGTTTCAATAGCATTTTTCACTTTATTCTTTAATATAAATTATTTATTTGTTTATTATATTTTTCAGCCGTATAACTATAGTTTAGATAAACCTAAATTTGTATTAACTATTTTTGGAATTTTAACATATGTTTTCGTTTATATTGATAAACCTTGGCTCAGTTACAAATATTTAGCGATAATATTTATCATTATCTTAATACTATATATAATACTTTCAACTATTCTTGTTTATCATTTTACACCAAAAACATTTAAATATCGTGATTAATTAAAAAACCTAATTTTTAAATATTAGGTTTTAATTTTTTTATAAAGATTAGCCTCATAAGGTGTCATTTGTTCTTCTAACTCTTTTATGTTTGAGAATATTAATTCATATCCATCAGTACTGACAATACGTTTTTGTTTTTTATCTATTAGATTTATTTCTATTAAATACTCATTTTTTTCATCTTTTCTTTTATAAATAAAATAATCCTTAGTTTTTTCATTTATAAATTCAATATCTCCATAAATTAAAGTTTGATTATCCTTTCGATATTTAATTAACTCTTTTGTAAAATTATAAATCGAATCATCTTGTTTTTGCTGAACTTTAATATTTGTTGAAGTTAAATCTTGATGTCCTATAATCCAAGGAAGTGATTTTGAAAAACCTCCATAGACTTCACTGGTCCATTGCATTGGTGTACGAGTATGGTCTCTAGTACCAGCTAAAATTATCTCAAAAGCATCTTTTTCACTTTTGCCAGTTTCTAACAATTCCTGATATTTATTAATACTCTCTACATCTCTAATATCAGTCATCGACTTAAATTCATTATTGGTCATTCCAATTTCTTGACCTTGATAAAAGAATGGTGTTCCTTTTAAAGTCAATAAAATCATATTTATGTTTTTAGCTAATTGATTTCGATAATTATGACTTGGGTCAATTTTAGAAATAAAACGTGGATTATCGTGATTATCCACAAATAGAGACATCCAATAACGATTTGTAAAAGCTCTTTGATTTTCTATTAAGTATAATTTATAAAAATTCAAATCATAACGATAATCATCAAAACGAACTTTACCTGGAGTTTCAAGATGGTCAAAACTAAAAGTTAAATCCATAATATTACGATAATCGCCAGTTAAAAGTTTTCCTAATTGTGTACCAATACCAGGAGTTTCACCAACGTTAAATCCTTGATATGGTTCAAAGGCTTCTTTACGAAGTTTAGATAAATACTTTGTTAAATTTGGACCATAAAAATAATGTTCCATCCCAGTAAAACCAACTAATTTTCCTATTAATTCATCACCATTTGGTAAATTTGGATTTTTAGAAATATAGTTAATGACATCCATTCTAAAACCATCAATTCCTTTTTTTAACCAGAAGGTAACAATATCAACAACTTCTTTTCTAAGTTTTGGATTATCCCAATTTAAATCCATTTGTTTTGAAGAAAATAATTTTAAAGCATATTTATCAATTTCTTTAAAGTATCTCCAAGCTGATCCGCTAAAGAAACTTGTCCAGTTATTAGGGTTATCTTTGAAAATATAGTAATCTTGCTTTTCTTTATCACCTTTTAAAGCTGCTTGAAACCACGGATGTTCATCAGAGGTGTGATTAACAACTAAATCCATAATAATTTTCATATCACGTTTTTTTAATTCTGAAATAAGCATTTCAACATCTTCCATGGTTCCAAATTCTTTCATAATATTTCGATAGTCTCTAATATCATAGCCATTGTCATCATTTGGTGAATCATAAATTGGAGAAAGCCATAAACAATCAATACCTAAATCCTTTAAAGTATCTAATTCTGAAATAATACCTTGAATATCTCCTATACCATCACCATTTGAATCTTTGAAGCTACGTGGATAAATTTGATAGAAAACAGCCTCTTTCCACCAAGTTTTTTTAATTGGTGAATTATCTTCCCAAGGTTGTTCAAGCTCACTGTTAACCAGATTAATAATAGTTTCAAAAAATGAAAGAGGAACTTTCTTAGCTAAAGATGCTAAATGTTTAAGTTTTATATTTAAAATTAATGGATTTTTAAGTAAAGAAAATGAAAATCCTGTTTGAAGAAATAATCTAAAAACTATATCATGACCAATAGGTAAAGCTATAAGATCTTTGATTTTGCTATTTAAACTAATTTTTTTGTTCATGTTTTATCTCCTTTAGTCGAGCTTGATTTTCTGTAATTATTTGCTTATAAAAAACTTCATCAATGCGATAAAATTTACGATAAATTAAATATGAGATAATAATAAGTATTAATGGAACAATTAACATAGATGATTTTAATAAGTCTAATCCTTGCTGAGTTACTTGTGAAACATCAGTAGATTCATTAATACCTGCAACAATTACTGTCGCTCCAACAATACCACTTGCTAAAGCATTCCCAAGTTTATTTATAAATGGTTGTAATGATAAAGTTACTGAATCATTTCGTTTATGAAATTTCCATTCACCATATTCTACTGAATCAGATATAAACATTAACATTAATAACTGAATTGCCCCTTGACCAACAAATAATAGTATGCCAGCAATTCCAATTCCTAACATTGTTGTTGTAGGTGCAAAGAAAAATATAATATATCCTATCACCATAATACCGATACTAGCAGTAAATATAGTATTTCGTTTAAAGTATTTTGAAACTAAAGGGAAAACAGCTAAAGCTGTAATTTGTGATACAGCTAAGATTGCTGCAAATACGGCATACATATTAATGTCACCATAGATGTATTTAAAATAATATTGACCAAAAGATGTTGTGGTAATATAACCAGTCATGAAAATACTCATGGAAATTGAAATCCATAATAATTGATCATTTTTAATAATTATTTGGAATAATTCTTTAACAGTTGTCTGCTCTTCAACAATTTGATTTTCTAAATCTTCTTTTACTCCAAAAACTGTAAACATTTGGAAAAACAACATTAATATTACTAAAATTATTGATAAATAGAAATAAGCTTGTTGCATTGAACCTGTTTTATCAGCTAAAAATTGGGTAAAGCCTGTAATGCCAACTACTAAAGTAAACATACCTAAGTTAGCACAAATACGGGCTACTGCTCCAATTTTTTCACGTTCTTTTTGATCTTTTGAAAGTGACGGTAACATTGACCAATAGGCAATATCATTGGCTGTATAGGAAATTTCCCATAGCAAGTAATTGACTGTAAAGATAACTACAAAACCCATGCCTTCAATCTTAAAATCATAGAAAAATAATATGGTAAATATTGAAGTCAATAAAGCACCAATCAAAATCCAAGGTTTAAATTTACCCCATTTACTTTTAGTATTATCAACCAACATTCCCATAAATGGATCGTTGAAAGCATCAAATATTCTTACAAAGACCATCATCATAGTTATATATGCCATTATTCTATCCGACAAGTCTAAAACATCAGTTAGATAGAACATCAAAAACATTGAGATTAATGTATAAAGCATATCTCTTCCAATTGTCCCGATGCCAAACATCCAACGATTTCTTTTACTTACTTTTTCATTCATTATAATTGTTCCTTTCTAAAATTATATCTTAAAAACATTCTATCGTATTTTTTAAAATTTATATACCCATAAATAAGGGATGGTTTTAATAAACCACCCCTGTTTTTATTGTTAATGTAAGAACATGGTTCATTAAGGTTACTATAATTGTTTAATTTTTACTTTTTTAAACTAATTAATTTACTATAATTTAAAATTATTTTAATTAGATTTTACAGTTTAAACAACCTCTAGTATTCCATAATCTCCTTGATCTCTTCGATAAATTATGGAAATAAGCCCAGTATCTTTGTCTCTAAATACAAAGAAACTATGATTTACAAGTTCCATTTGAATAATAGCTTCATCAGTATCTAACTCGTCAACAACCACTCTTTTTACTCTTGCGATTACATCTTCATCTTCAACTAAATTATTTTCATCGATAAATGCTTTTGCTAATTTTTCTTTGTGTCTTCTTGATAAACGTGTTTTTTGTCTTCTAATTTGGTCTTCTAATTTATCAATTGATTTATCAATTGCATTTCTAACTTCATCATCGACAACTTCACTTCTTAAATAACCAATTTTTGAAGGAATAGTTATTTCCAACTTTATATCATTACCATGTTTTTTGACAACTACATTCGCAATTGTCTCTGGATCAATTAAGAGATATTTGTCTAAAAACGACAACTTATCACCAATCCTTTTTTCATCTTCTACAGACAAATTTAAATCTTTAGAATAAACATTTACTTTCATACTAAATTCCTCCTATATTCTATCGATCATTTTGATCGCTTAGTATCATTTTTAACCATTTAAAAATTTTATATAACGAATATGTATCTAAACCACAATACTCCAATAATTGTTTTTTGTATATTTGTTTTTGTTTCTCATCTTGACAATTTGTCATTTCACGATGTATTTTGACAGCTTTCATTCCATCTGACACTTCTAAATCATCATAAGAATGTTTATTGTCAATCATATTTTCAATTGTATTTAAGGTAAATGAACCTCTCATTCTAGTGTCATAAACTAATCCTGTGATAAATGGAGTAGCCATATCTACCAATCGTTCATTAATTTTTAGTAACTCGTAATTATATTGTGGAAAATAATTTGCTAGTTCTTTAATTCTTATTTTTTCAGCACCAGCAGCATTATAAGCCAACACACTTCCCTTTTTAGGTATATTTTTCAGTAACGACATAGCAATTTCTTCTCTACTATCGCCTTCGCCAATGCATTCATAGTGAGAAAGATTTTTACCATCGTATACATGTAAAGAATATTGAAACAATAATACGTCCATCACCTTCATATCATTATATGGTGGTATTGGAAATAAATCCCATTCAAAATCAAGAAATGATATTGGAAACTCTAGCTGATTAAGCCAAGTTTTTAATTTTTCTTTATCAACATATAATCCACCACTTTGGTCAGCTTTTATTTGAGCCATTTGAACTTTATTACCTTCTACTCTTTTCAAATCAGCATCTTTTAAATATTTAATACCATCTTCCAACATCTCATATTTATATTTTGAAGAAACTAATGTCAAAATACTATTGTCATCTATTATCTTATCTAAGGGAAAACAATCATCAAAAAATGGACACCTATTTCTACCAGTACATTTATTGGTTCTTATTGGAAGAGCAAATTCATATTTATCCATTTGATACAAAACATCATCTAAATCTAACGATATACTATCAACATATTCTTTAATATTACCCATTTTTTTATCATTTTTGATAAAGCAATCAGTTATTATCCATAATTTTTTATCGTCTAGTTTATCTTTATATGTATAATCTTTGTTTAAAAAAATAATATAGTAATTGTCAATTATAAGACCATTTCCCTCTAAAACATATTTAGTATAAGCCATATTATTTCCTTCATTTTCTAAAGCTTGTGTTGAAAGAAGAATAGAATATACATTACAATGACCTTCATTAATATACAATAAAGGAACTCTTATTCTTAAACCATTGTAAGAAAATCTCGCTTTAAATATCCAATTATAACTATTTGCTACTAAAAGAGTATCACTACTTTCTTGATTGGTAATACCAACATAATATTCTTCAATATTTAATTTTTTAGCAATGCTGACATCTATATCTGTACTTATATTAAAATATAAGTGAAATTCCATTTTAGTTTCTAATGATAATTGGTACAATCTAGGGCATCGCAAGAATCTCTTTATATCTGATACATGCATACATCCTTACCTCAAATATATTATATCATAATAAACAATTTCTGCTTATCTTTTTATCTTAAAATGCAATGTGTTTCACATTGCATTTTCTTATTTAACTAACTCTTTTAACTTCATTGAAGCTTTAAAAGAAACTGTATTTTTAGCTGGAACATCCACCTTCTCAAGGGTTGCAGGATTGATTGCAACTCTAGCTGCTCTTTCTTTGATTTCAAACTTACCTAAATCTTTAATTGAAACATCGTTTCCTTTGATTAATTCTTCTATAATTGTTTCAAAAATGAAATCTACTTGTTTTGCAGCATCTTTTTTGGTTATATCAAATTCAACAGCAAATTTTTCAATAATATCACTTTTTAAAATTTTACCATTCATATTTATACCCATCCTCTAATTCTTCTTTCTAGCAATAATTCTAATTGGATTACCTGTAAAATCAAACGCATCTCTAATTCTATTTTCTAAATATCTTTGATAAGAGAAATGCAATAATTCTTCATCATTTACAAATAAGACAAATGTTGGTGGTCCAACAGAAACCTGATTGCAATAATTTATCTTTAATCTTTTCCCTTTATGAACAGGTGGCGGAGTTATAATCTGAGCATCAGTAATCACTTCATTGAGAAGTGATGTTTGTACTCTAAATCTAGAATACTCGTATACCTCATCAATTAAAGGAAAAAGGTTGTTAATTCTTGATTTGTTTAAAGCACTTACGAAAACAATTGGAGCATAATCTAAATAAACAAATTGTGCTCTTATTTCTTTGGTAATTCTATCCATTGTAGTATGGTCTTTTTCTACAAGATCCCATTTATTATAAACAATAATTATTCCTTTTCCTGCTTCAATAGCATAACCAGCAACATGTTTGTCTTGTTCAGTAATTCCAGTAGAACCATCTAAAACAAATAAGACAACATCACAATTATCAATCGCTCTCATAGCTCTTAAAACTGAATATTTTTCTATATTCTCATAGATACGGCCTCTTTTTCTTATTCCAGCTGTATCTACAACAACATATGTTTTACCATCACGAACAAAAGGGGTATCAATTGCATCTCTAGTTGTTCCTTCAATTTCTGATACAATTACTCTTTGTTGATTTAAAATAGCATTTACCAGTGAACTTTTTCCCACATTTGGTCTACCAATAACCGCAAAAGAAATCAAACCTTCTTTTTGTTTAGTGGTTTTTCCTTCAAAAGAAGCTAATATAGCATCCATTAAATCACCAATACCTATTGATTGAACTCCACTTATAGCAATAGGGTCACCTAATCCCAAAGAATAAAATTCATAGACTGAACTCATAAATGAAACATCATCAACTTTATTGACTGCTAAAATTACTTTTTTATTTGTTTTTTGTAACATTCTAGCAATAAATATATCATCATTAGTCACACCATCTCTGACATTAGTCAGCATGACAATTGTGTCAGCTTCTTCAACCGCTATCTCCACCTGTGCTTGAATTTCTATTTGAAAAGGTTGATCCTCAATTTGTAATCCGCCTGTATCGATTAGATTAAAACTTTTGGTCAACCATTCACATTTACCATAAATTCTATCTCTGGTAACTCCAGGAGTATCATCGACAATAGAAACTCTATCTCCTATCATTCGATTAAATATGGTTGATTTGCCTACGTTGGGACGACCAACAATTGCTACTGTTCCAACCAGCATAACATCACTCCTTAAATTTTCTCAGAAATTATTCTCATTACTTCATCGACAACCTCAGTTATTGTCATATCAGATGAATCAATTAAAACTGCATCTTCAGCTTGTTTTAATGGTGAATGTTTACGGTGCATATCTTGATAATCTCTATCAACTATTTCATTTTTCAGAGTAATTAGATTTGATTCAATTCCCCTTTTTTGATTTTCAAGAAATCTTCTCATAGCCCTTGCTGAAGCAGATGCAGTTAAATAAATTTTAACTTCCGCATCAGGTAAAACAACTGTCCCAATATCTCTACCATCCATTACAAAGCCTTTATTTTCAGCCATTTTCTGTTGCATCTCAACTAACTTTTCTCTTACAACTTTCTTAGTAGAGATGTCTGAAGAAGCCATTGATATTTCGTCTGTTCTTATTTCATCCGTTACATCTTCACCATTTAATATAACTTTTTCATCTTCAGTTAAATCTATTTCTAATGTTTCAAGCATATTCAACAACTGTTTTTCATCATTAATATTTGTATGAGTATTTTTAGCATGTAAGGCTGCGCAACGATACATTGCTCCTGTGTCTAAATGGATATAATTTAATCTCTTACAAATTTCCCTTGATACAGTACTTTTACCGGAAGCACTTGGTCCATCTATAGCTATGTTAATTCGCATTAAATTAACCCTCTTTCTTGAGCAAACCAAAATCCAATAACAAATAATATTACAAATAATGTCATAATTAACAATGTTAAGACAAAGTTTAAAATTTTATTTGTTTTTGACATGCTTGAATTAACAGATTCCAATTCATTTTCATATTCTTTTACTTGTAACTTAATTTGCTTAGTTTGTTCCAACATTTGTTGTCTTAACACTCTTTCACTTTCAAGTTTTTGTGTCAATTCTTCAACATTTACTGGATCATCATAATAAATTGGAGTATGAACAGGGTTTGTAGCTTGATAAGCTACATCTTTGGCTACTTCAATTCCATCTTCGTCAAAATTTGGCATGATGCTTTCTTCTTCAACAAATTCTAGTTCATCTAAATTCCATTCAGATAAAACTTTAGTAATATCTTTAACAGTTTTATCTTCTTCAACATTGAAATAATCTTGTTTTGGTTGTTGACTGTGAATCATCTCTGCATCATTTTTTGCATCAACTAAAATATCATCTATAAACTTAAAGACATTTGTTTCGCTATAAGGAGATGTTTGATTATCACTTTCTTTTTGATCAAAATATGGTTCGTTTTCGTCATAGTAATCAAAACTATCATCGTATGGTTCAATTTCATCTTCAGTTTTTCCGACTTTTCTAGATTCTTTTAAGAAATTATTAATTACTTTTTTAGAATCCTCTTCATCAATAATTTCAATAATCTTATTATCATCTAATTCTTTAGCATCAAAATCTTCATCAATTAAATCAAAATCCATCATAATATCTTCTTGTGATACAGAAGGTTCTTTTATTGTATGTTCACTTTGATAAGAATCATCAAAATAATTATCTGTATCATTAACAACAAATATATCCTCGGTTATATCTTTAAGTTGATTTATATCAATATTCTCAAATTTTTGAGTATCATCAATTGTTTCACCATACATTTCAAATTCTGGATCAACAAAATCAAAAACATCATCATTAGATATTCCTTCAACTAATTCTATTGGTTCTAATTCTAAAAATTCTTCTTCACTTATTTCTTCGATTCCATCAGGAATGTTCATAAATTTATCATTATCTTCAAATCTTTTAATATCATCATTTTCTTCAACATGAATTGGACCAAATACTAAAGAATCCTTAACTACTTTAGAAGATTCTTTTTCTCTTTGTACTTTATCAAAAACATCAGTTTGATTTCTATCTTCAAATAACTTTTTATTTACTGTCATTTCTTCATCTTTTAAATAACCTGACTGTTTTTCTAAAGTAGGTTTATCGTAAATATTTTCTGGCTGTTTATATTGAGAAGTAGTTTCAACCACTGTTCTTGTTACAGGTTCTTGTTTTTGATATATTTCTTGTCTAATTGGCTCAACATATGGTTGCTGTCTATATTGTTGAGGTTCAGATTCTACTCTACGAATTGGTTGAGTATAAAACTGCTGTACAGGCTGAGTATATGGTTGTTGCAAGCTACTTTGGTATGGTTCTTGCTGTCTATAAGTTTGCTGTACATTCGGTTGTTGAATTGATTGAGTATATGGCTGTTGCGAATATTGCTGTTGAATCGGTTGATTGTATTCTTTTTTCTCTGATTCAATTGTTGGCTGAGTTGTTTTACTATATGTCTGTCTTTCAGCTGAATCTACATCATAAAAAGTACTTTGATTGACTGTTCCAAATTGCTCATCTAGACTCTTTAAAAAATCTTCATGTTCTTTTAACAAAGAATCATATTCACTTGTTTGATATAATCTAGCTCGACTAGTTTTGCGAGGATAACCACTACGAAAACTAGGAGTACTTCCTGTTTGCATTTTTTGTGTAATTTCATCATTTATATTTTTTTCGTCATTAGATGTATTTGAATGTAGATTTTGATATCTATCTAGCCTACTTCTTCCCTTCATACATATACCTCCTTTTAATTGCGCATGATTTATGCACGACTTGAATATTCGCCATTATCTGTTGTTACTAATATTACTTCATCTACTTCAATAAATAAAGGCACTTTTATTTGTAAACCTGTTTCTAATACAGCGTTTTTTCTAGCATTTGTAGCGGTATCCCCTTTAACTGCTGGTTCTGATTCCACTACTTTTAAAGCAACTTTGTCAGGTAAACTAACACCTAAAATTTCATTTTCATACATTGTTATCATTACGTTTTCCTGTGGTTTTAAAAAATTTAATTCCCACTGTAAACGTTCTTTATTAATTTCTATTTGGTGAAAGGTTTCATTATCCATAAATACAATTCCTTCACCCGCATCATATAAATATTGCATTTCTTTCTTTTCAATCATTGCTGGTTCAACTTTATCTCCACCTGTAAAGGTAAGTTCTTTAATAGTTCCCGTTCTTAAATCTTTAACTCGAACTTTAACTACCATTTGTCTCATAGCAGTTTTATTTAAAGATGTATTTAAAACAGTAAAAATACTATCTTCATATTGAAAAGTTGTTCCTGTTTTTAAATCATTAACTAAAATCATATAT
>JGI24710J26742_10002014_pt1 | contig 18336 bp, 19 predicted proteins | sample BioPla2DNA2_FD_26742 | JGI IMG/M metagenome (IMG submission 26742) | reverse complement strand
ACTGCTATATTCATTAGTTGCACAACCTCTCATTTTTTAAGCAATTCTTCTACAATATTTATCGGTAAATTTATAAAAAAGCTTATCCCGCACCATTTATATAACCCGCTAAAAAAGCCCCGTTTCCCCGGAGCCTTATATATTGCTTAGTGTTATCAATAAACTTCCTGTGTAAGTCTCTGATGGAAAGGTTTCCTGATATTTCCTATATCATCCTTCTATGTCAAAATATTCTCTAATAGCCAATAATATCTCAGCTCTAGTTTTCTCATCAGTTATCGTACCAACTTTATTATTCAATCTGCTATGCGTTATTGTGCGAATTTGCTGTATCATTGCGATAGATAGCTTTGGAAGCCCGCTCACATCCTGTGGAATTANGACTTCTGTCGGATAAATTCTGTCATTGGGCTTCACACTAGATAGAGGAAGCACTGTAGATACTGAAATGTTATGATTCACACTATCGGTAGATATAATAATTACAGGGCGTGTTCCCCGCTGTTCGCTTCCTTGGGTAGGATCAAGATCACAATAGTAAATCTCCCATTTGTTTACCACTCGCCTTGCACCTCGCTATCCGAAAAACTGAAATCCTCAGCACAAGTCATAGTCCTATTAATAAATGCCTCATCTTTTGCAGCATCCTTCATTTGTTCATTATATTTTGCTTTTTTAGCTTGCACTAAATATTCTTCAACCGCCTCTCGTATGGCATAATTCACAGACGGAATTTTTTGAGTATCTACAAGCTCCTTTAGTTCGTCAATATATTCAGACGGAAGTGTTGCAGTATATCTGATTGTTTCTGAATACTTTTTCATCACTAATCACCTCAATTTAGATTATACATTATATCATCAATTTTATCCACACTTATANGGTGATATATTTGATGATTAATCATGCATCAACGTTGGTGTATTAATTGTATGCTATTCGACTTATGACTGATAAGCAATGCATGTCTCTGCTTTGTTTGCGGCAACAAAAAGACTCCGTTTTTGGAGCCTTCATTATCTGTTAATAATATGTTGAGTTATCTTTAGAGAATAAGATTCTAAGCTTCTCTAGGAATAATATTGGGTAAGATTCTTCGCACATAGAATGACGCTGTGTACTACGCTCAGAGTAACAGGTAACCTACTCCGAATGCAATATATTTACTAAGATTGATCAGGCTTTTCCGTCCCATCCTTCTTCTTAAACTTCTCATTAAGCACCTGAATATTAGCTTCTTTGCCGGCCACAGCAGAGAGATTCTCTTTTATTATTTCATCAAAAATCTCCTTGCGGTGAATGGTAACACTTTTAGGGGCATTAATGCCAATTCGCACCTGATCCCCCTGTATATCAATTATCGATATTTCAATATCGTGACCAATCATAAGTGACTGTCCCTTTTTTCTTGTCAGTACAAGCATCGTATCACTCCTCAAAAGCCCATTTGAGCCTGCATTCTTTGTTAGTCGAACTAGGTTTCATGCTATTTTGAGTGAAACGAAGAATCTTATCAATAATCAGGCAGATCCTTCATTATCGTTTAGGCTGACAGGTATGTATAATTAGTTCAACTTTTCAGGTAATATCTTATCGGGAGGTTGTCATTTTGCTGAATTATCTGTTTACCGAGCTTCTTTTCCGTATTTATAATTATAGGAGCTTTAAGATTAACCCTTATTTCATCCATATTCTCAGGAATTACAACAATAGTCAAGGTTAATACCTTATTTGTATCGGTTATTTCCAGGAGCTCTACATCTTCGTCTTCCACATCAACCCCATATCCATCATAAACCATAAACGGATCGGTGACAACAAAGCACAAATCGGGATAATCGACACTTTGAAGCCAGTAGAATACTTCTTCTCCAGCATTATTGCCTATCAGAACAAATCTATTGCTTTTTTCGAATCCGGGAATACCTTCAGGGAAATAAATAAACTCATTTTCGTCAATTTCAATAGTCCCGAAGTGATCAGTTTCTAATTGCATACCAAATACCTCCGCAATACTTTAGATATATATTTACCTCAACTATTACAAGTCTTAACCTAAAAAGTCCACTAATGAAGGCTGTATTACACGGGCACCGGTTGCAAGGGAAGCCCTGTATACATTCTCTTCGTTCTGCAGCTTCATAATAGCCTCGGCTATATCCACATCCTCATTAAGACTCATTAACCTTGTATAATTGACCTTGTCATCATCTATCCGGTTTGCCGAAAGCTCAACTCGGTTCATTCTTGCTCCCAGACCTGCCCTTACCCGCATGAGATTTCCCAATTGATCATCAATATCCCCTAGGAGTGATGAAAGCTCATCTTTATTATCTGTGCCCATAGCCTCGATTATTTTATCAAAGGTATCGACAAAGCTGCTCTTGTCTCCTTCAGCTGCATTTATGCCATCATTAAACAGATCGTTGCCGGGTACATTTATGTTTATATCATCACGAATGCCAATTTCAAACTTTATTTGTTCGCCGTTTTCTATAGGAACATTAAAGGTTCCATCCTGGTTAAGCAAGGGCTTATCGGTTTTAAAGCCTGAGAAAATATACCTTCCTGCATAGGTAGCATTCCCCAGATGAATGATCTGTTCTCTTAGTTGAGTTGCCTCTTCATGTATTTTGTCCAGATCCTCTTGGGTGTTACTGCCGTTAGCGGCCTGGTTTGTAATCTCCTTCATCCTGTGAATTACTTCTGTCATTTGATTCATGGCCGCCTCGGTAATGTCCATCCAAGACATCGCATCGTCGGTGTTACGCTTGTACTGCTCAATTTCCGCAACATCAGTGCGAAGCTTCAATGCCTTTGATGCTACTATGGGATCATCAGAAGGAAGGGATATTTTCTTTCCTGATGAAAGCTGATTAAAGTATGTTTGTGTTCTGTTCAAATTATTTGACAGACTTTGCATCATATTGTTNAAAAGCATATTATTNGTAATTCTCATAGCTTACCTCCCGATTAATTCCATTTACTCTATATGCCCATTCTGTTTACCAGTATGTCCAAAACCTCGCCATAGGTCTTTATCATGGTTGCAGCAGCACCATAAATCTGCTGGTATTTAACAAGATTCGTCATTTCCTCATTTAACGATACTCCTGAAATGGATTGCCGGCGATTTTCCAGCTGGGTTGTTATCCCCTCCTGGATACTCAGATACTGCTCATATTGCTGACCATCTACTCCCATGGAGGAAACAAGTGTCTTGATATAGTCTTCAGGTGCACCCTCCATAAACATAAATGTATTGTGACGCATCTGTATCAAATTGTATAAATTCTCATTGTTTCCAACCTCTCCTGGCCTCGAGGAAGCTGAAAGATTATTGCTGGGATTGGCATCAATATCAAAACTTATTGAAAAATTTCTTGCTGTTATACTCTGATATCCGGCAACGAGTCTTTCGTCGAATGGAGTGGAAGGATCATCATCAATGCCCATTTGTGCTGCATATTGCAATGCATGGCTTTCAAAATTTGCACTTGACATATACTGGCCATATTCATCCTTAATAGCAAAGAATCGGATGCCGGATGGGTCATCTCCTTCTGCCGAATTAAGTGTATAACCGTCTATATGCCCCATGGCTTTATCCAGAGTGCCATCACCATCTGTGTCCATGATTCCCTCGTTAAATGACATAGCAAAGGTTCTGACAAATTCATTCATTTTTCTCTGATAATAGGGTATGCCCTTGGTACCAGGTGTATCCTTTCCGTTTAAGCCCGGTATTCCATCATTTCCATCCCGCATATCGATATANGCCTTCAATTCCCCCGATTTCAAATTGAGCTTGTTTCCATCTGCCCAAGAAACCTCATAAAGATTGTCTATNTCCTCTTCGTTTAGATTTGTTTCACGACTCTCAACCTTTAAATGAACTGACTTTTCGTGGTCCACTAATGCTTTACCGCTTATTGTCACAACAAAGCGGGTTTCCTTCTCGCCGTTTGGTAGTTTTAGCCCTGTTTCAACCTCATAGGCACTGCTATTAACCAATCTTGAGAGTTTGTCCACAAGATAGCCNCGTCTGTCCCTTAAGTCATTGGCCTTATTCCCCATAACCTCAAAGTTATATATCTGAAGGTTTAAATCCTTTATCTGGTCAGCTAAATTGTTAATTTCCTCAACCTTTGCATTAACCATATTGTTTAAGTCGTCCTGTAAATGATCAAAATTTGATGCTACACCGTTAAAATATTGAGCTACAGCTATTCCTCTTTCTTTTACCATAGCACGGGCAGATAAATCCGAGGGATCAGTGGATAGAATCTGCAGCCCGGCGTAAAAATCACTAATTATCTTTGTGTACCCATTATCACTCGGCTCGTTATAGATGGCCTGCATATCCCCGATTATGGTATTTTTAACGCTCCACTCNCCAAGATATTGACTTTCACTCCAATACTTCTCATCTAAATAATTATCTCGCATTCTGTCTACGCTTACCACATCGGATCCCATGCCTAGCATTCCAGCACTGTTAGCCACAAGAAGAGGACGGGCTGCTGTTTGGTTAATAACCTGGCGAGAAAAGCCTGGGGTGCTGGCATTATCTATGTTATGAGCAACATTNGCCATACCCCTTTGAGCCGAATACAGGCCCCTCATAGCTATTTCCATACCCATATATGTTGTATTATTCATAAAATCACCTTACCCTTTACCTCTACTTTAGGTCCATTACTCTAATAATCCAGGAACCCACAAAAAGTCTTAAATTAGCTTAAGTGACAACATTGATTATGTAACTCCCATTCTGTGCATAATTGTCTCAAGCATCTGATTAACTACATCTATAACTTTCGCATTGGCATTATAAGCATATTTAAATTTGATCATATTGGTCATTTCCTCATCAAGGGACACACCCATTACCGACTGTCTCATTGAATCGGCTTGTGTAACCAGGTTCTGATAGCTCTCAGCCATATTACGAGCCTCAAAGCCTTTGTTTCCGATCTCCATAATAATATTCTGATAATATGTATCCAGGCTTAAAACCTTTTNATTACCGGTCATAAGATNCTGGTTTCTAATACCTGCAATAGCAAGGGCAATCCGATTATCTCCATTGGCATCAGTTGTTGATGCTGCAATATTAGTCAAGTCCTTCAGATTATCGCTTACTTTGATATTCCCTAATTCTATAGGCAGGCTTGGATCTATGGGTTCGAAGAACAGTCCCCCCTCCTCACCGTTCAGGGTTTTTCCAGATAAGTGAAGTCGGTTGACTTCTCTTGCCATAATATTAATAAGGGCATTGAGCTGTTTCTTAACTGAAGAGATGATGTTTAAATTATCTGATACAGTGGACATCTTTGTGTTTACATCGTCATTAACATCCTTGGATATTGTTCTCATCAGACTTTCATAATCTGTACCATCCACACTCTCATACAACTTCCCACCCGTCTGCCCGGTAAGAATTTCCCAACCCTTCTCGCCCGTATCACCTTCCATGAAATTTGCAGGATCTGTAGCAACCGAGACGGTGAATTGGTGCTTGTCAATGCGCTTTAAGTAAGCTGATATCTCTTCATCAGTAGTTACATTCCCGTCTCCATTAATACTTCTATGGGTAAAGACCATAAGATACTTGTTGATACCCTCAGCGTATTTATTACTGTCTATTGCATCCATGATCTGACCAAAATCATTGCCCGAGCCTATATCTGGAGCGTCAGGGATTGCCCCACTCAGAGCACCTGCATCTTTACCGTAGCTTACATTGGTTACGCCTGCTGTGCCACCAAATGTAACCAGGCGAAGATTATAATCAATACCTCTGCTCTGTAGATCATCCACCAGAGCCTGTACCTGTGCCTTTACATTGTCAAAATATCCGTCAGTTGTATTTGCAACATCAATCGCTATTGTGATATCAGCGGTTGTATTGGGTGAGCCGTTTTCATAGCTTCCTTTAGCTCCGCTTACCTCTCCGCGGGCTTCTAATAGCCCTTTTATTACACCTGTCCCAACATTTATGGGGATACTTCCGTCCCTGGTTTCAAGCATTGGCTCATAGAAGTGGGAGTAATCCTTATCTGGCTGTGCCAGCATTTTTGTTTGTTCTCCCTTACTTACAAGAAAATATCCTCCCACTAAAATATCCATGCTTCCATCACGGGTTTCCCATGTTTCAATATTAAGAAGCTTGGACAGACTATCGCATAATGCATTTCTCTGATCATAATAGTCATTTGGAGTATTGCCGGCTGCTTCGGCACTCATTATCTTTACATTAAGATCGGCAATTTGTTCTGTTATATCATTTACTTCATCTATTTTTGATTTAATCTCTGTGTTGAGATCAGCTTGAAGCTTATTGATCTGGCCTCCTACCTGATTTAAATAATTAGCAAGGGAATCAGCCCTTTGCTTAACCAAGGCCCTTATAGTAAGACTTTCCGGAGCTTTACTAAGTTCCTGGAATGAATCCCAAAAGTTATTCAGTGCAACCTGAAAGCCTTGTTGTATCGGCTCGCCTAAAATTGACTCCAAATCAATAACCGCCTTGCTGCGGCTCTCCCAGTATCCAAGCTTATTGCTTTCAGTGCGATAAATATTGTCATTAAAGCTATGGCGAATCTGACGGATTTGTTGCATGTCAACACCCATCTCAACATGCCAATTGCCGTATCTTCTTGTGACGGCCGATTGCATGACGACGCTCTGCCTTGCAAAGCCAGGGGTAGCAAGATTAGCCACATTGTGCCCTGTTACTTCCAATGCCTTTTGATTAGCAGACAAACCCGACACAGCAGTGTCAAATCCAAAAAAACTAATAGACATGCATACGCTTCCTTTCTTAATATTTGATATCTATCATGCTTATGTTATTGCTCTTGCTTTCCTCCAACCCGCTTTTGCCGTAGGTAGGTGTAGCAGGGGCAGGAGCAGCAATAAGCTGAAGGTTAAAGTCTAAATACTTTATGGCATTTTCAATCAATTTTTCATTAATCTCATTCCTTGACTGAAGTCTTGTTAATACATCGGACAGCTTTTTTTGAATATTAACAAGCTGGCTCTTATATGGATCCTTAACAATATCCTTAACCTTATTTATAGTAAGAGTCTGGTAATCCTGATTATATTTTCCCGAGAATGACCGTAACAGTTGCTCCCTTACCTGATTAAGCTTAACAGTTTGGTCTGCCAGCTTTTGTTCCTGTTCTGTAATGGAAGCAATTGCCTGAGCATCATTTTTTACCAGGCAATCAGTTTTTGTTTCGGCTACCGTTAATACTTCCAGGTATGTTTTATACTCATACTGCAAAGCTGTAATTATATTTTCTGCTAGCTTTACATCAGACATCCGCTCATCCTCCTAAACTTAAATACGCTTCATAACATTTATCGGCAAAAAAAGAAAGCGGAATAACATATTTGTTATCCCGCGTAATTATTATTTAATTAATCATTAATTATATTGGATTATCGCTAAATGTCCTTTTTAGTCAGAGAAGAGACCATTCTGTCAACTATATCGGTTGAACTAACCGAATAGTTCCCACTTTCTATTCTTTGCGTAATTTCATTGATCTTATCCTGGCGCACATCAGGAACCTGTTGTAATGCTTTCATAACAACACTATAGTCCTTGGCGGCACCTGAAATTGAGAGTTCATCCCTTTTAGTTGAAGTCTCTTGAATCTTAGAAGTTTTGCCTATTTTTCCATTCTTCCCATAAACACCCGTTACACTGGGAACATTTCCCCAAATTTTCATCTTTAATTCCTCTCTTACAATTAGCACATTTGCTAAACTTACAGCATATTATCTTTTGTGAAACGAGATAAACTTCGTGTCATTCTCTATATCGTCAGTTAATTTATTAAACTTAACAGCTTTTTTTATTTCCCGAATAATCGGTCTAGTCCTCTCCCTTCTTACGCTCGCCATGGAGATAACGTAAGCCGGCTTCTTCCTTTTTAGGTTTCCCATAATTTTTTCTATAATCTTCTCTTAAGCTTTTGCCTGCAGTAATCATTTCATTTGCTAGGCGCTTTGAACAGTCTACGCAAAAGCGTCCACTCTTAATTCTTTTTCCGCAATTTTCACAAAGCAAGGCTATTGGACTGGACTCACTTACCTCAAGCTTACCCTCTTTTAAATAACGGTAAATCATTTGACTCGGTACTCCTGTCTCTTTAGAAACCTCAGGAACCGTAGCCCCAGGGAAATCTCTGACAAATTGTCTGACTCTCTCAAAATCCTCATCATCAAGCTTCTTGCAACTATCGCAAAGTCGAAGTCCTGATACATACATAAAAATCTTATTGCATCTGCTACAGTTTTTAATCTCGGGCATGCTGACACCTCCAGGAAATACTTCTACAAACAATCTATCGGCATTTTCACGCGATAGCTATAACAATTGCATAAACAGAGCAAACACCCTGCTCTCTTAGTATTTTAGCACAAGTAGTTAGTGTTGTACCAGTTGTAACAACATCATCCACTAACAGAACATGCTTACCTTCAAGATATTCACTGCCTTTCCCCAAAGAAAAAGCTCCCTTAAGATTTTCAAGTCTCTCTTTTCTTTTTAATCTGCTTTGAGGCTTGGTCATACGGTTTTTAAGCAACAAGCCGGTTCTCATTTCAACTCCGGACAATACAGACAGCTGCTTTGCCAGAAGCTCTGTCTGATTATATCCCCTCTGTCTTTTTTTCTTTGAATACATTGGAACGGGTACTATACAATCAAAGCGCGGTATTGATTCTTCTTTAATCAGCTCCTCCCATAAAAGCATACTCATGGTTTGTGTAAGCCTGGGATGATTGTTAAATTTCATGGTATGTATTGCTGTTTCCATACCCTCTTTATAGTAAAAACCGGCGAATAGCTTATCAACAAGCTGTACCTCGAAATTTTTTACAAATCCCCTCTCATATTTGGGAAGGCTCTTTTTACATGAGGGGCAAATATACAGGACCGAGTTTTCAATCAGAATCCTGTCACATACCATACACTTAGCGGGAAATAGCAAACGAATAAGCTTCTCTGGAAGGCCAGGAGGCTTATAGAATAATTTATGTTTCACTATAGCCTCTCCTTCAAGCCTGAATATCGTTCATTTTTATTTATATTCCTCACCATACTATCAAGTATAGTTGAACTACCCACCAGAACCACCAGTTCCTTAGCTCTTGTGATTGCTGTATACAGTAAATTATTNTATTTTAGCGGTTCTGGAACGGCAAACAGAGATATTACCACTGCTGGGAACTCAGTTCCTTGACTTTTATGGACAGTTGTGGCAAAAGCATGCTCAAGATTATCCAGTGCGTCAAAGCCATATTCACAAATCCGGTTATCATCAAATTTAACTGTTATAAGCTCAGATTTAATATCTATATCAATAATGATTCCCAGATCGCCGTTATAAACGCCCAACCCCTGGGTTAAGTCCCCCTGCTCATCGGTAAGCGTCCAGGTCATATTATAATCATTTCGTATCTGCATTACTCTGTCACCTAAGCGAAAAACTACTGATCCATAGTTTTTTTGAGGTTTGCTTCTCTCCTCAGGGTTTAGACGCTTTTGCAAAACAATATTCAGATTATCTACACCAGTATCCCCTTTCCTCATTGGGGTAAGAACCTGTATGTCTTTGAGGGGATCAAGCCGGTATTTATCAGGAATATAACTGGCACATAACTCTGTTATACAAGTAATTACATCCATGCTATTCATCTTTGGAATGAAGAAAAAGTCCCCTACATCATGCTCCAGTTCAGGCATAAGACCTTGATTAATAAGATGAGCATTTTTTATAATCTGGCTTTCTTCAGCCTGCCTGAAAATAGTCTCAAGCTTTACCACTGGAAATTTTTCGCTTTCTATGATGTCGGATAATATCCTTCCCGGTCCTACAGATGGGAGCTGATCAGCATCACCCACAAGCACTAGACGACCTTCCCATGAAAAAGCTCTGAGCAGCGCATCGGTCATAATGGTATCCAGCATTGAGGCTTCATCAATTATTAGTACATCTGCTAATAGTGGGTTGTCCTCGTTTCGCATAAATAAAGGCTTGGAATCTTCCTCTATCTTATATCCCACCTCCAGAAGTCTATGAATTGTCTTAGCTTCATGGCCCGATGTTTCGCTTATTCTTTTTGCCGCCCTTCCTGTAGGTGCTGCCAGAATTGTTTCCAGACCCTTGCTTTCGAATATTTCAATCAATGCTTTAATAATGGTTGTCTTCCCAGTACCCGGACCCCCTGTAATTATAGAAACTCCCTGGGTTAATGCACATTCCACTGCCTCCTTTTGAATTGAATCAAGCTCCACCTTATGCTCGAGCTGATAATCTTCTATAAGGGAGTCACATTCGGAAACCCAATAATCATCCTTTTTTATATTTAGCTCTGTCAGCTTTCTGGCAATGTATCGCTCTGCCTCAATCAGATTCTCTGTGTAAACCCTGTCGGAAAACTGGCGCTCCACATAAATAGAACCTTCGATTAACAGTGCGTCGAAAGCGTTCAATAACAATTCCTCATCTACCTTAGTTAGCCTTACTCCCCGCTTAATCAGCCCTTCCTTGGGGGTATATGTATTTCCTTGCCCCACCGAGATTGAGAGTAAAGATAACAAGGCACATTTCAGCCTTTCTATCGAAAAAGGATCGAATCCTAGGAAAAATGCAATTCTGTCACATACTGAAAAGCTAAGTCCTATATCAGCTTCAGACAGCCTGTAGGGATTTCTTCTGACCTCTTCCTCTGCCTGACTCCCAAAAAGATTCCATACCTTTACTGCAATGTTCGAAGAAATACCGAATTGATTCATGAACATAATTATGCTTCGCATGTTTTCCCGTTCTATAAATGCCTCACCGAAGAAGAGGGCTTTCTCGGCCGATATCCCCTTAATCTCGGTTAGCTTCAGAGGCTCAAACTGTAGAACATTGAAAGACTCTTCGCCGAATTTATTAACAATTTTCTTTGCAGTTGCAGGACCAAGCCCTTTAATAAGACCACTCGACAGATATTTTAATATGCTGTCCTCCTTAGCAGGTCTGTATCTTTGGCAAGATGATACCTTGAATTGGCGTCCATAAATAACATGGGAAACAAATTCACCTGATGCACTAATTGTTTCTCCCTCGACCAACAGAGGCATCACTCCTACCAGAGTAATACGGGAGTTATCCTCGGTTCGTATATCACACACGGTATATCCATTTTTTTCATTTGAAAACCTGATGGAACTAACAGTTCCTTTGATTTCATCCACTTTTGCACCTGCTAAACTTCGATACACTTCTCTCTGTTTTTTATCATACAATAGGAAACCTGCTCGGGCAACACTTCAATAGGATAGATTTTTTTAAGTTTTTCAATTATTTCGATGGCCTCTTTATCTTCATGGGAGATCATAAGATAAATTTTGCTATCCGACATAAGCCTTTCAGGGATCCCTTCATAATACAGATTTCTTATGATCCCTTCAAGTTTTGGACTTGAATATTGTGGTAAATATAATATAATCCTTATGCGATAGTTTTTAAAATCATTTTTTGATTGCCGCACCAGATAGAGTATAGAAGAGGCAACCCCTATAAATGCAAAAACTGTTAGAATGGTTATCAGTAATATCTCCAATAGATTCTCACCCTGTTCTTTCAGTAAAAGATGCCTCAATTTATACTATGTCATAGGCTATTAAAATGTTCACGGAGGTTGTCATGCTAAAAATCATGATCAATCAAATTGAGCCAGGTATGAAACTGGCAAAGGATGTTGTCCTTGATGATGGAAGAATACTACTTCTTAAGGGCTTTACCATCAAACCAAGATATGTAACCAAATTTCAAACCTATAATGTACCCTTTATATATGTAGAGGAAGAAAGAGTAGATCCCGATACTATCAGCGAGGAAGTCCTTTACGAGGACNCCTTCACTACCATAAAAGACATAATGGAAAGTGTCCGCGCGGATGAGGAAATTGATGTAGAAGAATTAAAGGATACTGTGCAGGATCTAGTTCACTACATTCTCAATGATGACATGATTTTCATGACTCTTACAGGAATCCGGGATATAGATAATTATACCTTCCTCCATAGCGTAGATGTTTGTATATACACTATCATTACAGCAAAAGCACTGGAGCTGGATATTAATGAAATTCACGAGCTGGCTTTAGCCGCCATTCTTCACGATATCGGAAAATGTAAAGTTCCACTGTCAATTCTTAATAAGCCCGGCAAACTTACAGACCAAGAATTCGAAATAATGAAGGACCACTCCCGACGTGGTGCCAACATAACCAGAAACATGGAGGGCATAAGCGAAAAGGTATCCAGAATAATTCTCCAGCATCATGAAAAATGGGATGGTTCAGGTTACCCTGAAGGAACAAAGGGACATAGTATTGAGATGGGAGCCAGAATCATAAGTATTGCAGATGTGTTTGATGCCCTTACCTCTGACAGAGTTTACAGAAAACGCTTTATGCCCCATGACGCTGCAGAATTCCTGATGAGACAGAGCGAATCACAATTCGACCCTAAGCTACTTGACTGCTTCATAGAAAGCATTGCTGTATATCCTCAGGACTCAATCGTCCTACTCAACACCGGAGAGGTGGCAAGAGTGCTGCCTGCAAAGGGGAGCGCCTCTATCCGGCCAAAGGTTTCCATCATTACAAAAAAGAATGGTCCTCCTATACTGACTCCATATGAAGTCGATTTACAAGAGAACCAATCTAAATACGTAGTTGATATTATTAGCTTATAGCCTTTTTAAGCAAGACCTGCTTGGCTTCTCAGTAGGTCAGCTTTATCAGTTCTTTCCCAGGTGAAATCAGAATCATTTCTGCCAAAATGTCCATATGATGCTGTTTTTCTATAAATAGGCCTTCTTAGGTTCAAATCTTCAATAATAGCTGCCGGTCTTAAATCAAAGTTTTTAGCTACCAGATCAGCTATTTTTTCATCAGGGATTATCCCTGTTCCAAAAGAATCCACTAAAACGGATACAGGATAAGCCACTCCGATTGCATATGCTAGCTGTACCTCGACCCGGCTGGCCAGACCTGCAGCTACGATATTTTTAGCCACATATCTAGCGGCATATGCGGCAGAACGGTCAACTTTAGTGGGATCTTTACCTGAAAATGCCCCGCCGCCATGTCGGCCCATTCCACCATAGCTATCAACTATTATTTTTCTTCCTGTCAGCCCTGAATCACCTTGGGGGCCTCCAACCACAAATCGGCCGGTTGGATTTACATAGTATTTGATTTCATCATCTAAATACTCTTTTGGAATCACAGGTTTTATTACATATTCAATTATATCCCTTTCAATCTGTTCGTGTTCTATCTCTTCTCCATGCTGAGACGAAATAACAACAGTATCAATTCTAACCGGCTTATCACCATCATACTCGACTGTAACCTGACTTTTCCCATCAGGTCTTAAATATTTAAGTATCCCTTTCTTTCTTACCTCTGTAAGTCTTTCGGTTAGCTTATGGGCAAGAAAAATAGGCATAGGCATTAGCTCAGGGGTTTCATCACATGCATATCCGAACATCATACCCTGGTCTCCGGCTCCAATGGAAAGATCATCCTGGATTTTGTTTTTCTTTTTTTCCAAAGCCTGGTTAACGCCCAATGCAATATCTGATGATTGCTCATCTATAGATGTAAGTACAGCACATGTATTGCAGTCAAATCCATAACTTGCATTATCATACCCTATGTCTTTAATTGTTTCCCTTACAAGCTTTGGGATATCAACATAGCAATTAGTCGAGATTTCTCCCATAACCAGAACCATGCCCGTTGTAACTGCTGTCTCACATGCTACACGGCCATAGGGATCTTTTTCAATAATTGCATCAAGCACGGCATCGGAGATGTTGTCACAAATCTTGTCAGGATGCCCCTCGGTAACAGATTCAGAGGTAAATAGTCTTCTTGCCATCATAATAACCTTCTTTCTATCTATATTTTGTTACTACATAATTCGTTATTAATAATATTTTTTCTAATTGTAAAAATAAGATACAAGGGAGGGTAAAACAAAAAACTCTTCAAATGAAGAGTTTACCAATTTGAACCCCTCATCTTGCAAGATATCACAAATACTATCCTGCCGGAATTGGCACCATTGCTACTTATAGCCGGTTGCCGGGCTTCATTGGGCCTGCTCCCTCCACCTCTCTTGATAAGGCTTTATTAGCTTAAAAAAATAATAGCACACTATACTTTAAGCGTCAAGCCGTTGACAAATTGTTGTCCACCTCAATATAATGAAGATACAAAATATCAACTGCAGGGGGAGTTAATTAAATGGATAAATTCAAGGATACTACTATTGACAGCTTCCAATATGCCGTGGAAGACCTCTTAGTACGAAATAAAAGCATATTAGATGAGATGTCTAAAATTCAGGACTCCAATGCAAGGATTAACAGAACTATTTCGAAGGCCGTTACGCATTGTGGCTGCATTCAAATAAATGCAAAAAAACAGGAATACCCGGAAAATAGTGATTTCAGTAATATAAAGGAATATTTAAGCTCCCATGTTGAAGGAAATCTTTGCACTGAGTGCCGGGACCATCTAGAAAAGGATATTGGTCGCCTTCTGTTTTATCTGACTACAGTATGCAATAATTTAGACCTGAATCTATATGACATCATTTTAAAGGAATATGACAGACTAAAGCTTTTTGGAAAATATAACTTAAGGTAATGCAACCTGAAGCGCTTCCTCTACGGAGGACACTGTCATAATTTCTATTTCTTTTTGAATATTTGATACAGTATTCGTATTAAGCTTAGGCGTAATACACCGTTTGAATCCAAGGCGAAGACTCTCTGTAATCCGCTTTTCCATTTGATTTACAGATCTGACTTCGCCTGTTAAGCCTACCTCTCCAAAAAATACAGTATATGGATCTATCTGCTTGTTTGTAAAGCTTGATGCTATAGCTGCTACTATACCTAGATCAGCAGCCGGTTCATCTATCCTGAATCCCCCCGTTACATTAAGATAAGCATCAAATGAATTAAGCTGCATCCCAACCTTCTTTTCCAATACTGCCATAAGCATAGTCAGTCTGTTATAGTCAAATCCGGTAGCCTGCCTCCTGGGGGTACTGAAGCTTGTATAACTTGTAAGAGCCTGTATTTCAGCTAATAATGGCCGTGTGCCTTCAATCAGTCCTACCACAACTGAGCCTGGTTGATTTGAGCTTCTGCCGTCAAGCATAACAGAGGAAGGATTCGTCACGTCGTTAAGTCCTGATGATGTCATCTCAAATACGCCTATCTCATTTGTTGACCCAAACCGATTTTTTACAGCCCTGAGTATTCTGAAATCCTGATGGCGCTCTCCCTCAAAATACAACACTGTATCCACCATATGTTCAAGAACCCGGGGACCGGCAATGGAGCCTTCCTTAGTTACATGTCCCACAATAAATACAGTAATTCCATCCTTCTTGGCTTTGCGCATAAGCTTAGCGGTAATATCACGAACCTGGCTCACACTGCCGGGCGCTGAAGAAAGAAACTCACTGTATATGGTTTGAATGGAATCAATAACAATGAATTCAGGCTTTTCCCTATCTATCATACTCTCGATTACTTCATAGGATGTTTCGGAAACCATATAAATAGAAGGGTTAACTGCATTTAGCCTGTCAGCCCTGAGTTTGATCTGTCCTACAGATTCCTCGCCTGAAATATAAAGAACCTTATTTAGCTGAGCTATTTTAGCACATATCTGCAATATTAAGGTTGACTTGCCTATCCCCGGCTCACCACCTATAAGGATAAGGGATGCAGGAACCAAGCCGCCGCCCAATACTCTGTCTAATTCATTACTACCCGTTTCAATTCTATTGGTTGTAAGAACCTCGACATCGGAGAGGGATACTATTTGTGGCATATCTAAATTCAGGGCCTTTGCCTTCCCGGGAAGAGTCTCTTCATAGGTCTCCTCGATAAAAGTGTTCCATTTTTGGCAGGAAGGACATTTGCCCATCCATCCAACACTTTCATATGCACATTCACTGCAGACAAATCTGCTCCTTAGTTTCCCCATAACCTGCCACTTTCCTCAAGGTCCTGCTATCAGTTCCCTCTGATATTTTTCCACTTAACACCTTGGGGTGTATCCTGTATCTCTATGCCCATATCTCTAAGCCTATCCCGAATCTCATCGGAGAGCTTCCAGTTCTTTTCCTTACGAGCCTGCTCCCTCTGTTGAATAAGCGCCTCTATTTCCGAATCCAGTTCTGGCTCTTCAGCCGATTTCTGTTCAGCATCCTTTATTCCTAATCCAAAGACAGTATCCATTTTCAGAAGCATCTCATAAATTGAATATGATTTTTCCGGGTATCTTACCAGATTCCAGGCAATTCCCAGAGCCTTTGGAATGTTCAGATCATCATTAATGCAACCTTCAAAATCAGATAAGAATCCATCAAGCACGTCCTTGGATATTTCTGCCTTACCCATTTTATGCTGAAGGGCACCCTCGATGAACCTTTCAAAAGAGACTTGAGAAGACTGCATTACATCCCAGGTAAAGTTAAGTTTATTCCTATAGTGAGCATTAAGGCACATATACCGGAAGGCTAAAGGATTGTATCCTTTTTCGCGTAAATCTGAGATAGTGTAGGTATTACCCAAACTCTTTGACATCTTACCGTTATCAACCATCATAAATTCAGCATGAACCCAGAATTTTACCGCAGGCTTTCCTAATAGAGCCTCTGACTGAGCTATCTCATTTTCATGGTGCACAGGAATATGGTCCACACCACCTGTGTGAATATCAAATTCTTCTCCTAAGTATTTCATGCTCATGGCAGAGCATTCGATATGCCATCCCGGGTAGCCCATTCCCCAGGGGCTTTCCCATTGCATAATATGCTCCTTCGGAGCTTTTTTCCATAGTGCAAAGTCAGCCGGATGCCTCTTTTCAGTGTTGACCTCAACCCTCGCTCCAGCCATCTGTTCATCTAAGTTTATTTTTGAAAGCTTGCCATATTCCTCATACTTTGAAATATCAAAGTATATTCCATCGCTTGTTTCATAGGCAAAGCCCTTTTCCAGAAGACTCTGGACAAATTCTATCATTTCTTTTATATGTTCAGTTGCCTTGGGTATAATCTCAGGCTTTTCAATGTTTAAAGCCGCGATATCCTTCATAAATACATCTGTATAGTATTCAGCAATTTCCCAGGGGGTCTTTTGCTGCTCCCTAGCCCCCTTAACCATCTTGTCCTCGCCCTCGTCCTCGTCCGAAACAAGATGGCCTACGTCTGTAATATTCATTGCATTTAACAACTCATAGCCGTTATATTTTAAGGTTCTCCTGAGAAGATCCATAAACACATATGTTCTCAGATTACCAATATGAGCATAGTTATATACTGTAGGACCACAGGAATACATGGTCACCTTATTATCCTTTAAAGGAACAAATTCTTCCTTTTGCCTGGTCAGTGTATTGTAAATCTTCATATTATTCACTCCTCGTTCTTCATTGCAGCTTCTTCTTTTTTTATTTCGTCCACTAAAGCGGGGCAAAGTTTTTCTCTCATGCGTTCGAACAAAACCTGGTACTCTTCAAGCTCTCTGTTTAGCTTATCCATTTCTTCGCGCATTTTGCTAAATTCTTGTGAAACAGGGTCGGGTACATGTATCTGATCCAACTCAAAGCTTTGTCTGATACGTTCTCCATCACGCTTCACAGCTCTTCCCGGAACACCTACAACCGTGGTATTTGATTCTACGGGCTTAAGCACAACAGCGTTAGCACCGATCTTTGCGTTATCGCCAATGGTCATAGGGCCAAGGATCTTTGCTCCTGCACTTATTAGAACATTGTTGCCAACGGTAGGATGGCGCTTTCCTTTATCTTTACCTGTACCACCTAGCGTTACTCCATGATAAATTGTACAGTAATCTCCTATCTCTGCCGTCTCTCCAATTACAACACCCATACCATGGTCTATAAACAGGCATTTGCCAATCTTGGCTCCAGGGTGTATCTCAATGCCCGTCTTATGTCTCGCGTACTGAGAAATGGCACGGGCAATAAAATGAAGTCCCCTTTTTTCAAACCAATGAGCTCTCCTGTGCAAACGCAAAGCCTTATAGCCAGGATATTGCCAAAATACCTGCCACACACTTCTCGCTGCCGGATCCCTCTCTGCTATTGACTTAGCTTCTTCATACCATTTAAACATAATTACCCACCCAAGAATAATCTCTATCTTATTATAATAATACATATACATAAAAAAAGGAACCAGTCAAGGGACGAGACAATAAG
>JGI24710J26742_10002012_pt1 | contig 18343 bp, 19 predicted proteins | sample BioPla2DNA2_FD_26742 | JGI IMG/M metagenome (IMG submission 26742) | reverse complement strand
TCAACACTTAATATTTCACCTGTTTTATTATCTTTAGTTATTAAATAACCCTTTTTATGTTTTATTAAATCAGGTCTACGTTCTAGAGTTTTAATAATCTTTTCAGTTTGACGCCATTTTTCTATTTCCTTATGATTACCACTAACTAATACATCAGGTACTTCCATNCCTTTATAATTTTGTGGTTTCGTATAAGTAGGATAATCTAATAAATCATCAGAAAACGAATCATTTTGATGAGATTCACTATCTATAACACCATCCACTAACCTTACAACACTATCAGTTACAATCATAGCTGGTAACTCCCCACCTGTTAAAACATAATCACCAATACTTATTTCCATATCAGCAATTGATCTAATGCGTTCATCAAAACCTTCATAGTGACCACATATTAATATTAAATGTTCACTTTTACTTAAGCTAGAAGCCATTTTTTGATTATAAGGAACACCTTGAGGTGTCATAAGTATTACTCTAGATTTAGGACTTTTTAGACTATCTACAGCATCAAATATGGGTTGACACATCAAAACCATTCCCGCTCCACCACCATAAGGTGTATCATCTACTTTCTTATGTTTATCTTTTGAATAATCCCTAATATTGTGAGCATTAATAGAAACTTTTTTATTTTCAATAGCTCTTTTAACTATTGATTCACTAAGGAATCCATCAAACATATTGGGAAAAAGAGTCAGTATATCGATTTTCATGTTTACCTCCTAAAATAACAATATTTATAACATATAACAAGTATTTATTTCTTGTTTATCACTATTCACTGAAACAATGAATTCATCGATGTAAGGAATAATTATTCTCTTACTCCCTACTACTATAAAATCATACTTTACCCCTTTTAATATTTCAGTTATATCACCTATATATATATCGTTATTATATACTTTATAACCTATTATATCTTCTATTAAAAATACATCTGTATCATCTCTATTTACATATATTTTTAAACCCTTATACGATAACACTTCATCAAAGGAGTCGATTTCATTGAAAGTTATCATATCATATTTTTGGTGTTTTCGATATGTTTTTATTGTAAAAGGTATTTTATTATCACCTATATATATAGTATTACCAACTTTAAAAAAGGCACTACTATCACTTAAATTAGATAATATCTTAATTTCCCCTTTTAAACCATGGGTATTTACATATTTACCAACTTCAAAATAATCCATAATTCACCTACTCATTTAATTGATATAGTATTATACTACAAGCAACACCAACATTCAATGATTCACAGGTCTTATTCATATTAATATATATATATTCATCNCANAANTCTTTAATTGCAGGTTCTAATCCATGTCCTTCATTTCCCATTATAATAGCATATTTTTCGTATTTAGGTAATGTTTTTAACTCCTTACCACCATTAACATCAGTACCTAAAATAACATAACCATCGCTTTTCAATTTAATAATAAATTCTTTTAGATTCTCTTCTATAATATTTTGATGAAATAGTAATCCTTGAGTTGATCTTATAACCTTAGGATTATATAGATCAACACTTCCCTTACCCAATACTAAAGTATCAACATTAAAAGCAACAGAACTTCTAATTATAGTACCTACATTACCTGGATCTTGAACATTATCTAATAATACCAGTTTTTCACCAAGGTTATTGTTAGGTTTAATACTTTTNCAAACTCCTATTATATCAACTTGAGTAGANAGTGNNGATAATGATTTCATAACATTATCACTCACAATTGTTTTATCTACATCAAGACTGCAATTGTTATTCTCTTTAATTATTACTTCTAAAAGATTACCGCTTTTATATGCTTCATTTACAAGATGCTCTCCTTCTACTAGAAACTTACCTTCTATATTTCTATATTTAGATTGTAACAATTTTTTTAAGCTCTTAATTTTTTCATTACTAGATGATGTAATAACCATATTATCACTCCCTTAATTTCTTTCTATACTCTTTATACATTGGAAAATATTTAGAGACTACGTTCCAAAAAGATGCGGAATGGTNNAAATGCACAAAGTGGGCTAACTCATGAACAATAACGTAATCTATAAAATCAACACCCCATTTTATAAGTTCNGTATTAAGCGTAACAGAATTGTTTTTACGATTACAAACACCCCATCTACTAGACATCTTTCTAAGTTTTAAGATAGGATATGGAATACTCTCTTCAAACCTTTTATATATGTAATCAAGTCTTTCTTTGAATATTGGTAAAGCTATAATCTTATAAGCCTCATCAATTTTATTTTTATTTTTCACATATAATTTTCTATTACTATAATAAGGCTTTCTTAAATTTGATACAACCACAATATCAATCTTTTCACCTAAATAAGTTAATTCCTTCCTTCTTTTATCTTTTTCAACCATCTTTTTAAGTGAAGTGATATTTTTATCTAATACTTTGTATATTTCTTTTTCNAATATTAAAAAAGGACTATTNATATAAATAATATNATCTTTAAATCTNATATATAGATTCTTTATTTTTTTTCGTTCTAAGACTATATCGTAATATATTCCATCAATCTCATATTTCATAATTCCACCATTTAAATTATATCATTTATTTAAGAAAAAGAAAAAGACAATGTAAAAATAAAAAAAGCCCCTTAAGGGGCTTCAACTACATCATATTTCCTTGACTTTTTTGGGTTTTGTTTTTCAAATTGTTATATGTTTTTTGCATATTACCATTTCGATATTGTTGGTACGTTATTAAACTACCAATACCAAGACCGGCACCTACCATCATCAAAGTAAGTCCCTTTTTCATTTTTATCACCTCAAAGCTTTAAAAATATGATTGATATCATACGATATCATTATTAGGATGCTAAAAAGCAACTTTTTTATACATTTTTTTAATATTCGTAATAATTACATTTATTAAAATAGTTTCATAAATTCTTCTGGTACTGGAGCTTTGAAATGCATTATCTCTTTTGTAAAGGGATGTTTAAATTCTAAAATGTGGGCATGTAACCCTAATCTATTTAAAGGATTACTTCTTGAACCATATTTTTTATCCCCTATAATACTATGATTAATATCTTTCATGTGGACACGTATTTGATTTTTACGACCAGTATCTATATTAATATCTAACATTGAATATTTATCGCTTTCTCTGATTCTTCTATAATGAGTAATTGCTTCTTGCCCATCACCTTTTCTATTACTTGAATATACAAGAAATGTTTTAGTTTCCTTAAGCCATGATTTGATGGTGTCAGTATCTTTTTTCATCTTCCCTTCTACAATTACTGTATAACCACGCTTAGTAACTAAATTATTCCAATTATCTTGTAGAGCAAATTTAATTCTTTCATTTTTCGCAAACAATAAAACGCCTGATGTATCACGATCTAGACGATGAACTACAAAAATATGATTTCTTGATTTTTTTTGTTTTAGATAATTCATTACCATATAATATGCTGTATTAATCTTCTCATCATTAGTAGCAATAGATAATAAACCAACTGGCTTATTAATTACAATTATATCATCATCCTCATATATAATATCTAGTACGTCTTTATGATGTTTATCGTGTATTTGAGCCCATTTAACAGTTATTTTGAATAATAAATATTTAAGTAGTAAAGATTTATTCTCTACAATTAATTCTTGATTTGTTTTATAATTGCTTAATTTCATATGTATTTACCTCACTCTGTTATTTAATATTATCACAATAGTATTATTATTTTCTATAATTATGTTATAATAAAACTCAAAATTAGAATTATGGTGGTTTTATGAAGATAAAAATAAAAAAACTAATTATTTATGGTTCAATAATAACACTCTTATATCCTAAATCAAGAATTATAAGTAATTACAAAATTTATAATGATAGCTTTTATAACAAGATTAAATCTAGTAAAGAAATAGAAAATGATGGATTTAACATTATAGCTCATAGAGGATTTTCTTCTCTTGTAATCGAAAATTCATGGGAGGCAATTAACATTTGTAATGATTATAAATCTATAGATGGTATTGAAATAGATATATCTATGACTAAAGATAAAAGAATAGTCATATTACATACTAATCAATATGGATATAATTTTAATTTAAACAAACCTGTTTCAGAGTATACATTAAACGAATTAAAAAATAAAAGATTTAAAGTGGATACAAATTATATAATTAAAAATATATTATTCTTATCTAAAAAGGATAAAATGAATGATGTTGTTAAAAAAAGATCATTAAACTTATTTAGAAAATGGACAACTATAATAACTTTAGATGAATTGTTATCAAATTATAATTTTAACAAACAAATGATAATTGATGTTAAATTTCAATCTAACAACAATGCAATGATTGATGAATTATTTAATCAATTATCAAAAATAGATTGTACTAATATTATTATACAAAGTACAGATTATGACAGTTTAAAAACTATGAAAAATATTAATCCTAATCTAAAATACCAATTAGTAATATCTAACACTAATCAATTAAAACATCTAGATTCCGAAATTAATATGTTTGCTATTAAAGCTTCCCTACTTGATTATGAAACAATTGAAAAATTAATAAAAAATGATAAAAGTGTAGCAGTATGGACAATTAACAATGAACATAATTTAAATAAAATTATAAATAATATAGGCATCTATTGGGATGATGTTGCATATATAACTGATTATCCGGATTACATTTCAACTCTTTTAAATGAAAAAGGAAATGTAAAAACAAAATAATAGAAGCATTAAGGAAGTGCTTCTATATTTTTTTGCTACAATATTTTACTAATTTGATTTGAAGTTTAACATTTTAAAATAGCGACATCGAGTATGTTTTATAAAAAGGCATTATTTCTTATAAAGAATTAATGTCTTTTGTTTTATTCAAATGTTCTTTTAAACTTGTTTGTCTTATCTCTTCTCGCTCATTGATAATTGCTTTATTAAGGGCTTCTTTAACACCTACAATCATAAGTGATTTCTTAGCTCTTGTAACGCCAGTATAGATAAGTTTACGATATAGCATACGATTATAAGCTAGATCCATTGGTAAAATAATTATATCAAATTCACTACCTTGAGATTTATGGATACTTATGGCGTACCCTAATCTTATATCATCAAAGTCTTTTGCATTATATTCATATATCTCATTATTAAAATCAATATAAATAGTATACTCTCCCTTTTTATATATAATATCTTCTATTATACCGATATCACCATTTGATATATTTAAATCATTATTATTCTTAATTTGTAATACTTTATCACCAACACGATAAGTAATATTATTATGTGTAAAAGTGTTGGTTTCATTATTAAGTGGATTAAAAACATCCTGTAACATATTATTCATTGCATCTATACCATTAATCCCTTTATACATAGGAATAAGTATTTGTATTTCCTTATATGAATATTTTTTTTCTAAAGCTATTTCACATAACTTTAAAACCATATTTTTAATTTCATCTTTTCTACACTCAATAAAATTATAATCATCTTTCTTGCTTACTAAATCAGGTAATATAACACCATCTTTAATAGAATGGGCTAAAGTGGTTATATAAGAATCCTCTCTTTGACGATACAAGGCATCTAGTCTTACTACTGGGATATCATCACTTTCTATCAAGTCTTTTAGTATTTGACCAGGTCCAATACTAGGTAATTGATTATGATCCCCTACTAACACCATTTTCACATTATTAGGTAAACCTTTAAAAAGATTATTTAAAAGAAAATTATCAATCATACTTACTTCATCAACTATAACAAATTTTACTTGAGCCTTATTGTTTTCATTTATACCAAATTCATTTATCTCTTTATTCCATTTTAAGAATCTATGAATAGTCATAGCATCCATTCCTGTTGCTTCTGTAATTCTCTTGGCAGCTCTTCCAGTAGGCGCTAAAAGAATCATTTGATCATTANTTCTAGCCAAATTATTTAAATCAGCATATAAATCAACTATAGCCTTAATAATAGTTGTTTTACCAGTACCTGGACCTCCTGTTATAACTAAAAAGTTTTTCAAAAAACTTTGTTTTATAGCTAAAAGTTGTTTCTCATTATAAGTGATATTATCATCACTTTCTAATTTTTTTATTCGTTTTTCTAAATTACTATAATTATTGTCATCAACACTTAAAAGGTTATTAATAAAAGTTGCATTGTATACTTCACTCTTATAATAATCCTCTAAGTAATAACGTTCATCCTCTATTATTATTTTGCCTTCCTTATTGAGTTTTAATAAATAATAATTAAAATCTTCCTCTTTTAAATCAAAACCCAAATAACTTTTAACACCCTTATAAATCTGTTCTATTTTATTATAAGTATGTCCATTAGATGAACATAAATCATTCATAATATACAAAATACATGCTATTACTCGTCTTTCATCATCATATAACATTTCTCTTTGTGAAGCTATTTTATCTACCATTACAAACTTAATATCATCTACATCATTAATAATAGAATATATATTATCTTCTATAATAGTCATAGTACTTTCTTTATAATAATTATATATTTTAGATGATGCATTCATCGAAAAACCCATATTTTGTAAATCTACAATTATCTTATAACTAGCTCGTTCATTTTCTAATATTTTTTGAATTTTAATAGCCTTTTTTTCAGTCATTTTAGGAACAAGTAATAGGTTATTATAATCTTCTAATATTAACTCTAAAGCCCTATCACCTAGAATATCAACAATGCTAGTAGCTAGTTTTACACCAACTCCAGGAAATAATTTAGATGATAAAAAAGATATGATCCCATCAGTTTCATCTGGCATTATTTGTTCGTAAGAACTTACCAAAAATTGCTCCCCATATTTAAGGTGTTCTGTTAATTCCCCATATAAAATATAATCAGTTCCAATTTTAAGTTCTGGAAAAACACCAGTAAAAGTAATTGTTTTATTAATATATCTAGAGGCTTCATCTGAATCTACAACTTTAAAAAGGCCTACTATGAAGCCTTTTTCACTTTTATATATAAACTGCTTTAAATTTCCCTTAATATAGGCCACAAAACCACCTCTACTTAATTTTTACAATTGTCATACCTAAATTATATTGGTGTAATTTATATTCAAGTACTAATTCATTTTGGGCTAAAGTCTTGAATACAGCTTCCTTTACAATACCCTGTCCTATTCCATGAATTATAACCAAATCATGATTATGTAATTTATGATTATCATTTATAAATTCATTTAGAGCAACAACGGTTGTATTTCTATCATAGCCATGTAAATCAAGAGTTGGATATCTTTTTATAAAAATATCATCAAATGTTTTCTTCATAAATCTTCATTACTTCTTCAAGTGGAAAAACTGAATTCCTACCACCAATTTTAGTAACTGATAAACCAGCCGTAATATTAGATATTTTTAAAGTTTTCTCAATATCATAACCTTTAGATATGCAATATGTAAAAGCTCCATGAAAGATATCCCCAGCACCAGTCGAATCAATTGGTGTTACCTTAATACTTGGCATTAATTTAATAATGTTATCTTGCATATATAAACAACCCTTGGATTCTAATGTAATAATAATTTCATTCTTAAAGTCTTTTTTTAATTTTTCATAAACTTTTACAACACTATCAGGATTACTTATATCAATTTTTTGTTCCGTATAATCTTCTGCAAAATTTTTAGAACAAACTAAATATCTAACTCTTTTACTAAGTTCAATAGTAGATTCCTTTAAACTACCAGCATCTAGTATTGTTATAGCTCTTGGATTATTCTCTATAGCTTCAATAGATGCCCTTAATTCTTGACCATCAACTAAAATAATATCAGCTTTTAAATTGAGTTTATGCTCTAACTCCATACTTCTATCACGATGTGCTATTACGGTTCTACTACCATTTCTTTTATTTGCAATAATAATACTAAGAGTTGTTTCATCATCATGATCATATTCAACATATTTAGTATTAACTCCAACNCTATTAAGTTCCTTTACAACACGATGACCATATAAATCATCACCTACAACACCAACAAAAGTAGTATCTAAACCCCATTTTCCAAGCAAAAAAGCAGCATTGGAAGCAGGTCCACCACCACATTCATATTTTTCGTCTACTCTATTTTTTGTATTNTCTATTGGATATCCATCATAAGGAATGGTTATATCATAAGAAGCATGTCCAATACATAATATTTTCATCTACTATCACCATATCTATTATAACTCAAAATACAAATTTTTAAAAGAAAAAAGAAATGTTTACAACATTTCTCAAGCCATTAAATCTTTTTTATTGTATTTAAAGAAGGTTACTAAAGTACTAACCAAATATATTATAGCACTGATTATTAAACCAACTATATTTAACTCCACACCATCTCTACCATCTAAAAATTTAAATACATCTGATGTAGTATTATAATTGATTGGCGAAAAATAATTAAGAAATTCCAAATCATTAATTGTGCCAGCTATAATACCTAATAAATATGTACCAAAAAATATTGAAAGTGATATAACAATACTTTTACTATCACTTTTTAAGAATGATGATATTAGAAAACCAATTGCCCAATATACTAATACCGGTATTATCATTATTTTATTTAAATTAATAATCATTTCAATATTACTTCCATCACTAAACAGTAAGTCAGATAAAATGGATATTAATATTACAGAAATCAATACAATTAAGATAGATATAATAGAGGATAACATCTTAGAAATTACAATTTGTGTTCTAGTTATTGGTTTAGCATATAAAAACTCAATTGTTTTATCACCTTCTTCACTACTAAGTGATTTAGTACCTAAAACCATCCCATATATAGAAAGACCTATAATTATAAATTGAAATACATAACTATAATATTCCATAAATACTGAAAAATCAGGTATTTCAGTTAAACCAAAGGTTTCTAAAAAACCAGCTGGTAACATATCTAACTTACCTTCTAATAATTCACTAAAACCTGCATCTTTCATACTAGGAAAAAAGGCTAAATATAAAAATAAAATAGCGGATAATACAACAGCCCAAATAATACTACCTTTTAAATTTTTCTTTGATTCTAATTTTAACAGATTCATATTATCCCCTACTTCCATAATATTCAATAAAACTATCTTCTAGTGTAAGAGGTAAAATTGCAATATCAGAAATATTATATTTGCTAAGTTCTTCTAACAAAACATTAATATCTCCATCGTATCTAAATTGTAATTCATTGTTAGCAAAAGACATATCACTTATACCATTAAGTTTTAACTTTATTTTTTTATAAGTTGTAATAACTACTTTCTTAATTGAACCTTTATTAACTTTTGAGACATCTTTTATATCTACGATTTTTCCTTCTTTAATAATTGCCACTCTATCACAATGTTTTTCAACTTCTGCTAAATTATGACTCGATAAAAATATAGTCATATCTTTTTCTTCTTTAAGCATTTCAAAAACTTTCTTTTGCATTAAAGGGTCTAATCCATTCGTAGGTTCATCTAAAATTAGTAGTTTTGGATGATGTAATAATGCTTGAATAATTGATACTTTTTTCTTATTTCCAAAAGACAATTCATTAATCTTCCTGTTTTTATCTAATTCAAATTTATTGCATAAATAATCAATTCTAATTTTATCAACATCACTATGAAACGAGGCTGCAAAATTAAGTAAATCTATTACTTTCATATGATCATAATAATTAACTTCAGCAGGTACATAGCCAATTTCACTCTTAATTACAGAACTATTAGTTATAACATCTAGTCCAAATATTTTAATTTCACCACTTGTTGGAAACAAAAAATTTAACATTGTCCTAATAGTAGTAGATTTTCCAGCCCCATTAGGTCCTATAAAGCCAAACGTCTCCCCTTCATACACTTCTAAATCAACTTTAGTAACACCACGAGCTTTACCATAGTTCTTACATAGATTTTTAATTTCTATAATTATTTTTTCACTCTTTTTCATATGCCACCCCTTCTGCCCATATTGGAATGTTTTCAAAAGTCATTATTTCATCTNTTACTGGATGNTTAAATGATATTTCAGTAGNCCATAGATGTATTTGAATTCCNACCTTATCTTTTCCATATCTTTGATCACCATATATAGGATGTCCAATATTAGATAGTTGAACTCTAATTTGATGATGACGTCCCGTATGTAAGGTGATTTTAAGAAGGGATAAATCTGTTTTTTTATTATAATTTATTACATCGTATTCTAATATAGATTTTTTTCCAGTACCTTCTGGTACTACTTTTGAAGTATTAGTCTTGGTATCTTTTAATAAATAGTCTTCTAAAGTATCACTATCTTTTAAAAGTTTTCCATGAACTAATGCTAGATAAGTTTTATTAAATTCACCTTTACGAATTAAATCACTTAGTCTAGATGCTGCTTTTGATGTTTTGGCAAAAACCATTACTCCACCAACAGGCCTGTCAAGTCTATGAACTAAACCTAAATAAACATTACCTGGTTTTTTATATTTTTGTTTTAAATAATCCTTAATAATAGTTAACATATCAGGATCTTTACTAATGTCTTCTTGAACTGGAATATTAGGTTCCTTTATAACAACAATAATGTGATTATCTTCATATAAAATATTACTATTCATTACTTTCCCATCTTCCNTANATACCACAAGGTAATACTAATTTAGAATCTCTCATAGGAAGACCTATTTCCCCACTAGTAATAAATCCAGTATGATTATTTGATATTGTAATATTTAAAATGTCTTCTAATACCATCGGTGATAACCCTGTAGTGTATGAATTAATTAAAAAGAATAATGGATTATCGCTTAAAAGATTACTACATAATGATACTAAATTAAAAAGATTATTACTTACTTTCCAAACCTCTCCATTAGCGCCTCTTCCATATGATGGTGGATCCATTATAATAGCATCATACTTATTACCACGTCTTATTTCACGTTCTACAAATTTAATAGCATCATCAACTATAAACCTTACCGGTTTATCACCTAGATTAGATGATGCCATATTTTCCTTAGCCCAGTCTACCATTCCTTTTGATGAATCAACATGAGTTACATGCGCACCTGCAGATGTACAAGCAACGGTTGCACCTCCAGTATAAGCAAATAAATTTAATACTTTTATAGGGCGATTCGATCTTCTAATTTTATCTATCATATAATCCCAATTAACAGCCTGCTCAGGAAATATTCCGGTATGCTTAAAGCCCATTAATTTTATATTAAAGGTTAAATGCTTATATCTTATAAGCCATCTTTCTTTAAGGTTTGAATTACGCTCCCAATAACCACCACCCTTATCACTTCTATGGTATATGGCATCATATTTTATATTATTGAAATTAGAACTATTCCAAATAATTTGAGGATCAGGACGTCTTAAAATATAATCGCCCCATTTTTCAATTTTTTCCCCATTCGACATATCGATAATTTCATAATCTTTCCAATCAAGTGCAATCTTCATTAATATTCCCCACAATCTAAAAAGATTATATCATTTTTTTCATACTTTATCTATGTTTTAAACATAAGAAAACTGCNGACAAATTGATTNNCCAACAGTTAAAATTAGTTATTACAAGCTATTTGATTATATTTTTTTAATGTGTTCAACTATTGATTTTTGATTTTCTTCAATTTCTTCGNTTCCATCTAAGTAAGCACTACAGATATCAATAGTATAACTAGAAACTTTCTTTTTTNCACTATTTATAACACTTAAAGCTAAATTATATAATTCACGACTATAAATACCCTTACTTCCAGCATAACAAATATTGCTTGGGTCAAAGTAAACTGCTTCAACTAATGTTTCAATACTAACATAGTTATAAATCTTTTTAAAAAGAGTTGGGTCACCTTTAAAAGCAATTTCACATAAATGTTTACTTGGCTCTCTTATGTATTCTATATAAGATGGATATTTTTAATAATAGATATTAAAACATCTATCTTTATATGTTTGTTATTATAAAGATAACAATAAGTAAGTAAAAATCGACTTTATAAGCATAATAATATTACAGAAGGAGATAAATTTATGAATATTAAAAAATTACTTATATTAAGACTTTTTTTCATATTTGGGCTTAGCTTTGTAACTCACAATATCTACGAATGGATTCCATCTTTTACAACATCTGTTTTTTTTCCTGTAAACGAAAGCATATGGGAACATCAAAAAATGATATTTACAACAACTTTAATCTGGGGAATAATTGAATATATAATTTTAAAAAGAAATAAAATGAATTGTAAAAATGTTATATCTAGCGTTTCCTTATCAGCTATTTTCAATATAATAATTTTCCTAATTATATATACACCTATTTATATAATCTTTGGTCACAACTTAATTATTACATTAATAATCTATTTTATAACTATTGCTCTAGCTTCTTTAGTTGAATATGTAGTTTTAAGCAAAGAAAAACATTTAACAAAATTAAATGTTTTCGCACTTATTATAATATTATTCATCTATATACTTTTTGGTATATTAACTTACTATCCATTAAAGATTGAATCTTTATTTTATGATAGAAGACATGGTGTATATGGTTTAGAATAATCCTTTTATTTTACCTTTGTTATCTATATCCATGAAAATAGCAGCTGGTTCTTTTGGTAATCCTGGCATTGTCATAATGTTTCCAGCTATAACAACTATAAATCCTGCCCCTGATGATAATTTAATGTCTCTTATATTTATTTCAAAACCACTAGGTCTTCCTATGAGTTTTTCATCATCTGATAGCGAATATTGTGTCTTAGCAATACATACAGGCAGTTTATCAAATCCTTCTTTAGTAAGTTTCTTTATAGTAGCACTTGCTTCCTTACTATATAACACTTGATGCTCCATATATATTTTTAGCAACACACTCTATTTTCTCTTTTATAGAAAGATCATCTTCATATAATAATTTAAAATTAGATCCTTCGTTATCTAGTTTTTTTATAACAGATTTTGCAAGATCAATTCCACCATCACTACCTTTTAGAAACACATCACAAAATTCAGCTGTTACATTAATCTTGCTGCACATTTCTTTTAATAATTCTATTTCTTCTTTACTGTCATCATCAAAATGATTAATAGCAACTAATATAGGCATGCCATAGCTTTTAACATTTTCAATATGTTTTTCTAAATTAACAAAACCATTAGCTAGAGCTATAGTATTAGGAGTACTAAGATCATCCTTAGATGCCCCACCATGTAATTTTAAGGCTCTAATAGTTGCTACAATAACAACTAAATCAGGTTTAATATTACCTATACGACATTTCAAATCAAAGAACTTCTCGGCACCTAAATCAGCTCCAAAACCTGCTTCTGTTACAACATAATCTCCTAATTTTAAAGCTGTTCTAGTAGCTATTATACTATTACATCCATGAGCTATATTAGCAAAAGGTCCACCGTGGATCAAAGTTGGTGTTCCTTCCAAAGTTTGAACAAGATTTGGTTTAATAGCATCTTTTAATAGTAATGTCATAGCGCCCTCTGCTTTTAAATCACTTGCAGTAACACGTTTCTTATCATAAGTATAACCAATTGTAATATTACCAAGACGTTTTCTTAAATCATCTAAATCAGTTGCTAAGCAAAGAATTGCCATGACTTCTGATGCTACTGTTATATCAAAACCATCTTCCCTAGGAACCCCATTTTTAGGTCCTCCTAAACCAATTACAGTATTTCTAAGAGCTCTATCATTTAAATCAACTACTCGTTTGAAAGTAATGGTTCTTGGATCAATATTTAAAGGATTTCCTTGAAAAATACTATTATCAATCATTGCAGAAAGTAAATTATTAGCAGAAGTTAAAGCATGAAAGTCACCAGTAAAATGAAGATTAATATCTTCCATCGGTACAACCTGAGCATATCCTCCCCCACAAGCACCACCTTTTATACCAAAACAAGGCCCAAGTGATGGTTCTCTAAGACACAATACTGTTTTTTTATCAATTTTATTTAAGGAATCTGCAAGACCAACACTAACAGTACTCTTACCTTCACCTGCCTTTGTTGGATTAATTGATGTTACTAAAATAAGCTTACCATCTCTATTACGTTCTAGTTCCTTAATTTTTTCACTAGTAATTTTAGCTTTGTATTTACCATACAATTCTAAATCATTTAGGGAAAGCCCTATTTTATTTGCAATATCTATAATATCCTCTTTTTCTTTCGATTGAGCTATTTCAATATCACTTGGTATTTTCATATTATCGCCTCCAGTTAACTATATTAAAAGTATAACATATTTACCTATAATATTTCATATTATTTATTATTTCTTTCATTATAAGAAATAATACAACCACAATATTTTTGTCTATATAATTTTAGTTCTTTAGCAATCTTCTGACCTTCTCTAAAACCATCTCTAAAGTCTTCATAATAAAATAGTATATTATATTTTTTACTATACATTTCGCATAGTTCTTTAATTAAATCATGCTTTTGATAAGGACTTACTAATAATGTTGTAGTAAAAGCATCATAACCATTTTCAAAAGCATATTTAGCTACTTTCTCAAACCTAATGCTATAACACATTCTACATCTATCATATTCTAAGCCTTTGTAATTTAACCACTTATCTTCCATATAATCATCAATATATTTAACATCTAAATTAACAAGTTTTGAAAATTGTTTTACTGTATTAAGCCTCATTTCATATTCATCTATAGGATGTATATTTGGATTATAAAATAAGCCTGTTATTTCTATATCTTTACTCCTAAGTAGCTGCAAGGGATAAGTAGAACATGGTGCGCAACACATATGCATTAATAACTTCATAATAACACTTCCTTTTAACAACTAAATTTTATTCTAAATTAGAAAAAAAAACAAGGTTAATTAGTTACCTTGATACTTTTCTTCTTTATTTCAGCTGTTATCCAAATTATAAAAGGGATTATAAATTGAAAGGGAATAGAATAAATAACTACATATTTATCTTTGAACTCTTCCATTTCAAATATTGATTGGTAAACAATTATAGAAAGCATTAGAATTATTAAACCAACAGGTACAATAATATCTTTGTAATTCTTTATATTAAATAATTTAGACATACCTTTTGTCGCTGCTATTAAACAAATAGCTGTTTTAGTTATTACAGCAAAAAGAAGATTTATGGTTATTACCCCTTCAATTCTACTAAAGAAATCCCCCACTTCAATAATGCGTGCTGCTGTATATGATGAAAAAAATGAATATTCCATCAACGGAAAACCTATGGTAAGCAAATTTCGCATTTGTATTGTTATTAACATTATGCTAGATAACAAAAGGCCATACATAAATACTTTGTATGAATTAGTTCCTTTTTTAAAAAAACTGGCAAGTGGTAGTATAGTTATTAATTCAGCATACGGAAATACATACATTTTTACTGCTCCTTTTAAAATGGTTTTTGGGCTATGTTCAAATATGGGTAGCAGATGATTAATATCTATATTTCCAATGGAAAAAATAAACGTTAAAACAACAACAATAACTATTGTTATACTAATAACTATTCCCCATTTACCTAAAACAGAGATATTACTTCTTCCTAAATAGATTACAACAAGCATCATAAGCGCCATTATCAATACTTTAGGTGTTTTAGGAAGAGTCGTAACAGAAATAAACTGGAAAAAATTTTGTAATACTAATCCACCAAGAAAAAGATAATACCATATCATTATTGCTATTAATACTTTTCCTGCTTTTTTTCCAAATAACATTTCAATAATATCAAACAATCCCTTACCAGGATATAACATAAGCAATCTTGCATACATAAGTAATAGTGGAACTGAAAAAATAGTTGCTATTAAAAGTGACATCCAACTATCTTGATGAGCATCAAATCCCACTCCAATAACTACACTAGTTCCAAAAACAAATAACAAGATAAGTGAAATTATTTGTTTTGAAGATATCATTTCTTTCATATTCTTATCTCCTTTTTACATCACAATACACTATCAATAATAAACTTGATTAATAAAGCTGGACTAGGTACATAAATACTCATACTATCTAACATTATTACAATGAATGTAATAATAAGTGTACTTAAATAAAACCATTTTTCTTTTTTCATTCTTTTTTTAACTAGCGGTATAAAATCGAATACAACAATAAAAAAATATAAAATTAGTACTATTACTATTTTCATTTGATCACCTTATTTCACTAATGCTGCATTAGTTATCATCACCTTAGAGTTTACTTTAATATCAGAATTTATAAATAACTCATCAAAATCTCCCCTAATTTTACTCCATAACCTATGATCCCTTTTATATATGATATTACCGAAATCAAAAACATCAGTTTTAAATTCTTTTTTTGTTTTGTTAACAAGATCAATTAACTTATTTTTTATTCTTTCTTCTGAAGCTNTTTTAATTTTATCAACCTCATTTAATTTTAAAGGAGAGTCTCTCATACTAATATTATCTAAATATAATTCAGTATTAGCATCTATATAAAATGTGAATTTACCATCTTTATAATCAAACGATACTAAAGTATCATTTTTCCGTATTTCAACTACAGTGTTTCCAAAATCTTTCTCCTTCATATTAAGGTTTATTATTCCACCTTCAATACAATTTGTTATAAATAAGTAAGCTTTAGCTTCAGTCGGAGTTAAGGAACCTATNATTTTATCTTTATTAAATAAAGATATACCATCTGATTCTATAATAGTTTCTTCATTGTTTTTAACTGTTTTAAATAATGGTAAGACAACGTTAGAACCTTTAGATTTTAAAGTGTTAAANACTTCATATAACAAGACATTTTTAGTAGAGCCTACTGACTTATTATCACTTTTTATGATGCGTTCCATCTCAAATGAAACAACAGGATCTGTTACTCCATCAGTATTAAGTAATTCCTTAGCTGTTGCCTCATTAGATATAACTATATTCATAGTTTCTCTAACTTCAATGTCTCTTATAAAGGAGTCTATTATCAAGGAAAGTCCATCTCTTTTGATAATATCTTTACTTATTATCAAAACTTTAGAATGTCCATAATATAATCTGTTTTTAATCTTTCTCTCAAGATTTCTTATAGCATCCATTATTGTCTTTCCAGTAGATTCAACTATTGTGGTTTTAATCGGATCTTCTTTTGTTGATTTAGATATATCAATTATCTCAAATGAAAGCAAATAAGAATTATCATCTTCTCCAATATCTATTGCAGTACCAGCAACAATAGTAATTTCATCTAAGCCTCTGTAATCAAAGCAACCTGTTAATAATATAGTTAAACATATAATAATACATAGCTTAATTTTCTCTTTTATACTTCATCACCTTGCTTTCATACGAGTTTTATTGTTAGTAATTAATGATGGTCTTCTCTTCATTTTATACCATGGCAATCTTATAAATATATCTTTAATTTTTTGAACTTTAAATATTCCTGTAAAAGATAATTGAGGTGTATTTAAAGATGTAAGATTTAAAATATGAATTAAGAATAATGAATATCCAATAAAAAAACCAAAGAGTCCAAGGTTGGACGCTAAAAAGAGTAGTGAAAAACGAATCATTATAGTAGCTGGATTTATCTTGGGTGTTAAAAGACTTGTTATTCCCGTAAAAGATACCACTATAACCATTGGAGCTGCAATAAGCTTTGCTTCTACTGCTGATTGTCCTATTACTAATGCTCCAACAATACTTAATGCTTGAGCAATACTATTAGGCATTCTAGCCCCCGCCTCTTTTAATAAATCAAAAACAATTAACAATATAAAAATTTCCAATGCAGCAGGTAATGGGACAGATTGCCTCTCAAAAGCTATACTAATAAATAAAGGTGTTGGCATCATCTCTTGATGAAATGCTACAATCGCTATATAAAAAGCAGGTACTGATATTGAAAAAATAAATCCCATTATACGAAGTATTCTAGCAAAAGAAGTATAAAAGGGATCCATATAATAGTCTTCACCACTTTGAAAGTTCTCAATAAAAAGATATGGAAGTGTTAGGGCAACAGGTGAACCATCTACTAGTATAGCCATACGTCCTTCCAAAATTTTACCAACAACCACATCCGGTCTTTCAGTATAACCNACCGTTCTAAAAGGAGTTCGACGTTTATCACTTGTTAATTCTGTTATATAGTTACTGTCAATTATTGCATCTATATCAATTTTTTTTAATCGTTTATTTAATTCATTCAACTTTGCTTTATCTACAATACTATCCATATAACAAATACATACTTTTGTCTTGCTCTTCCTACC
>JGI24710J26742_10002007_pt1 | contig 18392 bp, 16 predicted proteins | sample BioPla2DNA2_FD_26742 | JGI IMG/M metagenome (IMG submission 26742) | reverse complement strand
GATAGGAGAGCAGTGTATGGGTCGTCTCCCCCCGGGCTTGCGCCTCCCCGGCCTGCACCCCCTCCGGGCTCTCACCACGAGAGCCCCCACTCCCGCGCCGGCCTCCCCCGCGCCGGCCCCCACAAGATACATACCTTATACTCCCATACTCTCATGCGGTGGTTACATGCACGAAGCGCGACTCTACCAGAAGGAGGAAGATAACACTGTCCGCTGCTCGCTCTGCCCTCACCGGTGCATAATCCGGGAGGGGAAGCAGGGAGTCTGTGGCGTCCGCATCAACCACGGTGGAACGCTCTATGCGGCCACCTTCGGCCGGGTTGCCGCCGAGGCGGTCGATCCCATCGAGAAGAAACCGCTCTACCACTTTCTCCCCGGGACACTCTCCTACTCCCTCGGGACCATCGGGTGCAACTTCCACTGTGAACACTGCCAGAACTGGCACATATCGCAGCAGACCCTCCAGATGCGGATGCTCCAGAGCATCTCCCCGGCAGAGGGCGTGGAGCGGGCGCTCGGGTCAGGTTCCGCGAGCATAGCCTGGACCTACAACGAGCCCACCATCTGGCACGAGTACCCGCTCGCCATGGGGGCGCTCGCGCGAAAGGAGAACCTCGGGACCGTCTACGTCACGAACGGCTACATCACCGAGGAAGGGCTCCGCGAGATCGCGCCGGTGCTGAATGCGTATCGCGTCGATATCAAGTCGTTCTCCGATACCTTCTACCGGAAGATCTGCGGGGGACGCCTGCAACCGATCCTCGATGCAACGGTACTCGCAAAGGAACTCGGGCTGCATATCGAGACGGTCACGCTGGTCATCCCGGGGCTGAATGACTCGATGGAGGAGATGGAGGCGCTCATCAGGTGGGTGCTTGAGAACCTCGGGCCCGATATCCCGATGCACTTCACCCGGTTCCACCCGGGCTACAGGATGCAGGAGATGGGGCCAACCGATATCAGGGCACTTGAGAAGATCTACGAGCGGGCAAAAGAACTCGGGATCCACTACCCCTACCTCGGCAACGTCCCCGGCCACCCCTACGAGAACACCTACTGCCCGGCCTGCGGCAGCCTCGCTATCGATCGGTCGCGGTCTGGAATCTCGATGCGAGGGATCGAAGACCATACCTGCACAGAGTGCGGCGGGCATATCGAGTATGTCTCCAGGATCGACTGATAAAAACCCGCATCGGTTCCTGACCGACAGGATGCTCGGGACACTCACCCGCTACCTCCGGTTCATGGGGTATGACACGATGAGCGCAAACAGCCTCTCCCGGGGCAACACCCGGGAGGATACGCTCCTCCTTGAGATCGCCACGAGGGATGACCGGCTCCTCCTGACCCGGGACCGCGAGCTCGCACGCCGGGGCGGTGCACGGGCGGTCTGCATCGCATCCGAGGATATCATGGAGCAGGTCCGGCAGATCGCCGACCTCGGGCTCATCGAACCCGGGATCCGTATGACGCGCTGTTCGATCTGCAACGCACGTCTCCGGCCGGCCACCGCCCGCGAGATCCGTGAGACGCGCTACGCCCCGGGGTCGACCGGCGGGAGAGAGTTCTTCTGGTGCCCGACCTGCCGGAAGCTCTACTGGATGGGCTCACATGGCGACAACCTGAAGAGGCGTCTGAAGGAACTGCTCCCACCCTGATCGTGTCTGCCAGATCCCGGAATCGTTCATTTTTTGACTTGTTCGGGAAATCTCGGAAAAATATATCAACTCTGCGGGGCCATGAGCCGGCCAGCCTGATAGGTATCAGGCGGGGATCTCTGCACCGCACCCGGGGTCCGGGGTCTTCTGGCCCCCCTCTGTATGGAAGGGTGATTGATCTACGATGAGGAATACCATGAAAAATCAGAAGATAGCATTTTTCTGCTGGGAGTCCCTGCACGGGGAGCGCGTGGGCGGGCTTGCGAATGCGGCGACAAACCTCGCTGAGACGCTGGCACGCCACCACGAGGTGCACTACTTCACCCGTGGGAAGGGGCGGGATACCGAGATCAACGGTGTCCGGTATCACTACTGCCGGCCGCGAGGAGGGGATCTCATCCGCTACTGCTCCGATATGAGCAGGAGGATGATCGATCGGTTCAGGGAGTTTGACGCGCCCTCGTTCGACCTCCTGCACTTCCATGACTGGCACGTGGTCGACGCGCTCCACCGGCTCCGGGAGCGGGAGACCATCTTCACCTACCACTCGACGGAGTTCGGNCGGAACGGAAACGCTTTCGGCATCGGATGGCCATTCCCNGAGATATCCGCGATCGAGCGCTACGGGGGATCGATCGCAAAACGCATAACAGCGGTCTCCTCGACGCTCCGCCGGGAGGCCATGGTGCTCTACGGCATCCCCGACTGGAAGATCGATGTCGTCCCGAACGGTATCGCGCCTGACCACTACCAGGCGGAGATCGATCCGGAGGAGGTCAAACGCCGCTACGGTTTCAACCCGGACTCACCCCTGATACTCTTCATCGGGAGACTCGCATGGCAGAAAGGCCCTGATATGCTGGTCGACGCAGCCCCGGGCCTCCTCCGGGAGCACCCCGACAGCCAGTTTGTCTTCGTCGGCGACGGGCAGATGCGCCGGGATCTCGAGGCCCGGGCCCGGTCGCTTCCGGCCCGGTTCCTCGGCCGCCTGGACGACGCTGACTACGTCGCTCTCCTCAACGCGAGCGATATCGTTGCCATACCGAGCAGGAACGAGCCCTTTGGACTCGTCCTCCTCGAGGCCTGGAGCGCGGGGCGGTGCGTGGTCGCATCGGACGTCGGCGGGCTCTCCGAGAACATCGAGCACGGAACCGATGGGGTCAAGGTGCATCCGCACCCCGACTCGATAGCCGAAGGGCTCCTGGCGGTGGCCGGCTCCCCCGGAAAGTCGCTCAGCATGGGCCGGAGGGGGCTTGATAAGGTGAAGGAGTATTTCCAGTGGAAGCGCATCGCAGAGCGCATGGAGGACTCCTACGGGAAGACCGCGAACTCCGATGTCATCACCTGCTAGACACCATGATGGCCGTAAGGTGCTCCATCAGGCGGAAGGGATCCGATGAGACCACGGATGTCCCCGCACAGAGTTCCATCCCCCCGATATCAGATGTCCGGGAGTGGAGATCACCCCGGTCAACCACCCATGCAACATGGTGACCCTGACCGCCCATCGGCGGCATGTATACCGCGGCGTTGTAACTCTGCACCCCGATCTTCCGGTAGCACTCGAGCACCTTCGCGAGCGCGGGGGCGAGGTCATCCGGGGACCCTGCGATGATCATGACCTCATGCTCTTTCTTCGGGGTCAGGCAGGCCATGACCCGGGCACCCCTGTAGACGAGTCCAAGGCCGATGGCGGTGTGTGCCAGGAAGAGGTCGTCGTGGTACTCAGTCCCGTAACGGCGCAGGTACTCCTCCCTGGCCCGCTCGATCCGTGCCGGCGCGGTATAGAGATGATGGGTGAGCAGGATCTGGGCGTGGTTGTGCACGATACTTGCTCCCGCACGCCAGAGGTAGTTCCAGATGAGGAAGGGATAGACCGCCTGCGGATCCGCCCGGTGCGCATCCTGGCACCACCGGATGGCCACGTGCAGCATATCGGCCACCTGCGCCTCTGACGTGACATAGGTATACGGGTCCCTGGCGATGAGGACGGCGTGGAGGTAATCGTACTTGGCGATGTTGCTCGCCGTTATCCAGTGCTCGCCCTCGACCCTCCCGAACGTATCGGCCGGCGTCTCCTGGAGGGGGTCTGCAAACGGTCCCTTCTCCGCCGGCATATCCTCGGCGCGGGGCGTAAGCACCGGACGGCGCGCCCTGATGGAGTTGAAGAGCGTGCTCTCGCCGGTCAGGGTGTTGGTCACCCGGACGATCTCCTGCGTCTCGATATCGCCGTACTTCTCCCGCACCCACTCCTTCATCGCATCAGGGAAGACCAGGTGCCCGGGTTTGATGTACCAGGAGAATATCCGGGAGAAGACCTCTGCCATACCGGGCCTGAGTTCCTGCACGATACCCGACAACCGGGTGATGTCAGGTCTGACCATGATCTCCACCGCATACCCGATCCCGCGCAATAAAGATTCGCATTGAGCGGGATCCGGCGAACGATCCAGGGCCGGGTTGATCGTGATCGCGGATGCAGGCGCGCTGTAGAACATTTATACGCTATGCAGATAGAAGCAGTCATAGAGATCGGTCGGGAGTAGATCTGGCCGCCCTTCGTGGATCACGTGATATGGCATTCTTCGACAGATTTCGAACAGGTGTCAGGGAGTTAGGAGAGAAGAAGGATTGTCCGGGCCTGATCAGGGCCCTCCGCAGCGAAGACCCGGACGTCCGCGCTTATGCGGCGAAGGCTCTCTGCACGCTCGGGACTCCTGCCATCCCTGACCTCCTCGGCGCCCTGGAGAGTGCCGGCCCTGAGACACGGACCCGGATGACGGAGGCGCTTGCATCGGTCGGAACCCCCTCGATCCCCCTCTTCCTCGCCCTGGTCCTCAGGGCAGACCCCGCCCTGCAGGCATCCATCGCCGATGCGATAGCGAAAGGCGACCGCACGATGCTTGAGACACTTCTGCCCGCCCTGCACCATGAACGCCCGGCGATCAGGCGCGCCGCGGTGCTCTCCCTCCAGGGCATGGGTAGAAGGGTCGCCCCGCCCCTCTCTGCGCTGCTCAACGACAGCGACATATCGGTCCGGAAGGAGGCTGCCGCCGTGCTTGCCAGGCTCAAGTGGGCGCCGGGCGGCCTCCAGGAGAGGATCGAGTTTTACTACCTCCTCGGGAACTGGACGGAGCTTGAGCGATACCAGGGCGCAGCCGTCCCCACCCTCATCAAGGCCCTCGAGAGCGGGGATGTCGGGATACGGAGCGAGGCCTCACGGACGCTCGGGAAGATCCACGACTCCCGGGCCCTCCCGGCACTCATCAGGGCGATCAGGGATCCACAGGAGAGGGTCCGTATCCGCGCCATCGAGGCGCTCGGGGAGATGGGCGATCTCCGGGCGCGGCCGGCGCTGGTTGAGGCGCTCAATAGCCCGTCGCACCAGGTCCGGATGGAGGCCGCCTGGGCGCTCGACCGGCTGGGCTGGAGGCCACAGAGCGATCTGCAACGAGCAGAGTACCTTATGGCAAAGGAGCAGTGGAACGAGCTCATCCACATGGGAAGATCTGCCATCCCATCGCTCGTCCGGGCCCTTGAGATAGAGTATTCCGGTGTCCGCATCGGCGCGAGTGAGGCGCTGCGGCAACTGGGACAGCCCGCGCTCGACGCCCTGAATCTGGAGGCCAGGTCAACGGATCCCGCCCGGCGACGGAGGGCGCAGGATGCGATCGCGTACATCAGGCGGCGCCAGAAGGAGGCGGCCCGGAACCTGCCGGTGCAGGAAGACTCCTCCCGGTACGACCGGGAGCTCCACGAGGGGCTTGCAGTCCAGAAGCGTTTCGAGGATCGGTTCGGGCGGCCGGACTATACCCGCCGGCGGCAGACCCGGAGACGCTCGCCAGCACCGGCCGAGGAGGCGGCACCGATCACCAGGAGCCCGGAGAAGCCGCCCGAGAAGGAACCCGTGCTGAACCTCGAAGACCTCCTCAGGGAGAGCCGGAAGGCAGAAGATGCGTGGGCAGAGGTCAAGGCCGGGCTCAGGCAGGAGCCGGCCCCCGCGAGCCCGGCGATACCGCTCGATCAACTGATACCGCCCGATCTTGAGCGGGAGATTGTCGGCAGGGATGAGCCCGTTGAGCAGGGCCGCGGGGGAGGGATCGAGATCCCGGAGCTTGAGATCCCGGAGCTCGAAAAGGATGCACCACCGGAGCCCGTCCCCGAGAAGACAGCCCTGGAGCGATGCCTTGAGGCGCTCAGGAGCAGCGATGAGAGTGTCAGGGTGGCGGCGATCGCCGCGTTACAGGCCATGGGGGAGGGAGCGGTCAGGTACCTTATTGCGGCGCTCAACGACCCGTATCACGGGGTTCGTATCGCCGCTGCGGACGGGCTCGGCGAGATCAGGGATAAGCGTGCCGTTGAGGCGCTGATCCGGGTCTTTACCGATACCCGGGAGGATGTGCGCATCGCCGCCGCCCGCGCCCTCGGGCGTATCGGTGACCGCCGCTCGATCGCGCCGCTCATAAACCTCTTCGCAGACAGGTACCACGGGGTCCGGGTCGCTGCGGTCGACGCCACCGTGACATTCGGGCGTATCGCCCTCGGGCCGCTCGAGGAGGCGCTGGACGATCCTGTGCCGGTCGTCCGGGCCATGGCGGCGAGGGCGATAGGGCTCATCGGCGCCAGTGAGTCGGTCCCGGTCCTCATCGAGCACCTGGGAGATGCGGCGCCGGAGGTCAGGTGGGGGGTCGCCCGTGCGCTGGGGGGGTTCGGGTCTCTCGCGGTTGAACCCCTCTTCCTGGTACTGAGGCGGGGGGAGAAGGAGATGCGCCTCGCTGCGATCGATGCACTCTGGGAGATCCCGGACAGGCAGGCCGGCGACGCGCTTCGCTACGCCGCGGAGGATGAGGATGAGGAGGTACGGGCGAAAGCAGCAACCGCTCTCAGGAAGCGGGAGGTGATCGATGTCTGGCGGAGGGCGCTCGACAACCAGGTTCTGGAGGAAGGGCGGGCTCCGAAGAAGAGGGCAGCGCTGCGGGAGGACAGGAAGGTGTTTGAGCAGTCCGGCCAGCAGGAGATCAATACACTCATATCGGCGCTGAAGGAGAAGACCTGGAACACCCAGCTCGGCGCCGCCACCCGCCTCATCATGATGGGGCGTCCTGCCGCGGACGGTCTCATCCGTGCGCTCAAGGATGAGGACCCGGATATCCAGGCCGCCGCCGCAAGTATTCTCGGGGAGATGCGCACGACCGCGGTGGCCCCGCTCATGGATGCCCTCAACGATCCCGATCGGTTCGTCAGGCTCGTCGCTGCCCGGAACCTCGGGAAGATCGGGAATGAGCGGGCGATCGAGGCCCTGATCGAGTCCCTGCACCGGGAACCTGATGGTGAGGTCCGGGCGACCGTGGCCGAGGCGCTCGGCTACATGGGGAGCAAGCAGGTGATTGAGCCTTTGATCCTGGCGATGCAGGACAGGGACGAGGAGGTCAGGATCGCCGCCGCCCGGTCCCTGGGCTACATCGGGGATAAACGTGCCATCGAACCCCTGATCAGGAGCCTGAGCGACATAGATGACCGGGTCAGGCACGCTGCCCTCGAGGCGCTGAAGGATCCGGGGGGCACGGTGCAGGGGCACCTGATCGACGCTCTCCGTTCGGCGGATAAAGAGTTCCGTGCCGGGATCGCCGAGGCGCTGGAGGCGGCAGGCTGGGAACCGGAGACCGGTGAAGACCTGACGCTCTACCTCATGGCACTGGATCGCTGGGCGGAGGTGGAGCGGGTCGGCGAGGATGCGCTCCCGGCACTCACGGAAGCACTCTCCGATCCTTCCATCGATATGCGTGCAAACGCCGTCAAAACGATTGCCCGGATAGGAGGAGAGGGGGCGGTCATTCCCCTTATCCGGGCGCTCGAGGATGATGCCATCGTCATAAGGATGCGCGCCGGGCGGGCCCTGGTTGAGATCGGTGATGAGGCGCTCCCTGCGCTCATGGAGGCGGCGGCTGAGGCGCCGCCGGAGGCCCGGGAGGGGTTGCAGCGGATCATCGATGAGATCCGTCAGTGAACTTACTCAGATATCCACCCGGCCGCCTTCCAGTGCTCGTACTCGTGGTGCCAGCGGCCCTTGTTTGCCAGGATCAGGGCCCGCATCCGGTCGTGCATCTCGGCGTGGTACCTCTCCTGTTCGGGGTAGGTCTCTTTATTCTCGATGGCACGCACAAGCTTCCGGCCGAGTTCGTAGGCCCTCCCCTCCGCAGGCACGATCGCCTCCGGGTCACCCCGAGGATGACGCCGACGCCGCCGACGGTGTTTGCGCCCAGGGTCTGGAGGACGTCATTCAGGTAATCGACGACCTCATCGGCCCTGGAGCCGCCCGCCGTTGAGACGGCGCACCCGTACTTCCCGAGAAAGAACTGGCAGTGGATGGCGTCGCCCATCCGGTCGAGCATGGTCTTTATCTGGGCGGTGACGGAGTTGATGTAGTTCGGTGAACCGAGCACGATCCCGTCGCTTGCAAGCATCTTCTGGTAGAGACCCGGGAAGTCGTCTCTCCTGACGCACTCCCCCCGTTCATAACAGACCAGACATCCCCTGCAGTACCCGATATCGAGCTTGCAGATATCGACGAACTCTACCTCAGCGCCGGCATCCCTGGCCCCATCGAGGACGGCTCTGACGAGCCGGAGCGTCTGGCTCCTTGAGCCCCGGGGACTTCCATTCATTCCAAGTATCTTCACGCAAACTTCCTCCCGATAGCGATAGCATCAGGCTCTCTCAGTACACCGGCCCTCTCCGGGATAGGTGACCTCGATCCGGCGCGGCACTGCCCCTCACCGTCTCGCCCGCCAGGAACCGGGGTGGTCCCGGTTGACCGGATCCTATCACGAACCTCCTGCACAGTGGTTCAATCGACCGGAGGCTATATAACAGATCCGAAAGCGCACCCGCCCTGGCGGGCGGTACAGGAGCAGAAGCGCCGGGATCACCCGGCAGCAACGGTTATATGATCCCCGGACAGAACCGCCGGGAGGAGTACCCCATGAGAGGAGATACCGCAGAACCCCCCGGGGTCGTGAGGATCTACAACGCCGTATCAGGCGAGGTGGAGGAGGTCCCTGAGGTCGTCAGATCCGATGAGGAGTGGCGGCGGCACCTGACGCCGGAGGAGTTTGATGTTACCCGGCGCGGGGGTACGGAACCGGCATTCACCGGGGAGTACCTGGACTGCCGGGAGGATGGTCTGTATATCTGCGTATGCTGCGGCAACCATCTCTTCTCCTCAGAGGCAAAGTTTGAGTCGGGCTCGGGCTGGCCGGGTTTCACAGAACCGGTCTCAGACCTGAACGTCAGGGAGGCTCTCGACACCCGGTTCTCCATGATCCGGACGGAGGTGCTCTGCCGGCGGTGCGGCGCCCACCTGGGCCATGTGTTTGATGATGGACCGCCGCCGGCATACAGGCGCTACTGCATCAACTCAGTGGCGCTCCGGTTTGTGCGCCGGGAGGAGATCTAGACTATCCCCTCCCGGCGAGAGACCAGACAGGCCTGGATCCGCCGATGCTCACCTCGATGAAGGCATGGGACGGGTCGAAGCCTTCCGGTACCTCAAAGAAGAGGTACCCGCTTGTGGACTCATGCCGGCCGAGAGCGCCCCCTGAGTAGGACTCACCGCGGCTGGTTGGCCCGGGCGATGAGATCGGGCGATACGTCTCGCCCATGAAGTGGAGGGTGAAGGCGCTCTCCCGGGGAATCTGCAGGCGGTAGTTTGTTCCATCTCCCTTATGGCCGAGGTGGGTTGCCCGTATGGCAACCAGCAGGAAGGACTTCCCTGGTTCTGTAACGTAGTTCTGCGGCTTCTGGCCGACAGTATAGAACGATTGCAGCGTCCTGACCCCGTTGACGAACAACGATCCGGAGTTTGCCCCGCCGGCATCATCAAAGCAGAACCGCTCACCGATCTGCAGGGCGTCAGGGAAGAGAGGGGCAGATTCCGCCATGAGGTTCATCGGGGCCGATCCGGCATCTGAATCCCCGGCGGGAGGGGTATTAAAACCCTGGATGGCGCCGGAGAGGAGTTCAGCGCCGAGGATCAGGTGATCCAGTGCCTCATCCATCGCGCTCCGGTTCCGGGGAGCGCCTCCGCCGGAGAGGGTGCCGGCCATGATGAACTCATCGAGCGCTACAACGAAGTCCGAGCGAGCAGGCGCTTTTTCGGGTGATACATCGAGCGCCAGAGCATCGGCGCGGAGACTCCCTGCAAGAGCATGGATCTCGCCCGCCCGGTCACGGAGCGCTGCATCGTCGTGGGTGTGCGCGGAGTATATCTGCCCTATAGAGAGCTCCAGGAGCGGAACGCTCGCACTGGCTATCAGGGCCTCCAGCCTCTCATCATCGGTCAGAGGCTCGGGGATGGACGCCGTGCCATTCTCCCCGCCGGCGCCCTGGAGGATCGCCTCCCCCGCGATCCCGGATGACCCGGATCCGCATATCAGGGAGTAGGGGAATACCGCCGCAAACGCTCCCGGGGCCAGCAGGAAAGGTAGCAGGACCACTCCGATACAGCCTGCCGCGAGCAACACCACTACCTGAGAACTCCTCGATGCCACTGGTTAGAGTATACAGCACCAGGCAGATATCTGTTACGTGTGGGGCGTGATCGACCACCGGAAGATCCGGGGAGCAACCCCGCCGGGCCTCCTCTGTCTCCCGCAGACTAAAGGGTCTTTCCGAGCGACCAGACCGGAGACTCCCCTCCGCCGAGGTTCACCCGGACATAACACTCATCGAGGGGGAGGGCTTCTGGAACGTCAAAGACGATGTATCCCGATTTCTTCTCGTAGCGGTCCAGCGTCGCCACACCGTACGACTCNCCGAGCGATGTCCAGGGCGTGAGTTTCACCGGCGAGTAGGTGCTATCACGGTAGTGGAGGGTGAACGCGCTGATGGCCGGGGTCTGGATCCTGTACACCCGGCTATCCCCTTTATGGCCCAGGTTCGTAGCCCTCACCTCGACCAGCAGGAACACCCTTCCCTGGTCCGCTACGACCACCTCCGCCACCTCGTTGTAGCAGCAGTACGTGCTGACCCTCGACACCGCCGCCAGCATCAGGGAGATATCGTTTGCGCGATTCCGGTCCTCGTAGAGGTACCGCTGCAGGAGAACCAGTTCCTCCCCGTCGTGCGCCCGGGATCCAGAGAAATCGACCTCGGGCATCTCCTGCGGCACATGGAACACCGGGTGATCCAGGCCCTCGAACACCTCGCGGAGGTGGATCGAGCCCTGCTGGATCGCCACAAGGGCGGTATCAACCCGGGTGGTGTTGAGGGGGCCATTTCCCCGCACTGCCTCGCTCGCCGCCACATACGCAATGAGCGAGGAGGTGAACGCGGTCTTCGTGGGCTCCCGATCTTCTGAGACCTCCAGCCTCTCTGCATCCCTGAGGGTCTCCTTTGCAAACGCCTGGAGCGATGCAGCATCCGCAGCCACCGACTGTTCATCCCAGGAGTAGAGGGCGTGACTGACCTTCACCGCGAGCAGCATGAGCGATGTGCTGCTATTCTCGATCAGGCCGATCAGTTCGTCGTCATCGTAGTCCGGTACCGGCACGCTCTCCTCATCCGGCGGAGTCTCATCAGGGATATCGGGCGTATCCACCGGCTCAGGCGCCACAACCGGGGTGATATTCAGGGGCTGGCCGCCGATAAACCGCTCCCCGGCCTCAGCGAGAACGAAGGAGAGATCCCGGTGGGGGGGCGGCTGTGGGGTCGCGTGATCCGGGGGTGTCGGCGAGGGAGAGAATACGATCAGGGTAACGGCGACCAGAGCCAGTATCATCGCGACAGCATCCGGGAGGTCCACATCGGTAATGTAGCACCTTCTGATAGATACCTCTTTCGAAAACATGAGTATCCGGGGGGATTTTGCGAATTATAGCCCGGTTCATTGCAGTATCAGGAACTCCAGGGGTCAGACTCCCCGGCAGGATATACCATTATCTCCTGGTAGCGCCGACGCATGATCCGTGAAGACCCGCAGTTCTGCCTGGGATGAGGACTACCGGAGGCGGGGAGCCCTCTAGGGCGGGGCACCGGCACCGCTCCCCGACCTCCCGGCGGGTGCCGCCGTCCTGGAACTCGGGTGCGGGAACGAAAAGACCTTCGCCAGCCTCGCCCGGCGCCAGATGAAGACCACGGCGGCCGGTCTCGTTGTTGCCGACGCGACGTACCTGCCGTTCCGCGGAGAGGTCTTCGATGCGGTCTTCCTGGTCCACGTCGCCGGCCACCTCCCCGAAGCAGGCCGGAGGGGCATGGTGTCTGAGGTCCTGCGCCTGCTCAGGCCCGGTGGGATAGTCTTTTTCCGCGCATTCTCGGTTGAAGATCTCCGTGCCGGAGAAGGCGAGGAGGTAGAGCCACAGACCTTTCGCCGGGGAGGCGGCATAATCACCCACTACTTCACCGAGACGGGGGCGGAGGAACTCTTCGCGTCCTTCATCCCCATAGAGATCCGGACGCATCGCTGGCAGATGCGGGTCAGGGGCAGGGATCTCCCCCGGGCCGAGGTCGAGGCGGTGTTTCAAAAGAGGGCATAGCCGGGGGGTCGGGGTATGCACGCCCTTCTGGATGCGGAGCTGGAAGGGAACATACTTTTTTTACGCATCCAGATAGAACTGTAGTGGTAGAATTCAGAAAAACCCGGGGTATAATTCAGCCGATAAGAGCCTCCCCGGGTCTGGTGCGGATCAATAGTCAACCAATTTTAGTTATCCGGACAGAATAACAGGAGAGAAAAATGTGTATCGCAATACCCGCTGAGGTTCTGGAGATAAAGGATGGCAACATCGGGGTCGTTGACTTCGGGGATCTGAAGCAGGAGGTCAGACTCGATCTCGTGGATGTGAGCGTCGGGGAGTTCGTGCTCGTCCACGTCGGGTTTGCCATCCAGCGGCTCAGCAGGGAGGAGGGGCTTGAGACCCGCGAGATCTTCAAGCAGGTCTACGCCGCGATGGAGGAGTAATGCACGAGTACAGCATCGCCTATGACATCTACGCGACAGCCCGCCGTGCTGCGGTCGAGAACAACGCAAAAGAGGTGAAGTGCGTCTCTGTGGATGTCGGTACGATCGCGATGGTGAACCCGGAGCAGGTGGAGTTCCTCTTCAATATCATCATCGAGGATGACCCGCTCTTCTCAGGCACCCGGCTCGCGTGCCGCGAGATCAAGGCGCGCACACGCTGTTCCTGCGGCTACGAAGGAGACGAACGGTTTGTCTGCCCCCGGTGCGGGAAGCTCCCGGAGATCGTTGCGGGGATGGAGATCGTGGTTACAAACATAGAGATAGAAGTGGACGATCCATGAAAGTCAACCTCATGCATGGTGCCGGCGGCGAGGTGATGGGCGAGCTCCTGCACGTCATCACCAACCTCAGGCACAACAACGCCGGCGGGATCGGGCTTGAGTCGCTCGATGACGGAGCCGTCATCCCGCTCGATGGCCAGAATATCGTCTTTACAACCGATAGCCATGTCGTATCACCGATATTCTTCCCCGGCGGGGATATCGGGAGAATCGCTATCAGCGGGACCGTTAACGACCTCGCCATGATGGGTGGCCGGCCGATCGCGCTCTCCTGCGGTATGATCATCCCGGAGGGCTTCGATGTCGCCGATCTCGAGCGGGTCGTTGCGTCGATGGACGCCGCGCTCGACGAGTGCGGGGCAAGCCTTGTCACCGGCGATACCAAGGTGCTCGAACGCGGAGCGCTTGATGCTCTCATCATCAACACCGCCGGCATCGGTGTTGCCGATCGGGTGGTGCGGGACAGCGGGCTCAAACCCGGTGATCTGATCATCGTCAACGGCACGATCGGTGACCATGGAATCGCCATCATGGCCTATCGCGAGGGGTTCGACTTCGGTGACCAGATCCACTCCGACGTCGCTCCTCTCTGGACCCTCGTCGAGGGGGCACTCGCGGCCGGGGATATCCATGCCATGAAGGATCCGACCCGGGGCGGGTTTGCCAACGCCATCAACGAGATGGCGACGAAGAGCGGTGTGGGGGTCATCATCGAGGAGGAGGCCCTTCCCCTCCGGAAGAACGTCCGGAGCGCCGCAAGCATGCTCGGCATCGATCCCCTCGAGGTGGCAAACGAAGGAAAGGTCATCATGGGGGTCGCGCCCGAGGATGCAGAGGCGATCCTTGCGGCGCTCCGATCGCACCCCTACGGGCGGGATGCGGCGATCGTCGGCAGGGTCGTCGAAGGCTCTCACGTGATCATGCAGACCGCCATCGGCGGGGAGCGGTTCATCGAACCGCCGATAGGCGATCCGGTCCCGCGTGTCTGTTGATGACCGGCATACCTATTTTTGTCTTCACCCTCGATCTCTGTAGCAGGGAGGAGTGGGAGAGATGACCGCTGATCTGGTACTCAAGAATGTAACACTCCCGACAGGCAGACGTGCTGATATCGTCATCACCGATGGCCTCATCCGGCACGTCGGTGCCCCGGTGCGGGCTGATGAGACGATCGACTGCAGCCGGTTCACCTGCCTCCCGGGAGCGATCGATATGCATGTCCACATGCGGGGAGGAGGGGCGCAGGCGGAGAAGGAGGACTGGCGGACGGGCACGATGAGCGCGGTCGCCGGCGGGGTGACGGTCGTCGTCGACCAGCCAAACACCATCCCTCCCCTCACCACGCCCGAACTCCTCCGGACCCGTATTCGCGAGGCTGAGGAGCACGCGGTATGCGGGTTTGCGGTGAACGCCGGCGTCATGCCCGGCGCCGACCTCGAGGGTATGTGGAGCGCCGGCGCCATGGCGTTCGGGGAGATCTTCGCCGCCCCATCGAGCTACGGCGAAGGACTCGACCCCGGGACTCTCCGGGAGATGTTCGTCCGCATCCACGCCCTCGGGGGGCTTGCTACGATCCACGCCGAGGAGGTCTCAGGTTCGGACGCAACAACGCTCATCGGCCACGATAACGCACGTTCCGGTGCCGGGGAGGCGCGCGCCGTCCGGGCTGTATCAGCCCTCGCCCCAAAGGGCCTGCGGCTCCACTTCTGCCACATGAGCACCGCCGCCTCGATCGAGGCTGCGCGCGGAACGGTGGAGGTGACACCGCACCACCTCTTCCTCTCGCACGAGATATTTGCAGATGACGATGCCCGGGCCCGCATGAACCCCCCGCTCAGGGATGAAGAGACCCGGCGTGCCCTCTGGTCCTGCTGGGAGAGGATCGATATCATCGCCTCAGACCATGCCCCGCACACGCCCGGCGAGAAGGCTCTCCCGTTCCAGGCCGCCCCCTCCGGCGTCCCCGGCGTCGAGACGATGGTGCCGCTCCTGATGGCGGCGGTCATGAAGCGCCGGATAACCCTCGCATCGGTTATGGAGAAGACATCCTGGAGGCCGGCCGCCATCCTCGGTATCCCCCGGGCCGGGTTTGAGCCCGGGGACCGGGCGGACTTCGCCCTCTACCCTGACGAGGTTACGCGCATCGATGCCTCCCGCCTCCACTCAAAGTGTGGTTGGTCGCCGTTTGAGGGGCTTGATGCCGTATTCCCGGAGGAGGTGATCGTCCGGGGCAGGCGTCTCTACTCCTGCGGGGAGTACCATGAACCGCAACCGGCGTGGTATCCCGGGCGAGGATTTTTATTGCTCTAGCATAAATAATACAGAGCCGATACAGCGCGTCTTATAGGTCCCCGGGTGATCACCTGGCGGGACGCCCGGATATGATCCACGGGACAACCCGGATGCGCGACAGGCACGCCCGGCATATAGGGTACGATCGGGTGAGGACCGGCACAAGCCGCCTGTGATCATCGTTCGTTAGTGTCGGGCGACACTTCTTCAGGAGGACTCTCTCATGGAACTCTGCGCCGACGCCGTCACTGAAACTTCAGATGGTATCACCATACTGCTCGATGTTACAGCAGGAGCCAGAAGAACCGCGTTTCCAGCGGGCTACAACGAGTGGCGGAAGAGTATCCGCTGTCAGGTGGCCGCCCCCGCCGTCGACGGGAAGGCAAACCGCGCTATCATAAATCTCATGGCAGAGACGTTCAGCGTACCCCGGGCAGACGTGAGCATCGTCTCCGGGCAGACGTCCACATCAAAGACCGTGGCCATCTCCGGTCTCTCGAAAGAGGAAGCCCTTGAGATCCTCTCCGCCTCCAGAACCTGAGCGGATCGACGATTCTCCATACCGATCAAAGAGATCTCCTCCAGCCGGCGGGTCCGGATGCCCTGCAAAACCGAATAAATAGATTTATAAGTTATGAGGCACTGCATACTGCCAAACCCGCGCCGCTCCGCCCTCCCATGCCTCCGGCCCCTGAAATACCCTCATAACCCGGCCGGATTCAGATGATATAACAGAGTATATTTTATTACTCTCATCAGATAAAAACCCCTGGCAGGATAAACGGAGGTGATCCCGGTTGACGCATGAATGCACCCCCACACATAGCGATACCCTTCCGCTCTCCGCTATACTCGATGCGCTCGACGAGAACGTACTCATCATCAGCCCGGAAGATCGGGTGGCATACATCAACCAGAGTCTTCAGCGCCTCCTTGGCATCGACCAGAACATCCCCTCCGGGGCTGATGCAGACCTCTTCATCCGCCGCAACCTGGTGCCCCGGATATGCGAGGAGTCGCGCAGGGAAAAGATCCTGGCGTTCCTCTCCGGCCGCTTCGAGGCGGTTGAGTTCTCATGCACCCTGCGGTCACCCGGCGGCCGGGAAGACCCGGCCCACTGTTCATGCCGGACGGTGAGTGAAGAACCGTTCCCCGGGATGCGCCTCATCCATATCCGCCCCACCCTGCGCCTTCCTGAGGATACCGGCGGCGAGCGCGAAACACCCCGGCGGAGGCGGATGGAGGAGATCCTGCGGGAGAGCGAGGATCGCTACCGGTTCCTCATCGAGAACCTCAACGAGGGTATCTGGATGGTGGATGCAGAGGGGATAACAGCCTTTGTCAACCAGAAGATGGCCGATATACTCGGCTACACGGTCGCCGATATGATCGGGATGCCGGTCTTTGCGTTTGTTGCCGGGGAGGGTGTCGGGGCCATGCGGGAGCACCTGAAACGCCGGGGGCGGGGCGTGCGCGAGACATTTGAGTTCACATTCATCCACAAAGATGGTGCCCGCGTCCATACGCTGGTCGCCGCCACCCCGATCATCAGCGCTGACGGCAGACTCCGGGGATCCCTTGCCGGAATCCTGGATATAACCTCCCAGAAGATTATGGAAGAGCAGCTCCGCGAGAGCGAGGAGAAATACCGCTCACTCGTTGAGCTCTCCGCCGAGGCGATCCTGATATACCGCGACGGAAAAATCGCGTACATCAACCCGGCGGGCCTGCGGTTGCTCGGCGCTTCAACCCCGGGAGAGATCATCGGAAAGACCGTCTTTGAGATTTACCACCCGGATGCCCGGGGCCGGGTCAGGGAGCTCATAGCGCAGGATCTGCAGGGGGAGGAGACGCCGCTCATCGAACTACCGCTCATACGGCTTGATGGAACGACGGTTCCCGGTGAGGGAAGAGGTACGCGGACGTTCCTTGGAGGCGAGCCCGCGGTCCAGATCGTCATACGGGATATCACCCACCGGAAGCGCGCTGAAGAAGAACTCCAGGCAAGAAACCGCCATCTCCTCCTGCTCAACGGAATCATCAGCACATCGGTTGCTGCCGACTCCACAGGAGAACTGCTGGACGCCGCGCTCGATCAGACGCTCAACCTCCTCGGTTACGATGGCGGCGCCATATACTGTCGCGGTGCCGGGCAGGGGCGGATAGCCCCGTACCGCCTGCAAAACATCCCGGATACCTGCCTCGGGCGGATCGAGAGTAACCTTGACACATTCGGGCTCAACCACCCCTGGTACATCAAACGAGGTGAGGGCTGCAACACCGGGTTTGAGGCCCTCGCCTGCATACCGCTCGTCGCTGAATCGGACACCTTTGGAGCGCTCATCGTCGGGAGCAGAGATCCGCGATCCTTCTCCCCCGGGGAACGCGCGCTCCTCGAAGGCATAGGCCGGGAGATCGGTGCCGGCATCCTGCGGAGGATGCTCCACCGGCGACTTGAAGCAGCGAACTGTGAGGCAAACCTCTACCTGGATATCCTCACCCACGACATCAAGAACGCCAGCAACGTTGTAAGCATCTACGCCGATATCCTCATCGATGAACTCGAGGGGGACGCAGCCCATCACGCCAGGAAGCTGAAGGATGGGATCCGGAAGATCATCGAGATCACAGCAAATGTCGCCACCATCAGGAAGATCCACGAGGACCGGACCGGGCCTGCTCCCGTCGATCTCCACGCCGTGATCCTCGGCGAGATCGCCCACTTCCCCGACCTCCATATCCACTACGATGGGCAACCCCTGGAGGTCCTCGCCGACGACCTCCTCCCCGAGGTCTTCACAAACCTGATCGGCAACGCCGTACGGCATGGCGGGCCGGGGGTCGAGGTCACAGTGGCCGTCGAAGAACGGATGGACGACACAATCATCGTCACCATCTCTGACACGGGCCCAGGAGTCAGTGATGACGCAAAAGTAGCGATATTCTCCCGCTTCGAGAGAGAAAACGGCAGAGAAGGGAGCCGGGGCCTCGGGCTCTCCATATGCCGGATTCTTATTGCGCGCTACGGGGGCGAGATCTGGGTCGAGGACCGGGTGCCCGGGCACCCGGAGGAAGGAGCGGCGTTCCGGTTTACCCTCAAGAAGGCGCGGTGAATATCGTCAGGCGGGGGGGGAGCAGGGGGGG
>JGI24710J26742_10002002_pt1 | contig 18415 bp, 15 predicted proteins | sample BioPla2DNA2_FD_26742 | JGI IMG/M metagenome (IMG submission 26742) | reverse complement strand
AAAACGAACCCAAAAAAGCGGAACAAGACCAAGAAATGGTGCCTCCGCCGGAAGAGGTCGTCACAAGCGAGATCAGCGGCATCGACATTTTGGAGCTTGAAGCGGCAGTTCGAGTTCTTTGGAGAGAAGGAATCTACGCCGCAAGCGGAATGGGCTGCACCGGCCCCATCATTCAAGTGAGCGATGCCAATCTCCAAAAGGCCAAAAACATCCTGAAAGAAAGCGGATATTTGGCCACATTATAAAAAATAAATGGATAGCTGCCGAAGTTATAGAATTAAGGGGAGCACGTAATCAACGAAGAGTGCTACCCTTATTTTTTTGCTCAGGAGGTGCTTCACATGATCAAAGGCATAGAGTATCTAAAGGAACAGCAAATCGGCATCTATAAAAAGCAGCCTCAAGACCATCGACGGCACCTTAGAGCAACAGATCCGAGGCCGTTTGGGAGAATTCAATCAACAGACAATTCCTCCTGACAAGCGACGAGCTGAAGACCCGGAGTGAAGGAAGCCTTGCGCCAACTGATTGGAATTGATGCGGAGGGCATCAAGGAAGTCTTCTCTCAGGCACAGGAGTGTCTGCAAGAAGTGTTGAGTCGTTGGAGGGGACGCTATCCAAAGCTTGCGGACATGTTTGAAGGAAAAGACAACCTGTTCTCGTATTTCGCTTTCCCGGCACCCACCCGCCGTTCTCTTGACGCCAACAACCCGACAGAAAGTCTGAATAAACGCCTTGAACGAGTCACAAGGAGTAATTCCTTCACGAAGAGGAGCGGTGTGCGCAATTTTTTTAGAGTGCAACACAAAATGGGAAGGGCGCAGACGCCGTGATTGAAGTCAAGCGATATATGTATTATGGAGATGTGTTCCTTGCCCCGTTAACGGTTTCACCGACTCTTATTCCTATCTACATTACAAAAACATCTACGCAAAACTCTTTACACGACCATAGCGGTTAGAGCGATCAAAAAAAGTAAAAAAGCCATTCGCTTTTTAAAAAGAAATTTTACTCAGAACCCCAAACTTGCTCATAAGTAAAATAAAGGCTTGAATATTTTACTTAGAGAGGATATGCTTACTCTAAGTAAAACAGATTTTACTTGCGAGGTGATGATCATGAAATTAAAAAATAACAGAGCGGGAATATTAAAAAGAATGCAGAGTTCCTACGACTGCTTTATTCCTCATAATTTAAAAGATGTAATAATAAATATTGATGATGACATGAACAGATTGATAAACAGAGCATATCTGCTTGTAGGGAGATTAGATGGTATGGCGATTACGCTTCCTGATATTGATCTTTTCGTATCCATGTATGTTCAAAAAGAAGCTGTCATTAGTTCGCAAATAGAGGGAACACAAGCTTCCCTCGTTGATGTGTTGCAAAAGGATCGGAAAAACAAAAAAATTAAAGATACCGAAGAAATTGTAAACTATATCAAAGCAACCAACTACGCTTTCAAAAGACTTAATGAATTGCCTTTATGTATGAGATTGATTAAAGAAACACATGCCGTGCTGTTATCTAATGTCCGAGGGGAAGAAAAAATGCCGGGTGAATTTAGAAAGTCTCAAAATTGGATAGGTCATGTAGGTTCAACTCTACAGAACGCAAGTTTTATTCCACCGGCACCAAATGAAATGGACATTTGCCTCAGTGATTTAGAAAAATATATGCACGAGGACAGTGCAATTTCGAACCTCATAAAGATTTCCTTAATTCACTATCAGTTTGAAACGATACACCCGTTTTTAGATGGAAACGGAAGAATGGGTAGATTACTCATTATCTTATTTTTAAAGGAACAAGGTTTAATTGAATATCCCGTTTTGTATTTAAGTTATTATTTCAAAAAAAATAGAAACAAATATTATGAACTTCTCAATAATGTTCGTATCAGGGGCGATTTTGAAGAATGGATCAAATTTTTTATAGAAGGCATTTGTGAAATATCTGAAGATGCTATTGTGTCCATTCAAAAAATTGTTGAACTTAAAAAGAATGATATGGAAAAAATTCGTTCATTTTCTAAGGGGAATATATCAAATCTGCTTTCAGTATATGATTATTTGCTAAAACATCCGTTTTTAGAATCAGATGATGTAAGAGATTTATTAGACCTCAGCAAGCCGACCATAAATAAGATTTTGGACAACTTAACGGAACTCGGCATATTAGAACTTGTAGAGGAGAAAAAGAGGTACAGACAATTTGTATATAAAAAATATGTGGATATTCTTTCGGAAGGAACGATATTATAAGCGATAAAACTTGCGCAAAACAACGAACAGCGATTAGAAGAGCAAGAATCTAATCGCTTTTTTATTGTACAAAAACAGGAGGAAACAATACGCAAGAAAATAAAAAAGAACAGAGTACAGACATAAAACAATTAAGAAAATCGGGCCACTAATGAAGTCATTGTACACTTCAATGAAAATGCCACCGAAACTATGCAAGACAAGTTAAAACGAATGATGCTTCGTGAAATGGAGCAATAAAAACACAAAAATTGATGAAACGGATTAAACAAGCAGCAACAACATAAGCTCGTTTTTGTCTGCTGATCCGTTCTTTTGTGTTCATCTTTCTTGCAGATGATATCTTATGACCTGCTCAAGAATCCGCCGGCCAAAATCAAGGGCCTTGCGATCAAATGTCATGTCGGGATGATGGAGTCCCGGTGTCACATCTGCGCCGAGTCCTATATATCCCGCCCGGACACCTAATTCTTTAGCAAAAAAATGGAAATCTTCAGAACCCGGAGTTAATATCTCAGGAAGAAGCCCCTCTTCTCCGAGCACATCGCAAATCGCTTTTCTGTTGATCTCGACTGTCTCCTCTGAAAACTCTGCCGCCGGACAAAAGTCGATCTGATATTCCACTTCCGCCCCGATCGCCTTCACACTTTGAGAAATGGCGGCTCTGAGTTTCTCAATGATTGTATCCATCACTTCGTTGTTTTGTGCACGCACATCGATATATACCGACGCCGAATCGGGAATGACATTTCCCGCTCCGTCGCCAGTATTGATCTTCGTCACTTTAATGGAATGCGCAACATTCGGATCTGCGTGGATCAGACTCACTGCGTGGGCAATGAGAACAGCCGCCTCTGCGGCATTGACTCCTAAATGAGGCCTGGATGCGTGAGAAGCCAATCCTTTGATCCTAATTTTCACCGGCGCGGCCGCCGAATGGCGGAGAGCCGGAGTAGCCTCTCCCGTCCTACCCTCTTGCTTCGGGCGAATATGAATTCCCACGATATCGGTGAGTTCCGAGAGCTTTCCGCTTTGAATTAGCGCTTTTGCACCCCCGAGAATCTCTTCAGCCGGTTGAAAAACAGCGACTAACTTTCCTCTGTCTATCCCCTCGCCTTTGATCGTCCGCACAGCTGCCAGCACCATCGCAGAGTGTGCGTCGTGCCCACAGGTGTGGCGATATTCAATGATTCCATCCATCTCATATGTAAGCGCGTCCATATCCGCACGCAACCCAAGCACAGGCCCGCTTTTTCCGCTATCCAGTGTGGCAAGAAGTCCCGTCGCAGCAACACGCTCTACGGCAAATCCCATCTTTTTCAGTTCATCCTCAATCAGCGCAGAAGTCTTGACTTCCTGAAAGCCGGGTTCGGGAATCTGATGCAATTGTTCAAATATATCCTGTACATACCCCATGGAGATCGCCTCCTTTTCGATAAACCCGTTTTTAGAGCTCAAAACGCCCTTTCATCACCACTACTCCCTCATCCATGGCAACCTTGCCTCTGGCAATCACATGGGTGATGTCGATTTCCTCATCGAAGATGACAATGTCCGCATCGGCGCCCTCTTGAATCACTCCCTTCACTCCTTCAAGACCCATCATCCTTGCGGGATTGACGGTAAAAAAGAGAAGAGCTTTTTCAAGTGGCATCTCCAACGACAACAGAGCTTTCAACATGGACAGAAGTGTTTCCGAAGTCAGATAGGTTAAGCCGATCGTGTTGCCTTTTTCATCAAAACGAGGCTGGCTTCCGAACGCATCGCTTGAGATGGAGATGTTCTCCGGATTGACGCCGTTTTCCANAAGATAAATGAGCTTCTTGGATTCNACCACATTTTCTTCAACGGTCGCCTCTACGGTGAAGTCGATCGACGCTCCGAGCTTGCAAAACTCGATGCACTCCTCTAAAAGCTCAAGTGAGCGGCAATTGACATGTGTGGGAATGAGTGTTTTTGCCGGGAGATCCGATTCCTTTAATGCATCCAACACCGGCTTGAGGCCCTTTTTACCATCTCCCATATGGATGGTGACGATGCCGGCTTTTGCGGTGATCAAGCCTCCTCTTCGAGCCTCCGTTGCCAGACGGGCCAGCTCCTGCGCGCTCATATTCGAGCCTCTATGGTCGCTTACAGCGACCTTTACCCCGATGCAGTTGTCGATGAGACAGATGTCTCTTTCCACCGAGCCTGTCAATGTAGGCGAAGGATAGCCATAGGCGCCGGTCAGCATATATGCCGTAATGCCCTCTTCCGTCAAAGCCTTCGTCTTCGCATACAGATTTTCGAGACTGCGAGTGATACCGTCGGTGCCGAGAAGGCCGAGGACTGTCGTGACGCCGGCCTTGATAAAGTCGCTCAAGTTCGACTCGGGCACTCGTGAAGCGGGGCCCGCTTCTCCGCCTCCTCCCGTCACATGAACGTGCTGGTCTATGAGTCCCGGGACAACGACTTTTCCCGCCGCATCGATCACTCGAAGGAGTCCTTGCTCAGCCTCAACACATATTTCATCGGCTATTTTTACAATCTTTTCTCCTTCGATGAGAATGTCTTTCTTTCCGACATGTTCGGGTGTATACAAATTCGCGTTTTTTACAATGATCATCCTTCTCTCCTTTTCTAAAGCCGTCAAGATCCGTTTTCAACTCCTTCTTGTCTGTTTTTAAGAAAAGCCCTCCCTCGGGAGAGCTTGACATGCTTTACTTGTTCTTTTTGTTCAAAAAAAGTATATGCAACAACTCGTTAGCCATTATCCCATTGTCAACACTTTGATGATGGCAATGAGAACACCGGTGACGCCCTCGCCGCCGAGAAAACCGGAAGCGACGACCGTTCCGTCAGAAACCAGTTCGGGACGAACTTTCTTTACGATCCAGTGAATGAGTCCACCCAAAGCCGCCGTTGCGGAAATAGATATCGGCAGATAGACGCCGATTCCCAAGGTCATCGCCGGTACTTTAAGGACATAGAGCAGAACTCCGATCACAAGCCCTGCGATAAAGCCTCCCGTATGGGGAAGCCCGTCGACCATTGCAGCCACCATCGCAGCCTGTGGAGCAATGAACTCTGTTCCGGGGCCCATCACACCGTATGCTTTAAACAGGAAGAACAACACCAAAACGCTCACAACCGCGCCGATAAGTCCCCCCACGCCTTCTGCGACGAGCTGCGCCTTCGGATCCGTTCCGTGCAGATGGCCGGCTTTGAAGTCGTTGAGGACATCTCCTGCCAATCCACTTGCCACCGCCACGACTCCGGCAACAAGAAAAGCGGAAACTCCTACGGCTCCAAACGGCTTCAGCGCCAAGAGCACCATGATTCCAAAGACTTCCATCGGGTTGATGCCGGTCTGTCCGGTGATCGATGCCGACATCGTCGTCGTAATCCATGTGCCGAAGATCAGCAGGAGGCTGACGACGATATTTAAATCCGTCAGGATNGTCAGTAGAAGCACGACAAATGCCAGAAAGAGAGGCACTATGGCGTTGATNCGCCTCTTCACGCGTCTCCCTCTTGAAAAACCGAAAATCTTACTGATTCCCGGGAGAATCCCCACAAGGAGAACGCCCACTCCGGCTCCGAGCATCAGGCCAATGCCGAGGGAGCTCGTAAAGGCGGAAGCCGCCCCAACATCAGAGAATACTCCGATAGAGATGCCGATGGGCTGAATCAAAAAGTAGGTTAAAAATCCTCCGAGAAACCAAACGAGCGTATAGAGAGGTCCGATGATATATCCGATTCCCAGAGCCATCGGAGAAATGTACATGCCGAATTGAATATTATACTTGGCTAAAACTTGACTATTCCAGAAAGCCGGAACGGCTCCGAACCAGTCTTTAATATAGGTAAACACAGCTGCTATGGCCATGGGAATGAAAAGAAGCTTTGCCTTCGTTCCCCCTGCATCCCCCGCAACGACCGTCTCATAAGCTGCTTGTCCGGTGGGGAAGGGATGTGGATTCATCTCAATAAAGTACTTCCTGAGAATGGCGGTGAACAACAATCCGAGAAGAGTCCCCGCCACAGAGATGGCTATGAGCGGCATAAATTCAAACGGTGCTTCAGGTGTAAGCATCCAGATGCCCGGGATCGTAAACGCGACCCCTCCTGCAACCATTCCTCCGGCGCTCATCGCCGTATGGGTGACATTGATCTCTTTTAGATTGGTATTGCCCAAGAGTTTCAACAGAGCCATGCTCAAGACGGCTACGAAAATGGTGGGCCACGGAAGAGCGCCCATCCGAAGGGCGACATACATGGAGCTGGTTGTGATAACGACTGCGCCAAGAGCACCAATCAACATGCTCCTCAGTGTGAGTTGACGTTCAAATCCAACACCAACTCGATCTTTATTTCGCATTTTCATTCTCTCTTATTTGTTAGATATTTTTTGAGTACTTGTAAATCCTCGGATCGCTGAAACACTCTCGCCTCTATGTAGAGAAGAAGCGTTTCTATGTCGACTCGCAATAGTCCTTGTGTGTTCATGCAAAGAGCATCGGAGGCGACAAAAGCATAACAGCGTTCTATTTCAGGGTCTTTCGGATAGATAACACCAAGTGGTCGAATGAAGCGGGCACTCATCTGCTTTTGTTCCATCAGTCTGTCCAGAGCATCCTGAGGAGTCTCAAAGCGCAGAAGAAGAGTTCGCATACACTCCGCCTGCATCTTCTGATTCGAAATATACCCTTCCAGCAGGAAATTTCCCTGCATATCTATGGCCAGAAGCAGCACTTCTTCCCGCGCTTGAAGAGTATATATCTCAGAAACTTCAACTTCCACTACTGTTGTTCGAGCCATGAACCCCTCTAATCATCAATATGTAGATCCCTCAGTAGAAGATAATTTCCGCAGGGTTGCTCTTTCCATGTGTAAATGTACACACCGGTATAGAAGGGCTTGGAATTTTCTGCTCTCGAATAAGAAAATCTGCCCTTTTCCGTGACGATTCCGTCTTCTTCCTTCCAATAGGCTTCAGATTCTAACACATGGTGCATGGGGCCCAGAAGAACGATGAAATTGTCCATCTGTTTACAGATAGCCTCTCTCCCTCTTACCTCCTGCCCGCGTTCAAGGAGAATCGCTCCTTTCTCATCATAGCTTGCGACATATGCATCCAAATCTGCCTTTGCAAGCGCTTGGATCCGCCGCTGTTTGGCTTCTTCAATTTTTTCTCTATACATTCATCCATCCTCATTCAATCTCTCAGCCCATTATAACAAAAAAATAGGTAAATCATAGGGAGAACGCCAATTATAAACCATTTTTAACGATACGGACCCGTTTGCATGTTCTGTGAAATGCACTTCAGCGACAAACTTTACAACAAGAACATTTCGGTTTAGCATAATAGTAGAAAAGTACGACATTAGTAATGTATTCTTTTTTCAGTGGAGAGAACACAATGAATATCCTCTGTGGAGGAGAAGTGCTCATTGACGGCCGAATCCACAAAGACAAAGCCGTCATCTTTGACAACAAGATCCGCTCTGTCATCCCCCTTAGGGAAACAGAGCGCCTCGATGTGCGCAGGATTCCTTTTACGGGAGTACTGCTTCCCGGCTTTATCGACATTCACATTCACGGCGCAGCGGGAGCTGATGTGATGGATGCAACCCCTGAAGCACTCGAGGTCATCTCTCGGGCGATTGTAAAAAGCGGCACCACATCATTTTTAGCCACCACCATGACAATGGAGAAGAACCATATCATAAAGAGTCTGGATTGTGTCCGCTCTTTCATGGAGACTCAAAGTGCCGGAGCACAGTGTCTCGGAGTTCACTTGGAAGGCCCTTTCATCAATCCCGCATTTTGCGGGGCGCATGAAAAGAAATACATACTGAAGCCTTCAAAAGAGTGGATTGAACCATTTCTTGACATCATTAAGGTCATCACCCTGGCCCCTGAAATGGATAAAGATCATCATTTTATTAAAGCAATGCGCGATCTGGTTGTCTTGAGCCTGGGGCACAGCGGCGCGACGTACGAAGAGGCTAAAGAGAGTTTTCAATCAGGCATTGGCCATGTTACCCACTGCTTCAACGCCATGACAGGTTTCCATCACCGAGAGCCGGGGGCGGCAGGAGCCGCCATGACCTTACCCGTCAGTATAGATATCATCACTGATCTCGTACACGTCCATCCCGGCCTCTTTTCTGCGCTCATCCACCTCAAGGGCTGTAAGAAGTTGATCGCCATTACAGATTCCATGCGAGCCGCCTTTCTTTCTGAGGGCGAGTACGACCTGGGAGGACAGAGTGTCTATGTCAAAGACGATGTCTGCCGGCTCGAAGACGGCACGTTGGCCGGAAGCGTCCACCGCATGGATCAAGCTCTGCGCAATCTAATCAAATACACGGACTGCACCTTGCCGGAATTGAGCTGTATCCTCAGCACCTCTGCCGCCCTGCTCTTGGGAATCGACGACCACAAAGGTCATATTAAACCGGGCTATGACGCGGATATGGTCATTTTGGAAAACTACATGGTAAAAGATGTCTATGTCGGAGGAAAACGACAATGAATGTATTCTATGCAAAACACCCCGATGTCTTGAGCCGCTACGCAGCGGATCGATTTATCGAACAATTGAATAAAAACCCGAAAAGTATCTTAGGGCTTGCCACGGGATCAACGCCGAAAAAAATGTATGCCTATCTCGGAGAAGACACCCGAGCCGGAAAAGTAAGTTTCTCTCAGGCAAGAAGTTATAATCTCGATGAATATGTCGGGCTGCCCGGAGACCATCCGGCAAGCTATCGCTATTTCATGCAAGAGCATCTCTTCAGCCAAGTAGATTTCCGAGAAGGAACAACATTTCTTCCGAACGGAGTCGCTCAGGACTTGGAAAGAGAAGCTCTGAGATATGACAACAAAATCCGAGAAGAAGGAGAGATGGACATTCTGATCCTGGGAATCGGATCCAATGGCCATATCGGTTTCAATGAGCCCAACATCTTCTTCGAGGCGATGACGCATGTCGCTGAGCTTGATGAGAGCACTCGTAAGGACAATTCCCGATTCTTTGATAAACTGGAAGACGTTCCGACTCATGCCATCAGCATGGGAATGCGCGTCATCATGCAATCGAAAATCATCCTCCTTATGGCGTTTGGAGAAAACAAGGCGCAAGCTATCTACGATACAATCAAGGGGAAAATAGATCCACGAGTGCCGGCCTCTATCTTGCAGCTGCACCCGAATGCCACCATCCTCATCGATGAAGGAGCCGCCTCACTTCTGGAAGAAGCGGATTATGTCCGCCTATAATATCGATATCTCGGATGTTCAAGAAATTCAAATACAACAAAACCGCCTCCATTGTGTGAGGCCGCTTTTTTTGCATAGGCGCTCGACAAAGCAGGTCTCGGTTTGCAAAATCTTCTTCAACAAATACATTGACACTCTAAAGGGTATCGGCTTTGATGTCTCCGGAATCATTGGCATTTCTTATCGAACGTGATAAAATTAATTAAATATGTTGATCGTTAAGTTTCTATCGTCACATAAATATTTCAGGAGGTCACATGTATAAGATCACAAATAAACAGCAGCTCAACAGCAATGTCGTCAGAATGTCCGTTGAAGCTCCTCTTGTGGCAAATAAAGGAAAGGCTGGACAGTTTATTATCTTCCGCGTAGACGAATTCGGCGAGCGCATCCCCCTGACTATTGCCGGCACCGACAAAGAAAAAGGCACTGTCGATATTATTTTCCAAATCGTCGGAAAAGGAACACGGCTTCTTGCTGAGAAAGAAGAAGGAGAAGAAATTCTCGACTTTGTCGGCCCCCTTGGAAAGCCCTCCAAACTCGAAGGATATAAAAAAGCCTGTGTCATCGGCGGAGGAGTCGGCACCGCCATCGCCTATCCGTCAGCTGTTGCACTGCATGAGCTCGGCACAGAAGTAGACGTCATTGTCGGATTTCGCAATAAAGACATCGTCATTCTCGAAGAAGAATTCAAAAGTGCTTCCGACAATCTCTACGTAATGACGGATGACGGCTCATATGGAGAACACGGTTTTGTCACGAAAAAACTGGAAGATCTTCTAGAAGCCGGCGTTGATTATGATCTGGTCATTGCCATCGGACCCGTCCCCATGATGAAAGCGGTCGTCGCTCTGACCAAACCGAAAAATATTAAGACATTGGTCTCTTTGAATCCAATCATGGTCGACGGCACCGGCATGTGTGGCGGTTGCCGCGTACTGATCAACGGAGAGTCAAAATTCGCCTGTGTGGACGGGCCTGAATTTGACGGATTTGAAGTTGACTTTGACGATCTCACACGTCGAAACAGATCGTATTTTGAAGAAGAACAAGAGCGGGATCATGCCTGCCGCATGCAGCTTGCTGCTCAAAAATTATCAGAGAAAAATTAGATCCCCACTGAACATCTATAAGGAGAACGTGAATGGCAAAAAGAAATATGAGTCCTCAAAAAGTGGAGATGCCGACTCAGGATCCCCTTGTTCGGGCTCGCAATTTTAAGGAAGTCGCACACGGATATACTGAAGAGATGGCGCGCGAAGAAGCTCTTCGCTGCCTGCAGTGCAAGCATAAGCCGTGTATGAACGGCTGCCCCGTCAATGTGAAAATTCCTGAATTTATTCAACTAATCGTCGAGGGAGACTACATCGCCGCCAACCAGAAAATACTCGAGACGAACGTGCTCCCCGCCGTATGCGGAAGGGTATGTCCGCAGGAGTCTCAGTGTGAGCAGCTCTGTGTCCGAGGCATCAAGCACGAGCCGGTGGCCATCGGCCGCCTGGAGCGATTTGTCGCCGATTATTTCAGAGAACATTCCGAACCAAAACCTCATGGATATGAAAAGAACGGTATAAAAGTGGCCGTCATCGGCTCCGGTCCCGCCGGTCTCAGTTGCGCAGGAGACCTCGCCCGCTTGGGTTATGACGTGACGATCTTCGAGTCTCTTCCGGAAGGCGGAGGCGTTCTGGTATATGGCATCCCCGAGTTCCGTCTTCCCAATGACATCGTCAAACACGAAATCGAGCAGCTCAAACTCGACGGAGTGAAATTGGAAACCAATGTCATCGTAGGGCGCTCTATAACCATTGACGAACTCTTTGATGAGTATGGCTTTGAAGCTGTCTTTGTCGGCTCCGGAGCAGGCCTGCCTGTCTTCCTCGGAATCCCCGGTGAAAACAGCGTCGGCGTATACTCCGCCAATGAATATCTCACCCGCTCCAACCTGATGAGAGCGTATGACGATCGATATGACACTCCCATCCGAAAGAGCAAATGCGTGGCCGTGGTCGGAGGCGGAAACGTCGCCATGGACTCGGCTCGAACGGCTCTTCGCCTCGGCGCGGAAAAAGNGTATATCGTCTACAGACGCTCCTTCGATGAAATGCCCGCCCGCGTAGAAGAAGTTCACCACGCTCAGGAAGAAGGCGTGATCTTCAACAACCTCACCAATCCCGTCGCCGTACTTCACGACGAGCGCGGAGAAGTCACCGGCATGAAATGCATCCGCATGGAACTCGGCGAACCCGATGCTTCCGGAAGACGCAGGCCGATTCCGATTGAGGGCTCCGAGTTTGATCTCGAAGTCGATACCATCGTCATCGCCGTCGGAACCAATCCGAACCCGTTGATCAAATCGACGACGGAGGGGCTCGACGTCACCTCCTGGGGCGGCATTATCACCGACGAGTTCGGCGCCACGTCCCGCGAAGGCATCTTTGCCGGTGGAGACGCTGTCACAGGAGCCGCCACCGTCATTTCCGCAGCAGGAGCCGGTAAAGTCGCGGCGGAAGCCATCGATAAATATCTGAAAAACAAACACGCCTGATTGGCCGATAGAAATCATTAAAATCCCCGATTCCTCCATATGCGTATGAGGAAAGGGGATTTTTTCATGACAACCTATTTGACCATAGATATATCCGGCGTGCGAGATGTATTCAACGCTTATGCACGGCGCTCATTTCTGCGGATTTACACATTTGACTCACTCGACCTCCCTGCATCCTGAGAAAAAGTCCACCATAAAACGCTGTTTTCTTACATTTTTAAACTCATAAAACCTCATGAAATCAAGCTTTTCCGATTGTAGCATTTGTCTGAGATGATACCTTTATTTCAACACTTCCCATACCGGATTTTGTTTAGATCCTATTCGTCTAATGTAACCCTTACTTCCAAGAGAGTTAAGCGTTCTTTGAACCGTTTTTACCGTTTTAGAAATTTTATCGGCTATTTCTCTTGAAGAATCCGGTTTTTGTTTTAAAATAGCATAAACCGCTTTTTCTGTACCGTTCAAAGAGTGAAGGTGAGAACTTACCATCTCCGGTTCTTGGAACCCTTAGTTCAAGAGTACCAATATGATTGAGGTAATCTCTCTCATAGTAGCCATTACGAGAAGAGGTCCTGTTTTCACTCCTTTCGTAACGCTCAGCTTCGATGTAATCGGATCGTTCTTTTTCCATCAACCGGTTAAAAACGGAAATGAAAATGTTCCGTGATAGTTCATTATCTACGGAAGTGTGAAGTAAGCTTTGAACTCCCTCATCATTTAGAGTAAAATGTACTTGGGTCATATGGTCCTCCTGAGTATGTTTATTCGGTACAAACATTGTACTTCAGAAAAGGACCAAATGGCCTTTTAACTTTTACACAATTATATGGACTCTATCAGTTTTTCACTGTCCATTTAACATACCAACTAAAGAAGTATATATCATTCATCAGATATTACATTCCAATATCCACCCCTTCTTGATCCAATTCTTTCTATGTATCCGTTTTTTCGCAAAAAAGCAATGTTATTATCTACGGCTGTACCGCTTATTCTCAGTATTTTTTGAAGCTCCGCCTTTGTTATATTCGGATTATCTCTCATTTCGGAAAGAATAAGTTTGCGTCTCTCGTTTAAAGGCTTTCTAACACTCACACTATCAGTGCTTTTATTACCAAGTTTTTTACCAACTTGGTGAATGCGATTAAAGGGAATTGTGACAACTATAGAGTTTTCTCTAAATGTGAAGGCCTCTCTACCGTAGGTCTCGACAATTTTCGGAACACCTCTTCCGGATTTTTCGCTTATGTGAAGCTGCAGGAATATCTCCGATAATTTTTCGTTCACAGGTACGGATTCTCCCAAAAAGAAGCCTTCTTTAGTTTGTGACGGCGGAAGCGTTCCGCGCGACAATACCTCTATTCGGTTTGAAAAAACCGATATCATGGGCTCGTTTCCGGAAACCCAAAAATTATGAAGAACGGCATTAATGATTGCTTCACGAAAAGCCTTATTGTCAAATAAAGGTACTTCCTTACGCTCGACAAGTCGATTTTCTTCATCCGCTTGGATAATATTAAGGACATCTCCGTATCTAAGCAAATTATCAAGCGAATACAGTAGACAGTCGTATCCGAACTCCCTCACAGAAAATAGTTTTGTCGCTTTTGTTTCACCTTCAAATATAGAGACTCTTAGAGGAATATGGGAATCATCCGATAGAAGTTGAGCCATTATGTTGTACTCTCCGGTTTTGGTTCTCAGTAACAGATTTTTTTCAAAAGTCTCTCTCTTTAACAAAATACCTTTTGAACCATAATATCCGAATAACTTTTTAAATGATAAATCTTGGTATTTTGCAGGGATTGTTTCTATGGTTTCGATGAGACCGGTTAAAATTTTAAAAAGCTCTACCTCACGCTTAGGATAATCTTTTATGTTTCTCTTTGACGAGCCAATCCTAATATAACGCTTCTCCCGGAACGCAGTCGGTATTTCTTCTGCAGGTGGAATAAGCAAGACTACAAGGCGTTTCCCTTCTATTTCAATTTCTTCAAAAGAAAAATTTATACTGGGTGACAAGTTTCTTGCAAGATAATTTTGGTATGGTTCTTTATTAAATTCGCAATATGGATTAAAGGTTGTTCCGACTATTTCGTGAGTCTTATCATTTACTCCCCATATAAAATAGGCCATCTCTTTATGACGAAACGCCGCTGCATTTGATAGTGCTGAAACATATTCCCCCAATGTCTCAGGCTGAAACCAATTTTTTTTAAATTCAAACCACTCCTGCTCATCGCCGTATGAACATAGTTCAAGCACTTTATCTTTAAGGTTCATTTTTACCCACCTTTATACCAACCTATTTACCAACCTATTTACCAACCTTGCAGCATTATAACACATTGGTTAAAAACTTGGTATATAACTCTATAAAAAATAATAAAACTCAAGAATTGATCCGGCTATCGTTTTGTAAAAAGCCTGAATGTGACCGGCAAAACAAAGACAACAAAAATGCCGCCCAACGGCGGCATCATTCTTCTATAGTACTTTATCCAAGGCTTCTACTAAGATCTCTGTTTCTTCCATAGTGCCTGAACTGATTCTCAGCCAATTGTCCCATTTCCACAAAAAGCCGGGTCTGACGATGACACCCTCTTTTTGAAGATCAATATATACTTTTCGTGTGTCTGTGCCGACATCGACAAAGATAAAGTTTCCTGCCGCTTTAATATATCGCCAACCTCTCTGATTAAAATACTCCATCATCCTTGAAAGAGAAGCTCTTGCAAGCGCCACACTCTTTTCAATATGCTCCTCGTCCTCAAGAGCGGCGAGCGCAGCCCGCTGCGCCAAGCGGTTGACATTGAAGACAGTGCTTGCTTTTGATACTTCTGTGATGACATCGGGTGTTGAGACAATATAGCCCACTCGAAGCCCGGCGATTCCGCATACTTTTGCGAAAGTGCGAAGTACAATCGTCCTCGGACGTGTCTTCAGAATATCAAGTCCGTCCGGATACTCGGGATAAATCTGTGCAAACTCAAAATACGCTTCATCCAAAAAGAGAACGACATCTTCCGGCAAGCGCTCCACGACTTTCTTGAGATTGTCTTTCGTGACGATCGTACCTGTGGGATTATTGGGATTACATAGATAGAAGATTTTCGTCTTTTCGTTGACGGCTTCCAGCATGGCTTCCAGATCATAGTTTCCGTCTTCCGGGCGAAGGGGAATGCGCCGGACAGTGGCGCCCATGAGCTGAGCTCCGATATCATAAAGGGAAAAACTCGGATCTCCTACTACGACCTCATCGCCCTCATTCAGCATGCTGATCGAGACCATCTGTATTGCGGCTTCTCCGCCATTGGTGCATAGAATCTGCTCCGGAGCAACGCCGTGTTTTTTGGCAATGGCCGCCTTCAACTCCACCACTCCCGGATCGGGATATATATGGATGCTAGCTAACTCTTCTTTCAAGGCCTCTATCGCCTTCGGCGAAGGTCCCAATGGATTTTCATTGCTGGCAAGCTTGACGACACGAGTCAGCCCATATTCCCGCATGACATCTTCAATCGGTTTTCCGGGCGTATAGCTCTCCAGTGATTCCATTTCTTTTCGGAATAATTCTCTCATCTCATTCCTTTCTCGGGATATCTCATTCCCGATGCCTAATTTTATAACTTATGCAAAACTCATCATGACAGAGACTTCATGATCTCATTGGACATTTCCTCACTCCAATTTCGTTTCCGGAGAAATCGTTCGGCTCGCATTCTTGCAGGCTCCACTATCTCATCCGGAAAATCATAGTAGTACAGGAGATTGATGGCATTGGTGGTGCGAGTGGGGCCGTCTTTAAGTTTATAGTCAAAAAGGATCTCGTCATCGGTCACCGTTTCTCTGAAATGGATGTTCTTCATTATGCCTGAAAGAAGTTCCGTCAGTTCTATATCATGCGTGGCGCTGATGACAAGACCGCCCTTTTTCTCAAACCACTCCAGAAGAGAATGTGATGCGGCAATCCTCTCCACCGTATTGGTCCCCTTGAGAATTTCATCAATAAAAAGATAGACAACATTTCCTTCCCTGCAGGCTTCAATCATGCGCTTAAGGCTTTTGATTTCCGCCACAAAATAAGAATCTCCCTTATAAATATTGTCCCGGATTGCCATCGATGTAATAATCTGTCCTCGCTTCATGGCAAACGAGCCGGCAAAAGCGCGATGGAGATTTTGCGAAGTGATGGCGCTGATCGCAATCGCTTTTACATATGTCGATTTGCCCGACGCATTCGAACCCGACACCAAAGTGCTGATCGAGAAGTCGACGGAATTCGGGACGGCATTTTTTACGAGCGGATGGACGATATCTTTTGCTATGATGGAGTGCTCTTCATGAAAGACGGGTTTCACCATAGAATAGCGCTGCTCCATCGAAGCGATGACAAGAGCGATCTCCACATTCCCGAGAGTTTCCCAGAAATGGTGCAACGCCCCGGGATTTTTTATGAGATGGCTCAAAATCCGATTATACATATTGAAATCAAGAAGCAACGTGTAATTAAAGTACTCAAGCACAACGGAGAGCGGATCTCCCGCTCCAAGTTGAAGCGGCACTTTCGAGACAATCGCCTTCAGTGGAGCAATGGCATCTCTCAGTTTCACAGCATCATCGGGAGATGCCTTTGAAAGCAGAGACAAGATCTTTCTGCCCCTCGTAATGGCGCCGGATATATAGCGGACAGCTTCTATGCCGTACTCCGTCTGCGCCCGATATTTCATTCGCGTGCAGATATTCCAGGCGATGCCGATACTTACGATCAACAATCCGAACAGCAAATGATACGGAGCCACCGCCAAACCCGCCAGAGGCAGATAACTCTGCCAAGGGCGATAACCTACAGGTTTTTGCGATTCAGGATCGAAGAGGAACTCCTCCGCATAATGATAATCCACTTTTCCTATATCATGCAGACAATAGGCAACTTCCGTGCGCAGATCCTCCTTCTCAAGAAACACCTGAATCAGTTGCTCAAGATCAGAAGATGTCAAGCGATGAAGCCGGGCATAGAGCACCTCGCTTCCAACAGAGCTCCAAGTGGTATTGATCGCTTCAAAAAAGAAATCCATTTCCAAATCATACCAGGTTGTCTCATCGATCGCCCTGTATTCAGGAAAACGGGCAGCACATGTCTGCCAGTATTTTCTCACACTCTCAAGCTTGTCCGTATTTCGTCCGACAGGCTCTTTTCCGAACTGTTCTCTGATATATTTGCGAAGTTTTCTCTTTCGTCTCCACAGACTTGCAATTATACTGAGTGAAGTTGCCGCGATCAATAAGACGACAATGTACTTTGCGGGCAGCATAGAAACTCCTTAGAAATTGACTGCCTATTGTGGATAGTCGCCCCCTTCAATGGAATAAAACTCTTCAAGGGTAGCCAGTCCGCTTTCCTTAAATCGGATTGCCTCATCGACTCCGATATATCGCCAGTGCCAAGACTCATAACTGTATCCCGTCACCTCTTCTGACCCCTTCGGATAGCGAAGAATCCAACCATACAAATGTGCGTATTGTTGCAACCATCGAAATTGCTCTGTCTGATCGAATCCGCCGGCGCTCCCAATTCGCGCGCCTCCTCCGACAATGTCCATCACCAGTCCCGTCTGATGTTCTGAATATCCGGGGCGCGCAGAGAAAGTATCCGCCTCTTCTTTGCCATAATTGGCGACATATCGATCATAGAGGATCGTCTGTAGATCATAACTTCGAAAACCGCTTTGTGCTGTGAGGGGACAGCCGTCACGGGTGGCCGCTTCGTTCATTTTGTTGAAAGCGTCGGCGGCCTCTTCTCTCAGATATTCACCCTGAGTTCCCACAGACACCAAGTCTTCGGGATAGTAATCGATGGGATCCATCGGATGTTTCTTATTTACGACTCTTGTAATCAAGGACGCCTCTCGAACTTCGGGAATCACCGTCACATAGGCGGATTCTCCAATTATTTCCCGCTTGTCGTCCATGTAATAAGGACGTACTTTGTACATATATTCTCCTTCGCCCGAATCATCCATTCTCAGCGACTGCGATTTCGTTCTGTCGATCTCTTCCTCATCTCGATAAATAATGTATCCGTCCACTCCTTCTTGCGCTCTCCATTCCAAGATCGTTTTTTCGCCCACGATCGATATCGACAATTCCTCTACAGCAGGCAGTCTGGTTCCTCGCGCCCCTTCGGATGCAGCTGAACTCTGAAAAAACATTCCGTCTTGAAGATGAGATAGTGTCAAGTTACTGTAGGAAAAATTTTTTTAAATCTCCCCATATTTTATGAAAAGTGCATAGTTGCTTGTTTCACCAATTTTTTATAAGCTATTTG
>JGI24710J26742_10002001_pt1 | contig 18426 bp, 16 predicted proteins | sample BioPla2DNA2_FD_26742 | JGI IMG/M metagenome (IMG submission 26742) | reverse complement strand
TATCTAAACCTAATTTATTTGAAAGCACCATTTCAGACAGTGGTGTTTCTATAGAGGGAAGTGTAAATAATGGCATACTGTATGTTGCAAACAATAAGGAACAGCCAGTTTTTTGCCACTACAGCGAAATACCATTTAAGCACAATGTTGAATTAGAGAATGTAAGGGTAGGAATGAATTGTGAAGTGGATTTAGAAGTAGAACATTGTAATTTTAGCATGGTTTCAGAAAATGAAGTTGAAGTGAGGGTAATTGTAAACGTTAATACAAAGGTATTAGATGAGGTTCAGTACTCTCTCATAACTGAGGCTACTGAAAATGAAGAAGACAGAGTAGACAGCGACAGCTTTGCAAGTTTGACAGTGTATTTTTCACAACCTGGAGATGACTTGTGGAAAGTTGCAAAAAAATATTTGACTACCGTTGAAGATGTGAAGAAATTTAACAAAATAGAGGAAGAAAAGTTGGAGGTAGGAAAACAAATCATCATTCCACGAAAAATTTAAAAAAATTTCTAAAACCCTGTCTCTTGCAAGGCAGGGTTTTAAGCTGTACTTTTCGCGTTGTTGAAAAAGAAATTCATTTTGTATATAATATATTGAAGTGCTATAAAAGCATATAAAGCAAGAACTGATTAACAAAACGAAATGGTGGAAAATGGATAACATTTATTTAAAAGCTAATGCCAAAATTAATTTATCTCTTGATGTACTAAGGAAAAGAGATGATGGATATCATGAAGTAAAAATGATTATGCAGTCAATAGATCTTCATGATGATGTGTACATTGAAATTATAGATGAGGGAATTTGTGTTAGTTGTAACAAACCCTGGGTTCCTTCGGGAAGTGGCAATATTGCATACAAAGCGGCAGAGCTTCTTAAAAAAACATATGGCATTAAAAAAGGAATTAAAATAAAAATAATTAAAAATATTCCCGTTTCAGCAGGACTTGCTGGGGGAAGCACAGATGCGGCAGCTGTCATTAAGGGAATTAATAAATTATTTTCTCTTAATTTAGATCAAAAAGAGTTGATGAAGCTTGGCAAAACCATTGGTGCAGATGTACCCTTTTGCATAAAGGGTGGAACTATGCTCTCAGAAGGAATAGGTGAAATATTAACACCTGTTAAACCTTTTAAGAATGTGAATATACTTCTTGTAAAACCTAAAATATTTGTGTCAACAGTCTGGACTTACAAGAACTTAGATTTAAACAGTATATTAGAAAGGCCAGATATTCCACTGATTATAGAGGCTATTGGCAAAAAAGATATTGAATATGTGGCAAAAAACATGAAAAATGTGTTAGAGACAGTTACTGTAAAAGAACACATGATTATTGAGGAAATAAAGCAAAAGCTTATAGAGCTTGGAGCTTTAGGAAGTATGATGAGTGGAAGTGGCCCAACGGTCTTTGGGATATTTGAGAACAAGGAAAAGGCATACTTTGCATATGAAAAAATAAAAAATAACAAATGGGAATGTTTCATAGCAGAAACACTATGTGAGGAGATGTAGTATTTATGGCAAGCAAACTTTCAAAGATTAATCTTAATGACTATAAACCTTTAAGGGAAGTTATTTTTAATACATTAAAAGAGGCTATCATTTCGGGAGAACTAAAACCAGGAGAGCGTCTAATGGAGGTTAAGCTGGCAGAAAAAATGGGAGTCAGTCGTACACCAGTTAGAGAAGCCATTAGAAAGTTAGAATTAGATGGTTTAGTTGAAATGCTGCCTAGAAAAGGTGCTCATGTGGCAGAACTCTCTGTTAAAAATATAATGGACGTTTTGGAAGTACGTGCGTCCCTTGATGGTCTTGCTACTTCTCTTGCTGCTAAAAGGATAAAAGATGAAGAAATAAAAAGTTTAGGTCAAATTCTTTGTCAGTTCAAGTCTTATGCAGAAAAAGACAATTTGCAGGGAACAATAAAAAAAGATGTTGAATTTCATGATTTGATTTATAGTGCTTCAGGAAATGATAAACTTATTCAAATTGCATGTAAGCTAAGAGAGCAGATTCAACGATTTAGGGTGATATACTTAAAAGACTACAGCAGCCATGAGGCTTTAATTAAAGAGCATCAAGACATATATGAAGCAATTTCAAAAAGAGATGGAGAGCAGGCTCGGATTTATGCACAAAAACATATAAAAAAACAAGAGGAGATTATTATTAAAGCTCTTAAAAAGATTAGGGAATAATAGATTAATTGAAACTTTATTTTATTAGAGTTAAGAAGGGGAAAGTATGTTAAACGCAATAATTTTAGCAGGCTCACAATCTGATGAAAGTTGGAGCGGCTTTAAAAATAAATGCCTTATAGAGATTAATAAAAAAACATTGATTGAATATGTCATTGATGCATTAAAAAATGCTGATGATATAGGAAAAATAGTAGTTGTGGGTCCTAAAGATGATATAGCAGATGCTATTTTGGGGAAAGTTGATGATATAATAGACTCAAAGGGTTCAATTGTTGAAAATCTTATGAAAGGGATAAGTTATTTTGATTCAGAGGAGCATTTATTAGTTTGTTCTTCTGATATTCCTTTACTAACACCAGCTACAATAAATGATTTTGTGAATAAATGCAAAGAAGCAAAGGGTGATTTTTGCTATCCGGTGGTTGAAAAATCCCTTAACATTAAATTGTATCCTGAACTAGAAAGAACCTATGTTAAAGTGAAAGAAGGAACATTTACAGGTGGGAATGTTTTTTATATTAAGTCGGCAGTTATTAGATCATCTCTGCCTTTAATTGAAAAGCTTGTGGATTCTAGAAAGAATCCTCTTAAAATGGCCCGTGTATTTGGTTTTTGGTTTTTTATAAAATTATTATTGGGAAAATTGTCTATAGAAGATGCGGAAAAAAAGGTTTTTAATATTTTAAATATAAAAGCAAAATGTATAATTTCAGAACATCCGGAAATAGCAAATGATGTTGATAAATTAAATGATGTAATTGCTGTAAATGCCTATCTAAGTAAATAAATCAGTTAATAAAAATAAAAGTGCAGTATATAAAATTTTCTGCACTTTTATTTTAAAAAAAACAAATTACAAAACTTCATAGCCCATTTTTAATATATGCTTTTTAATTTCTTCAGGGCTAATATCAGAAGGATTGTATTCCACTTTAAGCTGTTGGCTTTTTAAATCAACTGATGAGTTGGCAATGCCTTTTATTTCTCGCACATTTTCTTGGATTTTATCAGAACATGCACTACATGATAGTGTAGGAACATTAAAAGCTACTGTCTCCATAAAAAAACCTCCCATACTGTTTTTAAATACGTTTTTTAGTATTCACTTTAGAGATTAAAAACATGTATAAAGAATAAACAAACAATAAATGAAACTGTTATGAGTTACAACAATTGTTATTGATATGAATGGTAAATATGATAAAATAAAAATAAAATTATTTAAATTATTTTAGTAGGAGGTTTAAACAAGGGAAACATTCCTGTTTTCCCCTGTTATGTTAATTTATGTGGTATGATAAATTTTTAAGTATATATAAAGCAGGAATATCCCATGAATTTATTCTCTATTTTAATATAAGAGATGTTGTTGATAACTATAGGTTTATTGACAGATACATTTATGAGGAATTCATTAAAAGCAGAAATTTTTCCATTGTGGCATTTTATGACATATCTAAAGGATTGACTTTTTTAGAACCTGAAATGGAAAGAGAATTTAATAAAATCACTTCAAATGTGGTAAAAGATTATATGCATGCAATGCCTTCTAAATTGTTTTACTACATTGATATGGCATTAAAGAGTACAAAAATGGCTTTATTTGTAGACCATGTAGAAAAAATAATACCATCAGGTGATGTGGGATCAATGTCCATTGAAGAGAGAATGGCACTTATATGGTTATGTGAGTGGTCAAACAGTTCAAAAATATCTTCTGTGGGAAGTACTATATTTTTAATGGCAAACACCCTTGCTGAAGTAAATAGCGAAGTGCTAAAGTCAGCTTATAGAATAGAACCTATATTAGTGGAACTGCCCAACGAAAAAGAGCGAATAGACTATATACAGTATCTTTTAAAGGACAAAAGTGTTAAGATGGATATTAGCGTTAGTGATTTTGCAAAATTGTCCTCTGGACTTAGTAAAAAAGCAATAAAAGATATAAAACTTAAATCTGAAGCTGAAGATGTGCCTATAAGTTTTGAATTTATTAAAGATAAAAAGTACTCTGTTTTAAAAAAGGAATATGGAGATGTTTTGGAGTTTATTTATCCAGAGATAGGATTTGACGATATAGGAGGAATGGAGAAGGCCAAAAACTATCTTTTAAAAAATATTGTTGAACCTATTAGAAAAGGGGATTTAAGAAGAGTTCCAATGGGAATACTTTTGTGTGGACCTTCTGGTACAGGGAAAACACTTTTAGTTAATGCTTTAGCAAAGTCAAGTGGTTTTAATTGTGTTAAAATAGATATGTCTAGGATACTAGGTCAGTATGTTGGTGAGAGTGAGAAAAACTTTAAAAAGTGTCTATTAGGTGCACAATCACAAGAGCCTGTGATAGTTTTTGTTGATGAGATAGACACTGTTTTTAAAAGAGGAGAAAGTGGAGATAGTGGAGTTAGTAGAAATATTTTTAATGAATTTTTGCAATTTACCAGTAATACAAATAATAGAGGAAAAGTTATATTTATTGCAGCAACTAACAGGCCGGATCTTTTAGATGCAGCACTAAAAAGAGCGGGAAGATTTGATAAAAAAATACCCATATTGTTACCAGAGGAAAAAGAAAGAGCTGAAATATTTAAAATAATAATTAACAGATATGGATTTAGTACTGATGTGGAGGATTTTTCTCCTTTTGCAAAAGAGACGGCAAATTACACAGGAGCAGAGATTGAAACAGTTGTCAGAAAAGCCTATGAGATAGCAAATGAGGAAGATATCAAAGGAAGTGTGCTTACAGAGTATGTACTAAAAGAAGCTATAATACGCTGTAGGCCTAGTACTCAACAGGTGGAATTTATGACTATGCTAGCCATTAAAGAATGTGATGACAAAGATTTGCTTCCTGAAAAATATAAAAATGTATTAGATGATAGAGGAATTTTATTAGATGGGCACAAAAACTTCAAATAAATTTACTATTTACAAAGACCAACATTTATTATAAATTAATGAATAGTAAGAACTATTTTTAAGGAGGAGCATATATGGGTTTTTTTAGTAGACTAGGGAGTTTGATAAGAGGTTTTTTTGGAGGTTTGCTAGGAGGCTTGGAGGAGAATAATCCAGACCTTTTATTTGAAGATATAAAAAATCAAATTAAAAAAGCACGTAAGGAAGCTGAACAGCAGATAATAGAAATTCAGACAAATGCAGAGCTGATAAAGATTGAAATGAAAAATGCAGAAAAAAATTTGGATGCAGTAAAGGCAAGGATTGAAACTGCTAAAAGGCAAGGAGATAGAGAACTTTTAATAGAATTGCTTATGCATGAAGAAGAATATCAAACTGTGTATGAAACCCATAAAGCTACTCATGATAACGCAATGAGAGAAGTTGAAGCCATACGAGAAAATTACAAAGTATTTGAATCTGAAATGAATTCAAAACTAAATGAATTGAAAACTTTAAAGACTCAAGAAAAAATGGCAAAATTAAAGGAAAATATAAATACTGTTAATGCAAAGTATGCATCTAAAAACAATAAAATTGGAAACATAAATGAGAATATGGATAGAGCAAGAGAGATAGTTAATAAAAAAATTGCAAGGGCAAATGCTGTGGAAAGCCTTAATGATGCTAATATAGATATGAAATTAAAGAAATTAGATTTAAATTCTGCACGTGAAAGAGCAAGAGCAAGGGCAGAAGCTATATTAGGTGGAGATAGCGGATTTGAAGTGAAAGAAAAGGCAGAAAACAAAAAGATAGACCTTAATAAAAATTAGCATTTTACAAAGATTAGCATTTTACAAAAAAAAGATTTATCACAAAAACGAGGGTTGTAGGTATAATTATCATGAAGTTTAAATTATTTATTAGTTCATTATTTAATAGTAGAAATATAGGAGCGCTTGTTATTCTTATGATAGTTTCGCTAGTAGCAAATTCTGAAATTAAGGAAGGGTTGCTTCTTCCCTTTAGTGCTACTTCTATTGCTATATATTTAGCATTGGTAATTCAAAGTTTTACCAGCAAAAAATTTCAAGATAAATTTATGAGAAAAATGAAACACAAGAAAATAAAAAAACTTGATAAAGCATGTGCAGTACTAGCAGATGATGCAAAAAGGCATACCAATCCAGCATACTATAAAAAGCTGTGCTCTATTATGAATGATAAAAAAGAAATAATGAAGTTATATTACAAAGAGGGTCCAAATTTTTTAAATGAAAAGATAACAGAAAAGACCTTAGATTTAGTAATTTCATATATAAAACTTTTAAAAAGCTTTTGTATAAGAAGTAAAGAGCTTGGTTCTATAGATGTAAAACCAGTGCAAGAAAAAATAGCAAAAAACACTAGGAAATTAAATTTTACTAGTGATCCAAAGGTACGTGAGAATATAGAAAATATAATTAAAATGGATGAAAAAGTATTATCTAGATTAAAAGATGAAAAGCTAAGTTTAGAGAGAATAGATACCCGTCTTGATTATATAAAAAGTACAGTATATATGCTAAAACAACAAATAAATTTAAAGATTGAATCAGAGGATATGCTAGACAAAATTGAAAGTGCTGTAAATGAAGCCATTGCCCTTGAGAATGTTCTAGATGAAAGAAATAAAAGAAGAATTGAAATTTAATGTACAAATATATAAGATGGTTTTGGTGGTTAGAATGATTTATGTTAAAAAAAAAGTAATGTTAATAATAGCAATTTGTTTAATTCAATTTTTGATTGTATCTTGTATTCAAAAACCAGAGAATAGCGAATTAGAAACAACAATAGATGAGAATTATTATAAAAACAAAGCTGTTGTAATTAGTACAGTAGCAGATGTTTTTAAAGAAACTGACTTATCATCTGAAAGGCTGACCCAAGCACTATTTAATCAGGAAGTTACCGTTCTTGGAAGTGATGGTGGATGGTCCAAAGTTAGAGCAGCTGATGGTCATATTGGCTGGATTAGGACAAAGAGCATAGACGAAAACTGCAGAAGTATAATGGACGAGCTTTATACAGATAGAATTGTGGTTACAGGTAAAACTAAAAAGATTCTTAATAAACCAGATGGCAAAGTTACAGTAAAAGATGTGGTAATGGGGACTGAGCTCTATATAGTAAATGTGAAGGAAAATTATTACGAAGTGGCTTTACCGAAAAATACCACTGGGTGGGTTGAAAGAAAAGATACAATTGTAGTGCCTGCAAAACAATCAATAACAAAGACATCTGGTAAAGATTTAGCTACCACCGTTAATAAGTTTATCAATACTGCCTATCTTTCGGGAGGAATCAGCACCTGGGAAGGTATAGATTCCACAGGTCTTGTGTACATATGCTGCAAAATAAACGGTATTGAATTTTTAAGAGAAGATTTTTTAGACTATTATAATTTTAAAGGACAAGATATAAGTATTCAAAATATTGAACCTGGGGATTTGATTTTTTTAAACAATGGAAAAGACCGTGAAAAGGTTTTTGAAGTTGGTATTTTTATTGGAGAAAATCAATTTGTTTATGCCAGTAAATCCGAGGGAGTTGTTGTAGATTCTGTACAAAAAGAAAGATTTCAACACAACTTGATGGGTATAAAAAGGATATTTGATTCTAGCAGTGTATCAGAAGAAACTTTTTAAAGTAGCAATTAAACTTTTATAGAGAGCTTTTCCATTAAATTAAGTATGTTCTTCCCTGAGTAAGGTGCGGAAAGGTTTTTAGCCATTTCTTTCATATGTTCAAATCTTAAATGATTATCCATTGTCTGACACAAAATATTTTCTATATCATCATTTTTAGAAATGGTTATTGCAGCCCCTGAAGTTACAAGAAATTTTGCATTTCTCTCTTCCTGACCAGGTATGGGAGAAATTATAAACATGGGTAATTCCTTTACAAGAGCTTCTGATATAGTCATGCCACCAGGCTTAGTTACAAGAACATCTGATGCATCCATAAGTTTAGAAATATTATTTGTATATCCAAAAACCCGTACCCTTTTATTAAAAGAGTGAGAAATTCTCTCTAACTTCTTTCTGAGTTTCTCGTTTTCCCCACATACAACCATTATCTGCATTTCTCTAAAACATTTTCCAAAGTTTATAAAAGTACTTTTTAAATTCCCATAACCCAAACTTCCCCCCATAATAAGAACGGTGAATTTGTCCTCTAAGGCTAATTCTTTTCTTGCTAAAGTTTTTTCCTTTTTGTTCAAAAAAACTTGTGAAACTGGTACTCCATATGAAAATATAGATTCTTTTGGAATGCCGCATCGTACCATATCCTGTTTTATATAGTCATGTCCCACTATAAAAGCTTCAATATTTGTGTGAAACCACGATGGGTGATTCACATAATCTGTTAAAATTGCAACTGTTGGTGTGGAAATTTTATTTTCTTTTTTCAAATAAGAAACCATTTGCAGTGGAAAAGGATGGGTGCACACTATAATAGACGGATTAAATTCTTTAATCAGCCTTTCTATTTTAGGTGACAAAATAATATTCATGGCATTACTTAATTTGTTCAAAATTTTCTTATATTCAGATAAATTATATAGTTTTCCATATAAATCTGGTTTAATTTTTATTGTTTTTAAATATCCATCCACAATAATTTTATGGGCTAACGGGTTTATAACTTTAAAAGTATCTACAACTATATTTTTGGAATGAGGATATTTTTTTTCTACATATTCTTTTATGGCATAGGCAGCTTTCAAATGTCCAGCTCCCATTGATATTGACAAAAACAAAACATCCATAAAGCACCTCGGTAGGGAATTTAATTCTACTTTTATAGTTATTGTTTGGCGAAAAAGTCAATGTTATACCATTAAAAATAGCATTTAGGTTGTGAATATTTTTTTGTAAAAAAACAAAAAATAGCTTTAAATGTAGATTACTTAACTCATTTATAATTTGTTCCTTAACACATAAAAAAAGTGCAATTTAGAAAGGAGAGATAACTTGAAAAAAATTAAAATACTAATTATTCTTATTGTTATTTTTTCTATTGCAATACCACTGTACTTTGGAGGAAAAAGTTTCATTACCCCTATTGTGGACAAATTGGATGTTGGTATGGAAAGCCAGCAGGTAGAACAGGTCCAACAGAGATTAAAAAACTGGGGATATTTCAAAGGAGAGGTTGATGGGATTTATGACAAAGAAACAAAGATGGCTGTGTTGAATTTTCAAAAGACTCATGGGTTAAAAGAAACAGGGATTGCAGAAGAAGAGACGCTGACTGCAATGGGACTTACAACCATTTCAAAGTGGGGGGAGGTATATGCTAAGGAGGATGCCATCAGAAATGAGCAGCTTATAGCCAGGGCAATTAATGGAGAGGCAAGGGGAGAACCCTATGAAGGTCAGGTTGCTGTAGGGGCAGTTATTTTAAATAGAGTAAAAGACTCAAGATTTCCCAATACTATAGCAGGAGTTATTTATCAGCCTCTTGCATTTACAGCAGTGGCAGATGGGCAGATAAATGTTCCAATAGACCCAAATTCAACGGTTCTAAAGGCAGCAAGAGATGCACTTAATGGGTGGGATCCTACAAATGGATGTGTGTATTATTGGAATCCAGCAACTGCAACTAGTGACTGGATTTGGAGCAGAACCATTGTAAAGAAAATAGGAAAGCATAATTTTGGAAAGTAAAAACAGGAGGTGTAAATTTGAGTATTAGAGGAAAGCTAAAAGATTTTAAAAATAGACTGTCAGACAGGAAAATGTATACCATTACAATTGTGGTGGTAGCCTTAGTTGCATCATGGGGAATATATCAGTACAAAAACGCGGCAAATTTACGACAGGAACTGGACAACCAATACAACAGGTCTTTTTATGACATGGTTGGGTATGTGGATAATGTACAAGCATTATTGATAAAATCTCTTATAACATCTACACCAAATGCCACTGCAACAACTATGCAGGAAGCTTGGAGACAGGCCAATATGGCTCAGACAAATTTAGGACAATTACCTGTTTCACAGCATGTTTTGGCAAACACGGCTAAATTTTTAAGTCAAGTAGGGGATTTAGCCTATTCAATAAATCATAAAAATATGGAAGGCAAAAATTTAGATGATAAACAGTACAAAATGATAGAAGACCTTCATGGCTATGCAGTAACTCTAAATCAAAGTTTAAATGATTTACAAAACCAAATTTCCACAGGAAGAATAAAATGGGGGGAATTAAGTAAAAAAGGGACTCCTTTGTTTCAAAAGACTTCTGGTGAAATGCCTAAAGAACAATTTGAAAATTTGGATAAGACATTTATAGATTATCCAACTCTTATTTATGATGGCCCCTTTTCTGACCACCTAACAGAAATAAAACCAAAAGGCCTTACTGGAGAAGAATTAGATCAAGAAAAGGCAAAAGAATATGTTATTAAATTTTTTGGAAAAGATAAAGTTGAAAGCGTCAACGAAATAGGAAAAAACGACAATTCTGATATTAAGACATATAGCTATAATGTTGCATTTAAAAATGCTCCAAAAGATGATATTGCCACTATAGATGTTACTCAAAAAGGTGGACATGTACTTTGGATGCTTCGTAATAAAGAAATAGGAAAACATACAATAGATATAGACAAGGCAAAGGAGCTTGGAAAAAAGTTTTTAGAAGATAGAGGATATAAAGGAATGGTAGACACCTATTACTTAAAAGAAGATGGCACAGCTACCATAAATTATGCCTATAAGCAGGAAGATGTAACTATATATCCAGATCTTATTAAAGTAAAAATAGCTTTAGATAATGGTGAAATTGTTGGGTTTGAAAGCAAAGGATACCTTTATGCACATACTGAAAGAAATATACCGGAACCTAAAATAACCTTAGAAGAAGCAAAGGATATGATTGGAGACAGAATGGAGATAATTAGTTCAGGTCTTGCAATTATACCTACAGATTATAAAACTGAGTTATTTACCTATGAGTTTAAAGGAAAATTAAATGATAAAGATTTTCTTGTATATATTAATGCGGAGACAGGAAAAGAAGAGAAGATTTTAATGATAGTAGATACTCCAAATGGAATACTAACCATGTAAGTTAAATCTAAAGGGAAACTGTGAATTTAAAAATAAAAAATATAAATAAAAAAAATAAACTATAGGGCATATAAGCTTCAGATGGATGTAAATAAAATTTCATCTGAAGCTTATAATATTTTAATGCTATGTTTTAGAATAGAAGTTAATGTATAAATAAGTCTTTAATAATGATATAATATTATAAGTTTAAGGTTTTAGAATATTAGATTTTCAAAAAAAATTATACAAAAATAAATATTTTAAAAGTAAAAAGCCACTGAATTAACTATAAATAAAAAACGTGAGGTGTTAACTGTGGGGAAAGATTTTAAAAATCCAAGTCCTTTTCATGCAGGATTAATATATTCTATTTGCGTGTGTTTATACTTTTTTGCTAGTAGACTGTTTAGTAACTTGGGTTTTTATAAAGGAAATTTAATTAATCAGTTTGCATTAATATTACTTCCACCTGTTTTATTTCTAGTTTTATTTAAATTTAATGTGAAGAAAGTATTAAGATTAAATAAAATTAAATTTAAAACACTTTTAATAATATTTTTTCTGGTTGCATCTGCAATGCCTTTAGTTGCTGTATTTAATTTTTTAAATCACTTTCTAGTTAAAATAATTTTTGGAAAATATGAATTTTTTCAGATTCCAGTAGAAAACAATTTACCTAGTATTTTAATAAGTGTTTTTATTGTAGGTGTTATGGCAGGAATTTGTGAGGAAGTGCTTTTTAGAGGAGTTATTCAAAGGGGTCTTGAAAGGTATGGAATTAAAAAGGCTATTATAATTACCGCACTACTTTTTGGACTAATGCATCTTGATTTTCAAAGACTTTTTGGAACTTTTCTTTTAGGAGCCTTGATGGGGTTTATTGTTTATAGAACAAATTCTCTATATGGTGGTATATTTGCTCATTTTACAAACAACTCTATAGTACTTCTTTTAGGTTTATATTCACTAAAAGCAGAAAAATTTATAGAGGATAGTGGAGTGGATAGAGATATTTTTTCACAATTTGAAAATGCATCTATGAGTGAATTGGTAATCATACTAATTGTATGTTTAATAATGTTTATGGTTTTTGGAGCAATTTTTAAAGTTTTTATGAATTTATTTATTATAAACACAGAAGATATAAAAGTTGATATTGAAGAAAATAAAGAACCTGTTAGGTTTAAAGATATCATAACTTTTATTCCTGGACTTTTAGTGGTTGCATTAGTCTATATTATTCAAGGGATTTCTTAAACATACGTATATCTTGACCGGCAAATTTAAACAAATCAAATCCACCTATTATTCTTGAGACAACTCTTTCTCCATAGTATTGGTTTAATTTATTAATTCCAATATTTGTAGAAACAATGGTTTTACATGGATGGAGAATGTTGTTTTCTTGACGTATATTTATAATATTTAAAAGCTCTGCATATCTTGCAGCAGTTTGAGATTCTGTACCTAAGTCATCTATTATTAAAAGCTCTACATTATAAATGTTTTTATATACTGTATCCTCAAAAACTTCCCCTCTTTGAAATTTCAAATTATACTGATTTATGGTGTTAAAAAGAGAAGGAGAGGACTGATATAAAACAGTTCTTCCCTTTTCTAAAAGCTCTTTTGCAATGCAATTTATCATAAAGGTTTTTCCAACACCAGTTGGACCACTAAAAAAAAGATTTTTTTCTTCAGGATTGTCTATATTATCAATAAAAGAAAGAGCCCTGGATTTAATTTTTAATATATTTTCCCGAGGTGTTATTTTAATTCCATATTTAGATTGGTCAACAACATCAGGATAATAATTTTCATTAAAGTGAGAAAAATTTTCTTTGTCTAAAAGTTTTAAATTTGACTGATTAAATAGATTGTCAATATATTGCTGTTTAAAGCAAAAGCACTTTTTAGTACCATTTGAACTGACAGTAAAACCTGTATCCTGGCATTGCTCACAGTAAAATTTCAATTCTAAAAAATCAGGGTCATTAAAATACTTTTCAAGAAGCTGTCTTTTTTCTTCTTTAAGATCAGAAATTTTTTTTAACAATTGTTCTATAGCTTTATCAAAAGATACAGATTTTTGAAGTATCATTTTAGTGTACTTAAGACCACTTACTTTTATTTGCTTGTCAATTTCTTCAATGAGAGGAACTTTAGAATAGGCTAAAGTTCTTCTCTTTGAAAGCAATTCATATGATTTTTTTTGTCTATTTTCATACTCAGATTTAATTAGGTTGTACACACTTTTGCTCATATTACCTCCAGAATTTTAAGCATTTTCATAAAGACTTTCAAGGTAGCCTTCATCATATTGACGCTGTTCAAAATTTTCTTTTTGAGGTATAGGTGGTGTAGATATCTTAGCTTTTTCGGTGGATGGTTTTTTTCGATTAGCATTATATACAAGAATTTCTTCTATGGTTTTTAGACCATTTTTATGCCAATCAGTTATAATGCTGTTTATGTAATTAAAATTAGGGTTGGTTTTAAAGGTGGTCTTTTTAAGTGCCAACTCTATAATTTCAAAAGAATACTTATAATCCATTACCCAGGTTTCAACATATTTTTCTTCATATTCTGTAAGGTTTCTATTTAGTTTAAGTTTTTTAACTATAGATTTTCTCACATCTTTAAACTTTTTATATTCTATAGAATAGTTATCTAAGTCGAAAGAATTTTTTATATTTCTGCTCTTCCAACCTTCTGCAACCTTTTCTATATAAGGCTTTGCCAAGCCCTTTTGATCAAAACAATATTGAAAAAGTGCCAGCATTACATCTTCATCAAATTTAAACCTGTCAAACCAAGAGTCTATGTCGGTATACCAAGATGGAGACATAACACCTTGAAAAAAAGTATTGTTTATTGTGGATATAATTTCGTTGCGTCTTTTGTTTTTTTCACTATTTCTAATTGCCTCTTCAGGAGTAGATGTGGTTTTTAAACGGTACATTTTTTTGATTTCTTTTTCTTTTAAATCATGAAGGGAAAGACCGTTTTCTTTCCATATTAATACTCCCATATTATCAAGGCAGGTCAAAGATTGCTTAACTGATGCCACATCCATATTAAGATTTTTAGCAAATTCTTCAGCGGAAGCTCTTTTATTGTGCTTGCTTAAAAACAAACAATACAAATATACCTTTACACAGTTTGAATCCATTAAAGGCATATATTCAGTAATAAAAATATCCGGTACCAATGTATCCGAATATAAAATTGATTTGTAAGAATCAAATAACATTAAAAACTCAATCCCTTCTTTATTTTTGGGAAAATATTCTTATGTAGTGCATAAACATTATATCACATAAGTTTGCTATATTACAGGAATAATAAAACTTATATAATGTATTCTTAGGAAAAAATCTAGGAATTAAACCTCTTTTTATGATATATCTTAAGTAATCTAAATTTTTAAAGTAGAAAAAATACAGTTGATTTTTTTATAGTTTTATATTACTATATAAGATGTTAATTAAAAATAGTGGTTAGTAATTTTATTTTTTATGTGCCCATAGCTCAATTGGATAGAGTGCTTGACTACGGATCAAGAGGTTGAGGGTTCGACTCCTTCTGGGCACGCCAAAAATTCCAGAGTTTTTTTAAACTCTGGAATTTTGTTTTAGGAAATAATTTTTTACATATTTCAAAATACATAAAAATATTATAATTTGGGAAAAATATTTTTGTAGATATAGAAGGAATTTTAAAAAATATCTAGAATAGATATTAAGTAGTTCTATAATTGGAGTATTTTTGCTAAGGATTTTAGAACGGTAAACTTCTTTCTATTCTACTAAAGTAAAAATATTGCATATTATAGGTAAAAATAATCCGTTGCATATTAGCGTGGAAGTGCTTATAATTATGTAGTAAAAAAAACACACAGGGGGAATCTAAGAATGAAGAAAAAATTAGCAAGTTTGTTAGCATGTGTTATGATGATAGTACTTATTGTTACTGGTTGTGGTGGTAAAGGCGGAGAAGGTAATGTAGAGCCTACTAAAGCACCAGATACAGCTAATGACGACCAAGGAGATAAAGGTACAGGAACTAAGGATATTGAATTGACTTTATGGAGTATTTCAACTGAGAGTGATGCATTTCACAATTCATACACTAAAGCAATTGCAGACTTTGAAGCTGCAAACCCAGGTGTTAAAATTAAACATGAAACTTTTGAAAACCAATCATACAAAACAACTATTGCAACATCAGTTACAGGAAATGACCTTCCTGACATATTCTACACTTGGGGAGGAGGATTTTCTGCACCATTTATAGACTCAGGTAATGTATTAGCTCTTGATGAGTATTTTACAGATGAGTATAAGTCACAAATAAATGATGCAGCACTAACTTATCAGACATATAATGGTAAGGTATACGGTGTAACTTATACAACTCCTATTTCAACACTATTCTATAACAAAAAGATATTTGCTGAAAACAGTGTTGAGCCTCCAACTACTTTTGATGAGCTTGTTGATGTATGTGAAAAACTTAAAGCAAACGGCATTACTCCAATTGGAATAAGTGCAAAAGATACTTGGGTTCTTGCTATGACTCATGACAACTTAGTTTTAAAATCAGCTGGGCATGATAAAGTAGTATCAGCATTAACTGGTGGTGGACAGAGTTATAACGATCCTGATTTCATTAAAGCAGCAGCTAATTTCAAAAAGTTAGTTGATATAGGTGCATTTGTTGAAGGTGCAGCAGGAATGTCAAATGACGAAGCTAGTGCTGAGTTTTATGCAGGAAGAGTTGCAATGTTTGTAACAGGAAGCTGGATGGCAGGTTCAATTCAAAGTGACCCAGAAAACCCAGAAGATTTTGATGCTGTTCCATATCCTGTAGCAGGAAATAATGCAGCAGCAACTGATTTCATGGGTGGTGCAGCTGATACACTTATGGTAAGTAAATCTTCAAAAGACCCAGAACTTGCAGCAAAAGCAGCAATAGAATTGGCAAGAAGTATATCTAAGTACTCATACCTTGACGGCGCAGGACTTCCAGTTTGGGAAGTGGATTATGATGACAGTGAAGTAAACCCACTTACTAGAAAGCTTGCAAGCTTTGTAGAAGGTGCAACATCCTTTACACTTTGGTTTGATACACTTATGGAGTCTGAGTACAAGGATCCTTATTTAAACTTATTACAAGAGCTGTATTTTGGTCAGATTACACCAGAACAATTTGCAGAGAGAATGGATGAAAACCTTAATTAAATGCTGAATGGATGATTAGTAAGTCTTATATGATGTATCTTAGTGATGATTGCAAAATAGCAGTTTTACTAAGATAAATAGAGAAACTATATTTTCTCAAAAAGAGTTAAAGAAAATGGTTTTTTGAGAAAAATAATGTATAAGATATCAAAACCTTTCGAGCAAATGCATAAATATTCAGTATTTGTTAAGAAAGGTTTTGATTGTTTTTTAAAGGAGTAAGTTTAATAGGAGGGGTCAAAATATGGACTCTGTAAGAAAAAATAAATTAGCCATATTTTTATTTATGTTTCCTGCAGCAGTACTATTTATTACAGTAATTATCATACCAATTTTTATGTCAGTGTATTATAGTTTTTTAGACTATGGTATTGCAAAAAGTTCATTTATAGGACTGGGGAACTATAAAGAATTGTTTACAAATGCCACTTTAAAATTTCCAAAATCAATTATAAATGCGCTTATTTTAGCGGTATTATCAGTTTTCATTCAATTACCAATTTCCCTTGGTTTGGCTTTACTATTGGCAAAGGGGATAAAAGGGGAAAGATTTTTCTTAGGGGTATTTTTCCTGCCTGTATTGTTATCAACAGTTGTTGTAGGTCAACTTTGGAAAAAAATCTACTTTCCCACATATGGTATTTTAAATGTTTTGTTAAATTCAATGGGATTAGAGAACCTAACCAAAAATTGGCTTGGAGATCCTAAAGTTGTATTAATTGCAGTTTTTATCCCTTTGCTTTGGCAGTATGTTGGCTATCACATGCTTTTAATGTATGCAGGTATAAAGTCAATATCTCCAGATTTAAGAGAAGCTGCTCAAATAGATGGGGCAACTGAAGGACAGGTGTCAAGGTACATTATAATTCCAATGCTTAAGCCAATTATTAGAGTTTGTTTAATTTTTGCAGTAACAGGTTCTTTAAAAGCATTTGACTTAATATATGTATTGACAGGTGGAGGACCATTAAGAGCTAGCCAGGTGCCTGCTACTTTGATGGTTGAACAGGCTTTTAGCAGTTACCGTTTTGGATTTGGAAGTTCAATTGCTGTCTCTATAATTTTCTTGTGTTTCTTTTTTGCATTGCTTATAAAAGCCAGTATAAAAACGGAGGAGATGTAAATGAATAAATTCAAGAAGTATATAAATAAATTCAAAATAAAGTCAATATTTACCTATGTCATTCTAGGTATATGGGCAATTATAAATATATTTCCGTTATACTGGTTGTTTACTTTTTCTCTAAAGAGTAATAAGGAGATTTTTGGAGGAAATATAATAGGCCTTCCAAAGGAATGGATGTGGTCAAACTTCCATAGAGCTTTGACAATAGGTAGAGTAGGTAAATATTTTTTAAACAGTGTAATTGTAACGGGAATAACCATATTATTAACAGTGATTTTTGCAGCAATGGCTACTTATGCATTGACAAGACTTGTGTGGAAGGGAAGAAAAACAGCTAACAATATTTTTATGTTAGGTTTGACAATTCCAATTCATGCGGCAATTTTACCTATTTTCCTTGTATTGAGTAAATTAAAAATGCTAAGCTCCTATCAGGCGCTAGTTATTCCTTATGTAGGTTTTGCATTAGCCATGGCTATTTTAATTTTTAGTGGTTTTATGTTGGGCATCCCAAGAGAATTAGATGAGGCTGCCTGTATAGATGGATGTAGTGTATATGGAATATTTTTTAGAATTATATTACCCCTTTTAAAACCTGCTATTTCTACAGTGGCTATTTTTACTTATTTACAAGCGTGGAATGAGTTGATGTTTGCAGTTGTATTTATAAGAGATTCAAATTATAAAACATTGACAGTTGGAATTCAGTCCCTTGAAGGTACTTTTTCTACAGAATGGGGACCTATTGGGGCAGCATTACTAATTACTACAGTTCCAACCTTGCTGTTATACGCTTTCATGAGTAAGAAAATTCAACAGAGCCTTATGGCAGGTGCA
>JGI24710J26742_10002000_pt1 | contig 18428 bp, 22 predicted proteins | sample BioPla2DNA2_FD_26742 | JGI IMG/M metagenome (IMG submission 26742) | reverse complement strand
AAAGAACTAGGATTAAGTTATATAAAAATACACTAGGGCGGGAACCGTCCGAAAGTGAGGCTCGTGGAGGTAGTAGGTTACGAGGCTGATGAAGCGAGAATCTCCACCTTCTAAGCGAAGCGTAAGGTGGAGAGGTTCAAGTAATTAAAAAACCATTAAGAAAAATCTTAATGGTTTTAGTGTTATTGAAGAGGTAATGAGTTAATTGAATTGACCATATCATTTATGTCCCTTCCTACGGTTTTTTTAAGAAAGTCATTCAGTATCTCATTTGCTTTGTTATTTAAACTCCTTTGTATCCTATTTATGACATCATCATTCGGGCTGCTCGTATAACTGAAAATTGGTTCTTTTTTTACATTGTTATCATTTACCAAACCGTTTGAAACAAAAATTTTCGTTATACCGTTAAAGCAAAAATTTAAATATCCATTAAAATATAGAATATCTGTATTCTCTGGGTTATCAATCATTGCTGATATATTGCTTGAAAAACTTATATAAAAAAAACAAATTAAAAACACGATCAGTAACCAAACCTTACAGAATTTCATATTCTCTCCCTCCTTATTTTTCCCTAAAGGGATGAAACCACTCCCCTTTTATATATTATAGAAAAAATGCATGTTTCTTAATAAAGAAAATATAAAAAATTTTCTTGCTAAAAGAATAAAAATTATCTATAATAAATAATAGTAAAAATAATCAAATATGGGGAGGAATTCAAAATGTCTGACAGGGATAAAACACTTCTTGATATGAAGATGAACCTGAATTCTATGATGAAAATGTGTTTTATTTCCGCGGTTATTGTCGAATTGTTCTTAAACTTCGGATTGTTCAGCGGAATTTGCAATAACAAGGATATTTTCAGTTTTTTAAACCTATGTTATTGGATAATGGCAATAGTATTGCTTTTTTCCGATAAAAGGATTATCGGTATTATCATTATTACATTGGGATTGCTTAAATGTTTTGTATGTGGTGATAATCCTACTTTTCAGTATTTTGACAAAGTTATAAGCCTGACAAATATCATTTATATAGGAGTTACAACTGTCTTCTTCGAAAAGATTAAATATCGTTTCGCAGGAAGATATTTATAAGAAAGGAAGATAACAATGGATACAAAAAAGATTTACAGAACTAGGGAAGATTTTGAAGAATTACTTAATTCAGAACAGTATGACTTTTTAAGGAACAAGGATATTTTCCCAAACGGTCTTATGATGGTCGGGTTGGGAGGCAGCTATGCGTATGATACCAATAAAAAGGAATTAAAGGTAGTCATGGATGAAAGTGGAAACCTTATTGAAGAAGAACCTTCTGATGTGGATATAAGGGGAATCGCATTTAATACAAGAGAAAACATCTTGTTTATCAAAGATTTTGAAATTGAACAGTATGAAGACGAAGCAACTGATACTACAGTTTATTTTTTTAATAGATACGCAAAGCTGTTATATACTTGTAATCCTAACATACTTGAAATTATGGGGCTTCCGCAGGAGAAAATATTCTTTGACTCTTATGCTGCTCGTTTTTTGCGGGAAAATGCGCATCATTTTTTGACCAGAAAAGTGTATTACACTTTTGGAAGATATGCAGAAGATCAGCTTGGAAGAGTACAGAATGCCTTGGCAAGGGATAGTATGGCGCAGGTTGAAAAAGAAATGCATATATTGAAGTCTGTCAGAAGGCAAATGGAACAAGCAATGCAGAATGCATCACGAAAACTTAAAATAGATGAAGAATTTAAGGTTTATATCGCAGATTCCATTAAGGAGGATATGGATAAGGAAATAGTTGTTGATGCCAGGTTTAAAGCTTTTCCATTAAGAGATTTTACTGCTGTGCTTAATTCAATGCTGCAGACTGTAAAATTGTACGGGAAATTGAATAAAAGGAACAGGAAAAAGTCCCAGGAAAAGCTTGAAAAGCATTGCATGCATCTTGTAAGGCTCATGAAAATGGGCACAGAAATCCTTTCTGGCAAGGGAATTATAACATCAAGAAAAGAAGCAGGTGATATTGATCTGTTGTTGAAGATCAGAAATGGGGAAATCCCAATATCTGTTGTATTGACTGAAATATATCCAGAGCTTTCAAAAGAGCTTGAATATGCTTTCAATAATTCCGTATTACCTGATGAAACAAATTTTTATAATATAAAAGAAATTATTATGCATATCAATGAATTAACTTTAAAAAAGTAAAAAGAAAGACAACCGTAAATTGGTTGTCTTTTTTGTTTTGTCTATTTTTCAAGCAGGCTTTTCATTTCAAGCCTTTGCAGTGCTTTTTCTTTTCTTGTGTCATTAATATGGATTATTAAAGAATCCAGGGAAACATGCTTTAATTCTGGAATATCTGTTTTTATTTCCGCAAGTTTTTTACTTAATTCTGCGGATGATTTTCCTTCAATTATTTTATCAAAGGAAACCCTGCTGACACCCAAGGCTTTGAGATCTTCTTTTATCTTTTTTTCCTGATCTTTTGTCATTGTATTGATTTGCCTGTACATTTCATCTATGCTGCCAAAATATTTTATCAGACCAATTGCAGTTTTTTCACCTATCCCAGGAATACCTGGTATGTTATCGCTCGCATCCCCCTGCAATGCCTTCAGATCAATGACCTGTTCTGGGGTTATTCCCAAATAATCCATCATAGAATTCTTATCATACAGTATTGTTTTCTCTGGAATATTCAGATTTTTCCAGTTTATGCCTCTGTTTTTGTAAAATTTCGCAGCAAATGGATTTATTTGCCATACTGATGTGTTATCATTAATAAGCTGCAGGACATCCCTGTCTTTTGATAAGATTATAATTGAAGCTTCATCCGAGAATTTATGCGATAATGTTCCAATGATGTCATCTGCTTCGTAATCTTCAAAAACAAATTGCTGTACCCCTATATATTCAAGAAATTTTTGCGTCAGATCAAACTGTGATATCAATTCTTGCCTTACTGCCTTCCTATGAGCTTTATAGTCTGGGAAAAGCTTTTTTCTGAATGTATTTCTTGATTTATCCCATGCTATTGCAAGATGAGTCGGATTATGTTCACGAATGATTTTGAACATTATTCTTAAAAAACCGTATATTCCATTTGTATAATATTTACCGTCAGATGTATGCAACAGCAAGGGAAGGGCTTTATTATATTCATCTTCGGTTTTTGCTTTTTTGTATTCTTCTGGAAGGTTTCCGTAAAAAGAGGAACTAAGTAATGACGATCCATCAATTAATAATAATGTCTTTTCCAACAATATTTCCCCCCCCTTTGTTATATATAAGTATGTTTGCTTTATTTTAATTATATTCTTAAAGGAATGAATATATTTGAATTTTTTCCATTTGACACTGTGAAAAGTATACAAAAATTTTTTTGTCAAATTTGTGAATTTAGGACTGGACAAAATTATTACAAATTGGTAACATTGTTTCTGTAAGTGTAAAGGGAATATTGATATTTGATAATTTAGCTTTTGTGTTTTCACGAAGGAGTGTGAGGTTATGGATTATAAAAAACTTGCTGAAGACACTTTGTCTTTACTCCATGGAAGGGCAAAGAAGAAAATTTTTGTGTATGATTTTGTCCAATTGGAATTGGAGTTGTTTTTTAAAAATGATCACAAAATTATTGATCAGGAAGACTTGAAATATCAATACATATGTATGAAATTTCTTGATTTGTTATATAAACTTAACAGGAAGTCAGATCTTGTAACCCACAAGGATATACAACTCCTTATGTTTGATGCTATTAACATTTCTGACGAAGAGTACAAGCCGATTAAAACTTTTATTGATGAAAAAATGGATAGGTTGTATTTAATAGTTGAAGCTGGACTTAATGTATCCGATGATGCCAATGAAAAAAAATATCTCACAATGATAGCAAGAGAATTAAATTTTGACGTAAGTTACTGATTTTTGCCGTCACTTTTTAAGTGGCGGCTTTTTTATTTCTTCTGAATATATATATATTACAGCTGGACTTTGATCTGTTTTATTTACTGGTTTCTACATATACACAATATGTTGTGTGTTATTTTTATAAATAGATACTATTCAGAAAAAGTATTTTTTTTAAAAAGTCAAGTAATTTTTTTTTATAAAACGAGAAAAATTTTACGACGGAAGAGCCTAGTTATGGGAACCTCAAATCTTTTATTTTCAATAATTATAGGCTTTATGTAATTCAGAAAAAACTGCAAAAATCGTCAAGTCATTATTGTTGCCCTTGCAACAATGTTGACATATGAAGAATATAATGTTATTATGAAAGTGAAAAAGGAAATAATAGTTAATTAATACAAAGATAGAGAAAGATAGGAAAAAGAGAGAGAAAACAGTTAGACAGACATCTTGCTGAAAGGAGTTGAAACAAATGAAGAAGTTGAATCACAACACAATAATTGCTTTAATATTCAGCGCTTCTTTAATTATAGGGGTCTTAATTAAAGCGGCTGTTGGTATTATATAACAAGAAAGCGCGTAATTAATCCATGCTGAATGGTTCTCTATATAATAACAGGGAGTCGTTATTAACGACTCCCTGTTTCACTTTCTAACCAGTTTTTTTCAATTGGCTTTAAATATCAAGGAGTATGATTTATACTTGCTGTAAATTTAGGATCTACATATTTTAACCTTTCTATCAATTTTTCATTGTCTTCGAAACGCATATATACAACTTATATCATTTGTGTCCCATAAGGAGATTCCTATATCATTTCCTTAACCTGCTCTGTTCCTATACTCCCTTGTAGATGTTTTGTTCGTGGAAATTTATAAAATTCGTCCATATTTTTTCACCACCTGTAATTGTTTTATTTCTTTCTATATATATATGATATCATGTCTTTTATGATTTTTTATAGTTTAAAATATAATGTATATAGTTTAATAAAAAATGGGAGAAAATCTATATATGTTTTTGAAAGTAGATTTTGAATTGATAAAGGAAAGACATCCAGAAAAAGTTGATATGATAATGTCAAAATTGAAAAATGGAAAAAGTATACATAAACATGCAAATGCGGATGATTTGGAATGGGGTTATGACTGGGTGCAGCTTATTAGTATTTCTTCCGCAGACTCGTTTCCTAAAAAAGAGGATTTAAGTAGTTGCAAATGTGGAGAGATATTCAGGTATCGGAATTTTAAACTGAGAAAATTAACAGATGAAGAAATAGATGATATTGTGAAAAAAGAATATATTTTGGGTGGTATATTTGAATAAAAAAGGAGCAGCTTAAATAAGCTGTTCCTTTTCTATTATTTGAATCAATGTTTCTCTGTTATTGAGTTCTTCATTTTCCAGGACTCTTTCCATAAGGTAATTTAATATTTTACCTATTTTTCTTCCTTCAGGTATCCCCATTTTTTTCAACTCATCGCCGTTGATATTCAATTGCTTTATAGAAACAGGAATATTCTTTGCAAATACTTCTTTTATGTATTCAATATGATCCCTGTTTTCATTTGCTGCTGCAATATTATTTTTTGCTTCCGCCATAGCTATTCTGAATTCAAAAAGTTTGATTGCCTTATCTTTTCCAATTTTACCTATAATTTTTTTCAAATATGTTTTGGAATTGATATTGTAATCAGCATACTTTAAAATGGTAGTTACACTATCTATTGTTTCATTGTCATACTTAAGCGATTTCAGTATATTAAAAGCATTATCTTTTGCATCGTAAAGCATTCCAGCCAGCCTTATATCTTTATCTGCAGGCGATGTTCTGAAAAAATTCAATTCGACATTTCCCACCTGCGGGATTATGTGCTTTAAGAGACCTGTATTCAATAACAAAGATATCCCAACCATGGAATTATTGGTAAGTATTTTCCCAAATTCGGAAATAATCCTTTCTTTGCTTATTTTTTCAATAGATGGAGCAAGTTTTTTTATTCCTTCTATTGTCTCATCTTCTACTGAAAAATTAAGGACACTCGCAAACCTGATTGCCCGAAGCATACGCAGAGCATCTTCGGTAAATCTATCTATTGCCTTTCCTGTTGTCCTGATTACTTTATTGTTTATGTCATCCCGTCCTCCGAAAGGATCAACAAATCCAATCTGCGGGTTAAATGCGATCGAATTTATTGTGAAATCCCTTCTTTGCAAATCTTTCGTTATTGAATTTGTAAATTTAACTATGTCAGGATGGCGTCCGTCAGAATATTTTCCGTCTATTCTGTATGTTGTGATCTCATACAGTTCATCACTTATTAAAACACTTACAGTTCCATGTTTTATCCCAGTAGGAATTACTTCATACCCTTTATTTGTAAAAACATCAATGATTTGTTCTGGTTGTGCATTAGTTGTAAAGTCCCAGTCTTTTGGATGTTTTCCTAAAATAATATCACGTATGCAACCCCCTACAAGGAAGCATTCACAACCATTTTCAGCCATAATGCTGAAAATTTTCTTTACACTTTCTGGAAATCCAACCTTCATTATTTCCTACTCCTCTGTTTCTTTATGGTTTTTATATATTATACATTTTTTATTTGATAAAAAAACTGCTTCTTTTAAAGAAGCAGTTTCGTCCATTTAATCTTTCTTTTCCTTGAAATNTTTACATTTCTTTATCTTTGTGTAATCATAATATCCCCTGCTCTTTTTTCTGCAAACACAATAGTGTCCCAAGGACGTAAATTCTTCTCTTAAATATTCACATCTTTTACAAATAAATTTTTCTTTTATTTTTCTTGTTTCTTCTTCCATTTCTGTTTGAAAGTTTTTTTCAAGGGTATCAATCATTTTGGGTGAACACTTAAAAAATCTCCAAATTGGCATACCATTTAGAATATCATCTTCTATTATTTTATAAACGTCGTCCATTGTATTGATTTCATATGCCAAATTATATTGAAATTCTGGGCTGTAAATATATAATGCTAACTTGGTAATGTCTACTTCCATGTCCCCTATTTCAGATTGGGCGAATATTTCTGCGAATCTTATGTATCCTTCAAGAAACATCGCCCTTTTCTTTTCAAGCTCAAGCTGTGAAGGTGGTCTTTTTCCGTGCAGTATTGCTGCCATTTCCACCATAAAATCCTGTGCTAAATCATCATGTGCCATATGATTCCTCCCATGATTATTTTTTTATATATTATATATAGCAAATACAGTGTATATTACCACACTATTATTGGCATTGTATTTGTTATATTTTCGTATACTTTCTTTGCACTTTGAAGCGGCATATTCACACAACCATGTGAACCATTTGTTTTATAAATGTTTCCACCAAAACTACTGCGCCATGTTGCGTCGTGTAATCCTATGCCACCATTAAAAGGCATCCAGTATGATACGGGTACTGCATAATCAGGTCCGCGTAATACTGTATTTCTTGTTTTATAAGTAAGTGAATAAACCCCAGTAGGAGTGCTGTGCCCATCCTTTACACAACCAGTTACAACTGGACATTCAACAATTAATTCTCCGTTCACATACATCCATAAACGCTGGTTGGCTATGCTTATTTCTACGTAACTGTCCGAAAAATCCAAATCACCATAGCTTTCTGCTTTCTTTTTGTAAATACCTTCCTTTTTTATGGATTCTTTATTATTTAAATGTTCAAGTATATCTTCTTCCATTTTTTCAGTATCAAGCAGCCAACCATAATTTCCTTTATTTAATGTTACTTGATTACCAAGGCTTGTTTTAAATTCACGTGCTTTTCCTACTGTCGTATATTTTTCATTCAAGTCTTTGACATATTCCTTGACTTTTTCTTTATCAATGGAAAGCCCTTCGTCAGTAAGCGAAAGCCATGAATGGAAAGTCCCCATATCAAGTGTTTCCTGGTTATTCCCAAAAGAGTATTCTATTACAACATCTTTCATGCTGTTCAATTTTTCCAAATCTGAAAGTAAATCTGGGTTGTCTTTTGTTATTTCAGGGAGTTTATAAGCGTTTAAATCCAAAAGGTTTATTGTATTTTTAAATAAATCAAAGTTGTTTTTAAATAAATCGCAAACATTTTTAACATATATGTTTCCGATGTATTCTGGTTTTATGGCGAATTCTTTTAAAGATTCGTCAAAAAATACATAAGCATTTTGGGATTCTTTTTTTTCTGATGCTATTTTATCCAGGAATGAATTTATTTTATCCTGATCCAGTAAAATGACACCGCTTAAATCTAAAGTATATTCCGATTCACCCAATTTTTTATTTATATTTTCTACTTTATCAAGTAATAATTGTTTATTTATTTCAGTGATTATATCATTTAGTTTTACGTTATGTTCATTTGAATAAGAATCTATTACCGTATATGTTTTATTTTCAAGCATATTCATTATTTCTTCAGCTACGGTATTATATGTCTTCAAACTTATATCAAGCTGTTCAGGTCCAATATTTAATGTAGTCCTTGGATAGAAGCGGTCTTTAAAAAATATCATGGTTCCAATTACCAGAGCTATTATCAATACTATCAAAATAATGAATATTGCTATTGTTTTTGACCTCATATTACTTACTCCCCCCTTGAAATCATATAGTTCTGTTCGTAGAATAGATTTATTTCACATAAATTTTTCTTTTATTTTTTTTGCTTGAAATTTGATTTATTGTAAAATGTTCTCTGATTCTTTTCTCTATTGATTCTATTTTTTGCAGTTTTCGTTCTAAAATAAGCCTTTCGTTTCCATTTGCTGATGAAATCTGTTCTTTCAGTTCTTTTTCCCATTGTTCCAATTCATTTGCCTGAATCAATCCGTTCGTCAAAAGAAATCACTTCCTTTTTTTTATTCATTAGTTTAATGATAGCATGCAATTAAAATAATTTCAATATTTAAAACAAAGAAGTAATAAAAAAAGAGAACAATATTTGTTCTCTTTTTCAAGAATAGAAAAATAAGGAAGGAAAAATATATTTATTCTGTTTTTTCTTTTTCTGCCATGTATGCTTCTTCGAGAAAATTAATTCTTTTCATGATTTTATCTGCCATGTCTTCTTCGGAAATGCCGCATATATTTTGTTAGTTGTTTTAATAAAAAAAACATGTTATAATTATAATGCTTATATGATTTCTTTTTTGTTTTTTTAGAGGGGGTTTATTATGGATATCAAGTCTTTTGGGAAAAGTTTATACATAAATGATGATTGTTTAAATCAATTACAAAAAATAATTGAAGAAAATAAAAAAGTTCAGTGTATAATAGTGGATCCACCATATGGAATAAATCACAAAAGTAATAGAAGAAAAGACAAATCTGATATGACCACCAGGAAAGGGATAAAAAATGACAAAAACAATAAGGAATTGCTTAAAAAAGCAATAGAACTTTCTTATAAGTGTTTATCTGATAATTCACATATATACTGGTTTACAAAATGGACTGAACTTGAAAAGCAAATTCCTATGCTTCGTAAATATTACAATATAAAAAACGTTCTTATATGGGACAAAGGAAACAGGGGCAGCGGTGATTTGACTGGAGCATATGGAAACAGGTATGAGTGTATTATATTTGGAGTAAAGGGGAAAAGGCAACTGAATGAAATAAACGGAACAAAAAGGCATGATGACATACTGTGTTATTCCAAAATACCTGCGAAAAAGCTTATTCATCCTCATCAAAAGCCTATTGAGTTATTGAAGTTTTTTATATTAAAGTCAACAAACAAAGGGGATACTATACTGGATATGTTTGGTGGGGTAGGGAGCACATTAATCGCTGCTGAAGAAACAGAAAGAAATGCAATCTGCATAGAATTGGATGATGAAGTATACAAAAAAGGAATTTCGTATATAGAAAACTGTCTGAATGGGGACGCTGAATAAGCGTTCTTTTTTTGTGTGAAAAATATGATTTTTTTTATTCCCTGGGAATATAATTTATTNTAAGTTTTTCAATATTATGCAATGAATAGGGGGAAATTTTGTGCAGGTCGCATCAAGAACTACTTACTTTGCTGCTGATATCAAAAAAGGAAAAGAAGGGGAAAAAATATTTGTAGAAGACTTTCTTGAATTCATGAAAATAAAGTTTAATGATGTCAGTGGCGAACAGAAATTTCAGATTATGGATACGGATTATACATCGCAGTTAGGTATGTATGAGATAAAAGCAAACTACAAAGATGATGGTAAAATATATATAGAGGAATATACTAATTATAACAAGGAACTTGGACCTATAAAAGAAGGGTGGTTTTTCAAAACAAAGGCGGATACTTTAGTCTTTGTATCAAAAGCTACAAGAACAATGATTATTATTCCCTTTACGGGGGAATTCAAAAATCATTATGAAAAGATAAAACAAAAGTATCCGTTGAAACTAAATGCTGTGAGTGTCCGTGGAAAATCAAAATGGCAAAGTGCTTTTAGATGTATTCCGTTATCAGAATTGGAAGGGTTTTATAGTGAATATAGAAAGCCTTCCAGTGAATAAAAGACAAGTGAATAAAAGAAAAATAACAAAAAAAACCACATTTAATATGTGGTTTTTTGTTTTATTTGGTGGGGATAATCGGATTCGAACCGATACGGTATTATTACCACTGATTTTTGAGACCAGCGTGTCTGCCAGTTCCACCACATCCCCGTGCTGGCGGAAGGGGTGGGATTCGAACCCACGGAGCCTTTTAAAGCCCGCTGGTTTTCAAGACCAGCACCATAAACCACTCGGACACCCTTCCGTATATTGCTTTTGGTGGGGGTAGAGGGATTTGAACCCTCACGAGGGATTTTACCCCCAGCGGATTTTAAGTCCGCTGTGTCTGCCAGTTCCACCATACCCCCATATTTATATTTCTTTAATTTCCTTAGCAAGTTTCATTTTATTCCTTTTACGCAAGATCTTGTGCATATTCTTTTTGGCTTTTGCTCGCCATTTTCCTATAAGCCCATAAATTCCTTCGCCACTATTATCACATTTTTTATAATTTTCAAAAGCTTTGGCTCTCTTAAACCACTCGAGCACCCTTCCATCATTCATTAATATAAAAAGCCCCTGTCATAGCTACTGACAGAGGCTTTATTTTTCAGAATTTGTTTTTTATTGGATTAAACTTTGTTACCTCTTTCATCCGCTATGAAAAAATGGACATATGAAGTTGAACCCAAACTTGACAACAAGGATGAGCTTGATAAGTTGCTTGATAAACTTAATAACTTTCCGTAAATGTTCATCATGTCCATTTCTCCTTTCGCAGATTTTTTATATAATCAATTCATATTTTGCTGTATCAGTTAATTGTTTTATGAAATCTTCAACTGTTATTTTTTTTCTTAAATTCTGCAATCTGCCGTAATTTTTCTATTAAAGAATTCAGTTTATTCATGTTTTTTATTCATTTTATTCTTGATAGCCAATAATATTCTTAATAGATGTTCCACATTAGTAATATAACATTTATTTATTATCTTGTCAAGTTTTTTTATAGTTTTATACCGTGAATTTCACACATCTTGTATATATAAGTTTTCATTTGTTCAAACAGATGCGTGAAGTTTCCTTTTAATTCTACACTGTGGACAAGATTTTTTTTCATTCGGAACCATATTGCCGTTTATTTTATTATAAACAAGAAAACTTCCTCGGTCATAAATACAATTTTTTATCTTCTTTAGATATTAAAAATACCACATTGACCCTCCTTAAAGAATAATAACTCACTACAAAGCAGTGGTAAGTCCACATCGCCAATGTTATATGGGGTCTTGTATGGCAGCAGCACTTCTCCTACCCTCAGATATGTTTAACCACTGCCCTCAGAGCATAGGATTTGTGGAGCATCCTATGGTGACTACATATTCCCATATAACGTAGCCCGATAGGGTTAATACCCCCCCTGGCTGAGGCTAATCAACTGAGCTTGTTAATCACAAGCTCCACCCTCTATAGGGTGGAGTAGTTGACGCGTGTTAGTCAACGATTATAAGCTTTTGGAGTAATAGCTGAAGTATTTTTTCCGTAAAGCTTTTATCTTCCTGGTAGTCCATATATTCAGTATATGCCAGCAGGTTTTCTTCTTTATCCATTACAATGTTAAGTTCGCCGAAACCAATATTTGACGACCATGAAACCCTCATTCCACCTTTGTAGTTTTCATTTTCTCCCCAGAACGATATTTCGTCTATTTGCAGGTTTATATTGTCTGGATTGATCTTTCTTTCTTTTTTATCCAATTTCTGAATTCCTCCTTTTTACTGTAATAATTATCTTGGTTAAAAGCAGAAGGACTAAAACGGAATCATTTTTTGCAATCCATCCCAGGAAAATCTGGAACTTCATGCGGGAACAAAATGAATTAAATTTGTTTTTTATATGAATATCAGAATTTGAAAAACCATTTCAGATATTTCATTTACATACGGCGCAAAGCGAAACGCGATAACGTATTATTGAATTAACGGATTAACGTATTGGCGGTATCGCGGGTTTTGCGGTTTTACGTTTAACGAATCGGTTCGCGACAGATTTTTAAGTAGTAGCAAAACACACCTGTTTGAATATTCATCATTCAAATGTGTACTTGTTTTTATTAGATAAACAATTCGGTTTCCCGAACCTTCATTATTAACACAAGCTTAGGTGCTTGCAACCCCGACATGACGTAGTTCTCACGTCGGCAGGAACCGATTCACACTTTCAGCCTTCTGCTTTTAATAAAAACAATTATTTCTTCGCTTCCATTTGGACCATACTTTTGCCTCCATTTGGACAAGTATTGGGAACTGGTGTAGGGACAGCTTAAAAGCAATCCCTACATCAGTTTATTTTCATTACTGCTTTGTTTATTCGGATTTCTTTTTAATTTTCTGGAGATATGCTTCTACGATTTCATCTGTGGAATCATGCAGGCTGTATACTGGAATATATTCTACTGCTTCCTGCAACATTGTTTCCTCAATCTGAGTGCTTAATGTGTCTGCTTTATTAAGCAGCTTTTTATACAATGTATTTATTACATTCCTGTCGAAATCAATTTCTGTCAATACGTCAATATTATACTTATACTGCGTTTGATTTCCTTCCTGGTTGAATTTGTAGTCAGTTCCTACTTTCTTTGTTGTGTTTGTCTTTAAATTCAACAGGTATTTCAGACGCTCTGCCAATTCACGTGTTTTCTTTGCATATTCAATTGCAGAGTCAACAGTAAGATTTTTGCCATCTTCCTTCCAGTCAATATAAAGACCTTTCTTTGCGTTTTCTATCGCCATGGAAAGCTGCAATTTTTGCTGTATCAATTCATTGACAAGATTTGCAATTTCTATAATACTGCAGTCATATTGCCTTTCAGGAGTAGCATCTATTGTTTCATCCTGTGCATCAGGATTTACTTTCGATTTTTGATGTGTTTCAGTGATTTTTATAGCATTGTTCCCATGCAAATAGCAGGTAAGAGAGAATATATTATTTTCAAGGAATTTCTGATATCTATAGGCTTCCTTTAAGGACATTCTATGTTCAAGCATGTTATCAAACTCCTTTCAAAAATTTTTTTTATTTTTTTTTACATCAGCATTGTATTTTCATTATACATTTTTTATGCCAATTTGTCAACTGAAAATTGTCTTATAAAAAAATATATTTTTTTTATATTTGTTTTTTGCCAATTATAACAAAATTATTTTTTGTTTTAAAATTATTAATCTTAGTTAGATAAACATATGTGATAGGAAAAAAATAAAAAATTTGATTAATTTTTAATTAAAAGAAATAATTTGTGGTATTGAAGTTATTGTATGAATAATATTGGAGTTATTTTATTGGAGGTTGGCGGAAGAGGTGGGATTCGAACCCACGTGGGCAGTTAACCCAGATACGCTTTCGAGGCGCACCCCTTATGACCTCTCGGGCACTCTTCCATATGAGATTGGTGAGAGTGAAGGGATTTGAACCCTTAACATTATGGTTCTAAGCCATACGCCTCTGCCAAATTGGGCTACACTCTCATATCATTCTTTTATTTTTTATATTTTTTGTTTATTCGTATATTATTATATATAATAATGTTTAGATCACTTTATCGAGATCAAAGAGACTAACGAAAGTTAGGTTTTTGTTGGGGAGTTTATAGCTCCCTATTTTTATAATGGTGCGCAGGGAGGGATTTGAACCCCCGAAGCCCGAAGGCAACTGATTTACAGTCAGCTTCCTTTAACCACTTGGATACCTGCGCATATATTGGTGTCGGTAGGGAGACTTGAACTCCCACAGGTTTTTTATTACCCCCCAGACCCTCAATCTGGTGCGTATGCCTATTCCGCCATACCGACATATTTTTATTGGTGGGAGGGGCAGGATTTGAACCTGCGAAGCCGTAAGGCGTTAGATTTACAGTCTGCCGTAGCACCGCCATCGCTACCGCCCGCCCATAATAATAAAAGCCTTTCCCCATAGCATTTATGGAAAAAGGCTTGTTTGCAAACTTTTTATTTTAATTAATGTTTACTCGCTTTGATCTCCATTTCCATTTGAATTTGCTACAGGAAAATTTGCATATGAAATTAAACCCATACCAAGATACAGAAGATATGAGTAACCAAGCGAGCTATACAGGTGACGGATATTCATTGTCTTCATATGCAAATTCACTCCTTTCACAAATTTTTTTTAATCAATCTGATATCATTATACAATATTTATATACTTTTTGTCAATAAATAATTCATAAAATCTGTTTTATAAAAAAAAGAAGCCTTATGAAGGCTTCTTTTTTATTTAACGATTTTATATATTTCTTCAAGCTGTGCTTTTGTAAGTTTCCTCCGTGTTCTTAACAAGTTTACTGCTTTAAGAGGAGCTATATCTATAAGGTCTGCAAACGCGTCTACTTTTTCTTTCGGGAATCTGTGTTTTTCCGAAAGATTTTTATAATTGAAGAAAAACTTGAAGTTCTTTGTCTTTAGATTATTTTCATTGATCTCATATTTGTTTTTCTTAAGGAAGTCAACCCGCTTCAGATATTCCCTTACAGTTTCCTCCCCATACATAAGCAGGTTCTCTTTCAAAAATCCTGCCAGATACTTTATATCATCACGTGATACAGTTGCTGAACATCTATACCCGAAAGAAATGTCCTTCGGTTCTGTCACGTCCTGCAAGTCAGATATCTGTCTTGAAATAGTTTCAATATTTGTCGCACGTAATATCATCTGTTCAAAAGCAGTGAAGATAATTTTCTTATACTCTTTTTTTAATTTTGTGTAGTTTGGGAATTTATTATTTACACTGTAGAAATAGTAATAAGAATAATCATCAAAGAACCTTTCTATGTAAGGACGGAATTCTTCGGGAATACCGAATTTGTCAAGTATAATATTGATATCCTGTGTTTCAGCTAAAATCTTCTGATGGTTTTTGATTATATAGAAGAAAAACTTTGGATACAGTTTAATGTTTGTATCCGTTGCAAATTCGGTATATTCATTCTTTGCGTTTATCAATGCCGTAAGGTTGTGGATTACTTGCAGATCTTTCGGCAAACTTTCAAATGAATCTTTATATTTTTTATAATAACGGTATTCTGTTTTTATTTCAGCCAGTAATTCATCACTGGCTATCCTGAATCCACTTTTTGCATAATTATTACCTAGTTCAATAACTCCGTCTATTACTTCGTAAAATTGAATTACTTTTTCATCTATTGAACGTACATAGATCGTTTTTCTTTCTACTCTCCAAACATCTGGTTCAAGAGTTTTTTCATTTCTGGACAAGTTTGTATACTCTTTATCCCCACTCATCCTGTAACGTCTGCGTTCTCCTAAATCAAGCATATTGTAGTTTCCGCAGCTCTTACATTTAGTTACTCTTGAAGTATAAACCTCACCGCATTTGCAGAAAGTTCTTTCTATTTTGTCAAGTTTTATATATATCAGATTCGCATCGCTGTATTTTTCAAGCAAATCCCAATTGTCTATTTTGTAATATAACCTAATCATCTTTTAACGCCCCCCTTTTCTTTTTGAATCGCATTTAATACAAGAGAAAACAGAAGCTCTAACCCATCTTTTTATAAAGTTAAACTCCTCACCTTCAACAGAGGTGTTATACATTCCCCTTGCTTCTGAAAGTGTGAAATCAGGCAATACCTCTATTGTAATATATGGGACTTGCAATTCTTTATTTTGGCGCATAAAGAATATCAAGGATTGTTTGTTTATCACTTTGTCGGCATAACTGCCAACGCAGTGATGTAAATAATTGCCTTCCTGGATTAAGTCGTTTATGTCTTTCGGTACTATTATGGAATACTCCTTATCTTTATGCTCCATCCATTTATAATCGCTTACAGCGTCCTTGAAAGCATTTTCCTTATTTTTTGTTTTTTCAAGAACCCGTACGTTTTTCATCACTATGTTGTGCTGCCGCTCAAGATATTGTGGCATTTTTTCATAAGATAACCCGTATTTTTTACACATATCAAGATAGTCTTTCAGCTCCTTTATTTCATCAATAGGGAAGCTGAATAATTCAGACTTTCCGTAGTTAAAGTTCTGCTTTACAAGGTAACCCAACAAATCCGTTATCTTGTATTTATATTCCTTCATTAGATAATAAACATCCAATGAAAAGCTCTTAATTATATTTTCCCTGTTGCTTTGTTTTATAAAAATCTTCATGTCTTCAAAGAAGTCGAGCAGGATTTTTAAGTTGTTCCCGTCAAATTCGCTGCTGATGCTTTTGAAAATATCATAACATTGTTCAAGCTTCTTTTCTTTTATATATTGAATTGCAAATTTCGGAAGTTGAACAACCTTATTTAGCTTCCCTTCATTTCCTATTTCAAAATTTTCTTTATGTATATTTTCTTCAAAGAACCGCTTGTTTCCAGCTTTCAAAACCTTTTCAAAACCATCAATGTTGTCTACTATCAAATTGAATAAGTTTTTCAAGACAATACTCTGCCTGTATGAATAAAAAAGCAGGAATGATGAATCAGCAGCCAGCTCATTGAAGACATATGGATTCTTGAGCAACATTACCTTGTTCAGGAATGACACAATATTCTTCATTGAATAATTGTCTCCATAAGAGAATTCCTTCTTAAAATCAAAGCCCTTTATTGTCTCCTTTGTAACCTTATTGACTCTTATGCTTTGATCATATTTTTCCAGGAATTCAACTTCATCGTCTTCATCAACGTTGAATACGAGTTTACCCTTATGAAGTATCAGTTCATCTTCAGTTTCTTCAAACTTGAAGATGGTCATTATATCATAGGGAACCTTATCAGCAGTTACTATAGTCGGTCGTGCCGTTTCGACATTATTCAGAAAAATGTTTCCCCTGCTGCGATAGGTTTCCCCACGGTAATTTACAGCACACTCATAATCACTTATGTTTTTCTGCCTCATTTTCTTTTTTCTCCCCTTTTTATTTATTTGTAAAATTATACATTATATTATAATATATTATAGTATCTATATGCCGTTTTTTTACTGTATTTTTCATTTTTTTGGAAGAAATAAAAAAGAAGAAGCCGTTTTAGGCTTCTCCGACTTCTTTAAGGAATTCTTCCATTTGTTTTTTTGTCATTTTTCTTCATTATATTTTTGTTATGTAATTAAAATTCTCAATAATAACACTGTTATACCGTCTTAATAACTCCGTGATCTTTTTACTTTCTTTGTAAAATGACAGGTAACATATTTTACCGTCTGAATTAATTCGCAAACCATTGATATTAAACAGTAGCAAATCCCACATATGATTAGTGATTGTTGCTCCTGCATTTTCTAATACTTCTACAAGTCTGTTACGCTGTGACATTCCCCATTCTTGACATTGTTCTGCTTCTGCTTTGCGTTTCTGTTCTTCCTTTTTAATCATTGTTATAATGATGTTATCACTCATTGTTTATTCCCCCTTCACATTCCTATAAAATACCTTATTTTATTTACCCATTAGGCATTAAATTATATTTGTCGCACCAATCACAAAAACTTTTTTCACTCCACTTTCTGCCTTGCTTATTTCTTGCTTGTTTATAGTCTTCAAAATTGCAATACCATTCCCCACATTCTTTAATAACTGGTACACCATTTATTTCTTTTATACTTTCGTTCATTACTTTTTGAAATTGTTTATCGTTCATATTATCCTCTCTTTCTGCTCTGTTATAAGCCAATAAATGTCTTGTTTTATTGCCTATAATATTGTTTGCGTTTTTCTTCACTTGTAAAACATATAATTCTACAGTCTGTAAATCCGTAAAAATTTCGTTCTGTTTTTATTTCATCTATTGTTGCTTTATTGTCTTTTATCAAGTCTTCTATTTTGTTCTTATCTTTTGTTATATATCCTGCATATGAACTATCAATATGTAAGATATAATCTTGATATGATTTAAACTTTAGATTAGGAATTTTGTTCATATTCAGACCCCCTTTGAAATAATAGTTTTATCTGCCTGAGTAATTCAT
>JGI24710J26742_10001999_pt1 | contig 18437 bp, 14 predicted proteins | sample BioPla2DNA2_FD_26742 | JGI IMG/M metagenome (IMG submission 26742) | reverse complement strand
ACTATTCTTTTGAAGCTCCATCATAGCTGGAGACTGAGGTAATTCAACTTCGCTATCGTCATCATCAAGATTTGCATCTGTTAATTTATCATCTTCAGAGATTGCAATATCAGTACGATCCTCTCTAAATGCAGTACCTAAGACAATACTCTGTGCTTTACTGTCAATCTGAGGGGCATCAATTCCGCCATGAACAATCTGAGCTAAGGCACGTTCCTGCATACTTACAGCAACATAACGGTTAGCCAAATCACGCATTGCCTGAAGGAATGTTAAATACATCTCTGATGAGTGCATTGAAACGTGTTCGCGGCTGATTAAAGCTACAAGCTCTAGCTGACACTTATCAATATCACGATTTAACTTCTTTGATTGCTTAACTAAAGACTCTACATTCTCGTAATTCTGAGATCCCTTAATTGACTCTAGAACGGTAGCCATACGCTCGAATCTCTTTTGCAGATCGTATAAGGTATCCTTTAACAAACCAGAGAAAATAGTATGACGGTTTGCTACGTGAACTACTGCCTGATCTATTGCATGGTGAACAGACTTAGATGCCTCACGCATATTTGAGAATACTAGGTAGAAGAAGAACTTAGCATCATTAGTACACTCTGTCTTGCGTTTTACTGACAGTAAATCCTGCTCATTGTCCATAGCAAGTGAGTAGTATGCACGACGTTCTGCACTTAATGCTTCTACAAGGTTTGAAGACTTGTTTCTTGCCTTACGAAGGGCAAACTCATTATCCTCAAAGAATGAATCAATAGCACGATGCATACATTCTATTTCTCTTAAGAAATGATCAGGTACTGACTGAGCAACAGATGCCAAAATTTCCTTATCATTCTTAGCTGATAAAGAAATAATTGCCTCGTCCTGCTTTGACTTGCGGATAAAGTTTGAATAGATGATGATACCAAATACAAGTGGAGTTATTACCAGTGCAAAACTTAAACCTAAATTAAACAGGATTCCGTTAACTATAAATGCAAATGTAAATGCAGAAATACCGGTCAGGAACCAGCCTGCGATAACTGTTACTACACCTGAAATTCTGTATACGGCACTCTCTCTGTCCCAGGCGCCGTCAGCAAAAGATGTGCCCATTGCCACCATGAAGGTAACATAGGTGGTAGACAGTGGAAACTTCATTGAGGTTGCAACTGAAATTAAAGTAGCTGCAACTACAAGGTTAATTGATGCACGTACGTAGTCAAAAGGAAGAATATCATCACATTTCTTAACTGTAGGCTTCTTGTAATGTACACGAATTACATCAAGATATTTNTTTGGCATTGCAGTGTATACAGTACGTGATACACCTAAACCTAAACGGGTAATGATTCTGCCGATAGTTGAAGCACCAAACTGCTCACGTGAACCAGATACACTTGATGACAGGTTAATTGATGTCTGAATAACCTGACGTGCTTTTTTACTTGTCCATAAGGTAACAGACATGATCACACCTGATAGGAATAACCAGAAGGTTGCAACTGCATTATTCTCATTCAGACATGACATGATAAAACCAGGATCGCCATGACCGTCAGCNGACCAATTGTTAAAGGCATCTAATGCTGCAAGTGGCACACCCACGAAGTTTACAAGATCGTTTCCTGCAAATGAGAATGCAAGTGCGAAGGTACCTGAAAGAATAATCAGTCTGAACAGATTTTTCTTTAGGATAACCATTATCTGACCAAGCAGTGTAAAGAATGNAAAGATTGACCACATAATGGTGTTGATGTTGTTTTCAAGGAAGTCTAACTTCTCTTTATCCATAAATGATGCACCGCGTGCACCTTTAATTACAAGGAAGTAAGAAATTGCAGTCAGTGATAAACCGCAGAATAAACCACCTAAGTACTTTTGAGTAACATCGAATCTGAAGGTAAATAATAATCTGCTGATAAACTGCACCACCATACCNGTAATAAAAGCAATCACAACTGATAATAAAATTGCAGATACGATAGCAGCTGTCTTATCTAATTTAATATAGTTAAATACATCTATTAAAGAGTTATCAGCTGAATATACCTTATATATAGAAGCGAAGGTGGCAGCGCCTAATAACTCAAAGATAATTGAAACGGTGGTGGAGGTAGGAAGACCTAGGGAATTGAAAATATTTAATAAAAGAACGTCAGAAATCATCACAGCTACNAAGATAAGCATAATTTCTTCGAAATTAAACATCTCCGGATGAAGCATACCGCTTCTGGCNATTTCCATCATTCCCGACGAGAAGGTGGCNCCGGTGATAACACCTACTGACGCAACCGTCAGAATAACAAAAAATGGAGCAATTCTTGTACCCACTGCAGAATTTAAGAAGTTCGCTGCGTCATTACTTACGCCAACGAACAGGTCTAGAGCAGCAAGTATCAATAACATTACTACTAAAACAACAATTACGGTTTCAAACATAATATTCCTGTTAGTTTATTTTTANCCACATGTAANTCTATATGTTTACAAAGTCAACATTAAAATACAGTTGATATATTATTTCAATATTCTTTATCTTTTTTATTAAATAATTGTTAAATTCTTGTTAAGTNATTTTTTTTGATGTTTGTCTNACTAAATTTANTTTATAATTATAAATAAAACATATTCTGTTAATTATANACAAACTGATAATATAATGGTCTGAAAGTTCAACGGCAAAGAAGACTTATCATGGAAAACAATCTTCAAAAAGACATCATCTATTCAAGAATAAAGCAAATGATCATTGATGGTCAGTTTGGTATGGGAAAGAAAATTTCCGAAAGAATTCTTGAACAAACTCTTGGAGCTAACAAGGCACCAATTCGCGATGCATTAAAGAGATTGCAGGCCGAAGGTCTTGTAGTAAGAAAGGCTAAAAGCGGCACCTACGTATTTGCCCTATCTAAAAAAGAACTTTTAGATTTACTCAATTTCCGTTTTGTTATCGAATCTCAGAGCGTGATTTTATCTTTTGCCAACAATCAGGATAAACTGATTGATGAAGTTGAGAAAATCATTCTGAAGATGAGACTTGCTCTTGCCCTCAATCAGGGAGTTGAATATCTGCATCTCGATTCTGTATTCCATGAATCATTAGTTAACCTTTGCAATAATTCCTATTTTATCACCTCATTTGAGCGTATTGCAGCAATTATGGATACAGCAAGAAACTTTTTAGGTAACAACCTTGAGCACATGCAAAAATCCATCATTGAGCATCAGAATATTGCCGATGCCATTAAAGAAAAGAACATCGGTAAAGTGGTAGAACTGCTGCGAGAGCACATACTTCCAGACTTTGGTGCCTACTGGCAGAACTTCAATCTAGTAGATAAAGAATAAGATTTGTTTTACAAAAAATAAAAATTATTAACCAATTTTTAACACTTTCATGTGGCAAATTTTATNCTTTTATGAAAAAATACGCACAGAAAAAAAATTAGTCGGTATATTTGGCTTTTGATAAAGCCACTTGCAATGCTGCACAAATGCACTCATAACAGCTAACAAAGCTGAACAGTGGAGGACGCCATGATTTCAGCATGCCTTTTGAAAGAAGATAACCTATCAATCGTTCAAATCTCAATAAAAGAGCCACTTCCTGCGGACGTAATTTGGCTTGATGTGAATCAGCCTGAAGATGATGAACGTGCATGGCTTGAAGCTTTATTTGTAGAAGATGTTCCTGAAGAAGACGAAATGGATGATATTGAGTCATCGTCTCGTTTCCGTGTAGGCCCCGACGGTGTACACATTCTGTCTTTATTCCCTCAAAGATTAGCAACCGAAACTCGTGGTGTAAACATGTCATTTACCATGAGAAAGAATTTACTGATTTCATTCAGGGAAGATGATATTTCTATCGTTCGTCTGCTGCGTTACTACATTCGTCATAATAAAGTCGATATTCGCTGCGCTCTTGATATCTTATTGACACTTCAGGATTTAAAAGTAGATCAGTTATCAGATTTAATCGAGGATGCATACTGCACTCTTGAGCAAACATCTGATCAGATAACTGATGATACTCATGTAGAAAGAACTTTAGCAGAGCTAATCGATCAGGCTGAATTAAACAGCCATATCCTGCAAGCTCTACACGATACCCGTAGAGCTCTACGCTTCATCAGAAAGACCTTTGAGTCTTCTTTAGATGACAGACAAGGTAGAGTTGTAGATGAGGTTTTATCAGATATTGAATCTATTCTGCCTCACACCTCATTTATCTCTAACAAGATTAACTTCCAGTTAGAAGCTTCAATGGGCTACACCAATCAGAAGCAGAACAACATCATCAAGATCTTCTCTGTGGCTGCAGTTGTGTTCATGCCACCTACCTGGATCGCATCTGTTTATGGTATGAACTTTAAGTTTATGCCTGAGCTTGAATGGTACTGGGGTTACCCTCTATCTATTGGTCTTATGATTTTCTCTGCAATCAGCACCTATTTCTTCTTCAAAAAGAAAGGCTGGTTATAAGAGCTAAAGTTAGGGTCACATTATGTGACCTTAATTATTTATAGAAGATTCTGCTCTTTTGCACGCTTTACGATTTCTTTTAAAGCGGTAACAGAATCAAAATTACAGCTATCGGNAAGTCTGTAAANTTCCTTTTCCTCAATAAACATTACACCAGATACCTCAGATTGCTGTCTTACAGTGATGGCATCGCCCTTAGCAAGGTACAGATATGCAAATAAATAATGTTTNTCTTTTGAAATCTTNAGTGTGCCTAAAGGATGAAATTCAATATTATCTGAATCAGCGTTTACACCTACTTCCTCTAAAAGCTCACGCTTGGCGCTTTCNACTGGATCTTCGCCATGCTGCATGATACCGCCTACTACGGCGTCAAATGTACCTGGAGAATAATCCTTGCATAAAGTTCTAATCTCTACAAGAAACTTTCCCTGTCTATCCATATAGGCAATATATGATGCTCTATGAGGTAACTGCTCCNGACGCATCTGCTTTCNGGTAACGGTTTTGAGAACAGAGTTATTCTCATCAACCACGTCTACTAGTTCTTCACAAGACATTTGATCCTCTAATATTTTTGTAAACTTTGTCTTTCAATTATATTAAAATGTTGTGCAATTTATAATATCAATTTACACCATTGGCAACTAATACTATGAAAGATAATGACAAAATAATAAGTCTTGAAGAAAAAATCTCATGGCTTGAAGATCAGCTTGATTCTCAGGGAAAAGAGCTCTCTGCCCTTTATGAAAAATTAGATAAATTAGAACGCCAGTTTAAAGTTCTTTATTCAAAGGTTGGTGATCCTTACGCAACTCGCAGTCAGAAAGACGAAGTTCCACCACCTCACTACTAATTAAAGGAAGTTATATGAAACATATCTTTTCAGCAATTGCTCTATTGTTGTCTTTTGCAGGTCTAAATGGCTGTTCAAGCGGTGAACACACAGTAAATCTTGCAACTCCAACAGAGGTTGTATCAGAAAATGTAAATGGTCCTAAAGTATGTATCGCAGACGTAAGCGACAACAGACTATTTATCGGCAGTGAGAGTCAGCCTAATCTGCCATCAGGTGAAATCCTTTCTAATGATTACAAGGCAAGAGCCTATGCAAGACTGAAAAATACTCTAGGCCAGCTCTCAGGCTCATTATTACTTCCTGAGGATTCATCTGTTGCAGCTTTAGTTAAAAAGACTATCGCTCAGGCTTTTGCTGACTCTGGATTCCAGGTTGTTGAAAACGCCGCAGCTGAAGATACAGATACCTTAATTATTGCTATTGATATCAAGCAGTTCTGGACTTGGTCTCCTCTTGATAAAATCAATGCAGATATCTACTCAGATATCGAGCTTGATGTTTATTCTCAGGATGCAAACGGTCAGAAAAAGCTTAATCTGAAGAACAGACAGACTCAAAAGGTTTTAACTGATACTAAAACCTTATACAGAAAGGCAACTGAAGCATCTGTTGCCAACATCTATCACTTAGCCTGCCAAAAGATTAAGACAATCTTCAAAAACTAATCCTACGGCCTGGCAATTCCAGGCCTTTCATTTCATAAAAAAATGTTCCAAGCAAAGTTGAGAGATAACACGACTAAAAAATTAAACTGGCGTGTGGATGATTATTTAATCTAATTTACTGTCTAGTTTAATCAGGAACATGTTGATATCACGTTCATCCACAGAATTCTTTTTGAACTTAAGATCAACTGATGCCTTATTACCATCTAGTGTGAATGTGCCATCATCAGGAAAAACCTTATGTAAAAAAAGTCACCAGGTTAATATTACAAAAGACTCATATTTATATGATTTACTTAAAACTGATAAGATGATGGTAAAATCAATCCACCATCAGGCCATTAAAGAGCCAGGCGAAAACCTTTCAGTGCAGGCTGTATCAGCTGATGGAATCATAGAGAGTATCAAAGTAAAGGACAGGAAATTTATTCTAGGAGTGCAATGGTATCCTGAATACAATTTTAAACAAAATAAATACAGCTAGTTGCTCTTTAAAGCTTTCATTGACAACTGTCTTTAAAAACTTGATTTTACACGGACCAGATAGTTTGAATTAGTGCGTTGTATAGCGTTATAATGTACTAATATTTTTTTATTGCTTAAACGATTTTTTATGAAAACTACAGTTTTTACTTTATTAGGTTCATTAGCCCTATTAACCAGTGCTTGTTCTTCTCTTCCAGAAAACGCCAGAAAACTTGATTTAAACATAAACTCAGTAACATTTGAGAACGTAAATAACGTTGAAGGTTTCAAGATTGACTATGATGTAAGACATCATTCATCCGAGCCAATGCCAATTGATGCTGTAAAAATCGATGTACATGTAAATGATAAGTTAGCTGCAGTGTACAAAAACGACAGCTGCAAGCCAATTCCTAACAAAATTTCAAACAACTACTCAATTTTCATTCCAGCAAACAAAGCTTCTAAAGTAGCTTTAGAGAGTTTAAAAAACACTCCAATGCTACAGGTACAGGCTAAAGCTATTGTATCAATCCTTGTTGAAAAGGATCTTGAAGACAGAGCTGCCATGTATAACGTAACAAAAGAATATGAAGGAGTAATCCATGCCACAACAGCAGCTAACTAATGCTGACTATCGCAAGAACTCATTTGAGCCTCGCATTGCCATTGTTCAACTTATCTTTGGTGTAATTTACGCATTTGTAACCGCCATTGGTATCTACCTTGCTGTCAAGGTTTACACTGTAACTGGCCAGCAGCCATTTATTCAGTATTTCTTCGTATTACTGTTTGCAGTACTTGCAGGTAAAAGTTTCTTTATCTTTGCAAATACCCGTATTGCACAGAACACTGGTGTCCACACCACTGCAACTGTAGAAAATATTGTTCCTACACATGGTATTACCATTGTTGAGGGTCTTCTTCATTTAGAAGACAACACTACCCTGCCAATTGAAAGCCGTTTCGCAGGCGAGAGTGTTGCTCATGAGCTTAAGAGATTCCTTGATGACAACAATACTAAAAAGCTTCCTGCTTTATTAGTTAATAAAGATTCAAAACACCCTCGTGGCCAGTTCTTAATAAGAACAAGAGCAGGTCATTTGGATCAGCATTACATCAACTCATTAAAAACAAGTAAATAATTTAGGATATATAAGATGAGTCTTTCAAGTACTAAAGAGATCTTACAGGGCAAAATTGCCGTAGGTCAGAAAGTTACCCTAGCAGGCTGGATTAGAACCCGCCGTGATTCAAAAGCAGGTTTTTCATTCCTAGCTGTAAATGATGGTTCAGGTTTTGATAACGTACAGGTTATCGCACCAAATTCATTAGAGAATTATCAGAATGACGTTCTAAAGTTAACCACTGGCTGCTCTGTTGTAGTTGATGGTACCCTTCAGGAATCACAAGGTCAGGGGCAGGCTTATGAAGTCCTAGCTGACAAAGTATTTGTAACCGGTTTTGTAGAAGATCCTGATACCTACCCTATGTCTGCAAAGCGTCACTCTGTTGAATATCTACGTGAGTATGCTCATCTAAGACCACGCTCCAATTTAATGGGTGCTGTAATGCGTATTCGTAACACCCTAGCATACGCCATTCACTCATTCTTCCAGGAAAACGGCTTTATGTGGGTTGCAACTCCACTTATCACCGCATCAGACTGTGAAGGCGCAGGTGAGATGTTCACTGTAACCAACTTCGATCTGAACAACCTTCCAAAGGATGACAAGGGTCAGACAGATTTCAACCAGGATTTCTTTGGTAAGCACACATACTTAACCGTATCAGGTCAGTTAAACGCTGAGACCTATGCATGTGCATTCTCAAAGGTTTATACCTTTGGTCCAACCTTCCGTGCAGAAAACTCAAATACAACCCGTCACTTAGCTGAGTTCTGGATGGTTGAGCCTGAGATGGCATTTACTGATTTAGTAGGTTGCGCAGCTACCGCTGAGAAGATGTTAAAGTACGTATTCAAGCGTGTTCTTGAAGAGCGTGCAGATGACATGAAGTTTATCGTTGAGCGTGTAGATAAAGATGCAATCAACCGTTTAGAGCACTTTGTAAACTCAGACTTTGCTCAAGTTGACTACACCGACGCAATTGAAATTCTAAAGAAAGCTACCAAGAAGTTTGAGTACCCTGTTGAATGGGGTATCGACCTACAGTCAGAGCACGAGAGATATCTTGCTGAAGAGCACTTCAAGTCTCCTGTAGTTGTTAAGAACTATCCAAAGGATATCAAGGCTTTCTACATGAAGCAGAACGAGGACGGCAAGACTGTTGCTGCAATGGACGTTTTAGCTCCAGGCATCGGCGAAATCATTGGTGGTTCTCAGCGTGAGGACAATCTTGCTAAACTTGATGCTCGTATGGATGAGCTAGGTCTTAACAAGNACAACTACTGGTGGTACCGTGACCTACGTCGTTACGGCTCAGTACCTCACTCAGGCTTTGGTTTAGGCTTCGAGCGTCTAATTGTTTATATTACCGGTGTTGGTAACATCCGTGAGGCAATTCCATTCCCTCGCGCAGCAAGAACAGCTGAGTTCTAAAATAGACAAAAGCTCCACATGATNGAGCTTNTAAAAGCCCGTAACATTGTTACGGGTTATTTTTTTGCGCTAAGCCACAGATACAAAGAGTAGGCATTGCCTACTCTATGTTTATGNNAGATTAAAATAAAACTCTTTTCTTTATGATGTCTTCTGCAGCATAAATGTCTGATACTCAAGATCATNAAAATGTGAATTTATCTGAATCAGGCCTACCACAGTACATACAAGCATTGATAAAGAGAAACCATAGCCATAATAGATTGGTCCTAAATCAACTGTTATGTATGAGAAGACAAAGTTTGTTATCACCATGATGAAAGATAAGATGCATGCNGAATATCTCTTATCAAGATAGTACATAACATTTAAAATCGCCATAACCAGAACCTGCAGACTTACACCTACAAGATCAACGTAGAAAAGGTTTAAATAAATTAAATCAATCCCAAGAAAAGTTAAGATCTTATCGGCAAAAACAAGAAGCAGCGCAAGTGTAATACCCTGGATTTTGAAAATCTTATAAATAGAGTTTCTGCAGGATATAATCATCTTCTCTTTATATAACCGAATAGTATTTAATGAACCACCTTTTCTTACATTGTCGTAAAACTTCAGGCAGTTCTCGGTAAAATCAGTCTCCATCTTCATGATAAATACAGCCATACCTGGCACTACTGCAAGATATGCAATAAATATAGGTAAATCGTAAATATATGAAGCTCTAAAAATTCCAAGCTGTGCATATGAGGTTTCATGTCTGAACCAGAACACGAACTTGTCTGACCAGACACCAAGGTTATAGAAAAGACCGCAGAATACTAAAGATATATAGACCTTTTTAGGATCTAAAAACTCAAAGGCGATAAATCTCTCTCCTGGGAATGTCACCACAACCTGATATAGGAAGGCAAAGGTAAGCACAGCCTGAGAAATAAAGAATATGACTACAAGTCCTACATAGCCACATGGAGGCATGATGTAAGACAGGAATATCATCAGACCATAGCCGCAGAAAATAGTAGCTACAATACGATAATACTCTTTCATACCACTTAAAAAGATAATCACAATCCACTGATTGGTAAGCAGTACAAATGATCCTAAAAGACACAACTTACTTACAATATCTATAGAATCACAAAAATACATTACCACAAGTCCTATAAGTCCTGAGACTAAAGTCATGGTCAGCATGGCACCAAAGAGGTTTGGAATAACTCTTCTGTCTTCACCTAAAAACAGAGTATCAGCCACAAATCTTGTAAACAGGATCTGCAATGCACCGGATAGAATAAGCGATCCGGCCATCATGTACGTGACCGTGATTAAAAACTGTATGATGATATATGAAGGGTAAATAACACCAACGCTTATAATACCGATGATTAAAAGCGCAATAATTGATAATACCCATGGGCCAGAGCTTATAAGACCTGCTAAACCATAAGCCTCGATAATAGATGTTAATGTATCTCTTTTTAAGATCTTACGAAGCTCAAATCCTATACCTGCCATCTATGGCTCCTTTATATAAATCCTTATATGCTTTAAACATCATTTCCTGATCGTAATACTTTAGAACACGCTTGCGACCTCTGTCGCCAAACTCTCTCCAGCGTGCTGCATCCTCAAAGAGATACTCAATCATATTGATACCCTGTGTAGGACTTGCAATAGAGATAATTTCACCTGCGTGACCTAAATTTGGCTCTTCAGATTTAGCGCCATATAAAATCTCAGAGCATGCTCCCACGTTTGTTGCAATGCATGGAATACCGGCACACATAGCCTCAAGAAGAACCAGAGGCTGAGCCTCAGAAATTGAGGTCAGCATCATGATACCGATTTTTGGTAAGATTTCAGGAACGTTCAGATTACCTGTAAACTTTACATGATCCTGTAAAGACAGACTCTCGATTAAAGTCTTACACTCTTCAACATAAGCAGGATCTTCTTCCATAGGGCCTACAATCCATCCTTCAAGATCAGGATATAGCGCAAGAGCACCACGCACGGTACGAATAAAGGTTTTAACATCCTTAATTGATACCACACGTCCAATTAATGCGACAACATGAGGAGGCGTCTGAGGTCTGTTCTTATAGCTTTCAACAAAGTTTTTAGTCTTGATACCATTTACGACTACAACACACTTGTCTGCATCAGCGCCATCGAGGATCTGTCTTTCTTTATTGCCTTCAAATAGAGCGGTAATTTGTCCTGCTTCCTGATAGGCTGCCTTTCCAAGCTGAATAAAGAAGTTGATCCAGATCTTGCGGATAAAATCCATGCCAGTGTGCATAGAAATATCAAGTGCATCAGTTTTGTTTGAAAGCCATGTTGCAAGGGATAGGTCAATCTTACGCTCTTTAGTGTAAATACCATGCTCTGTAAGCAGGAATGGTAAACCTGTAAGAGAATGTACTAAGGCACCTAAAAAGCCTGCGTAACCTGTAGATATGGAATGATAAACCTTACATCTTGGAAGCTTGTTGGCAATAATTGCAAGGTTTATAAGTGGCTGATAAATGGTTCTGTAGGTCCAAAAATAATCTACAAATGAACCTTCAGCATCTACAGCTTCATAGCGATTTTTAAGAACATCCCATGATGCCCCACTGTACAGGAACTCATCAAGTGATTTATTATCACGGCCCAGCTCCTTGGCAAACGCCTTTAAAAGATCAGTAGGAATAGGCTCTTTTGGATCATCAAAATAGGAAATAACTTTTTCCCAGATATCAAAATTGCATCTGTCACTATGTCTTGTAGGGGCTTTCTTATCAATAGAATTTTTTGGCAGGATATACTGCATCTCCATACCAACAACATTGTCAGGTAAGGTATAAGCCATCTTTTTATAGTTTTCAGGCTGACCGCCAATGAAAACAAGGTAGAAGGTGTACTCAGGCATACCGTTTATGATCTGATGCACCCAGGATGACACACCACCACGTACAAAAGGATAGGTACCCTCAAGCAACAGGCAGATGTCAGCACTCTTTCCTACATTAAAGCTGGCATCTTTTACTGTAGTTATAGCAGGTGCTTTTTTAAACAAGTTAAACATTCTTACACCAGTACTCCTTTACCTTAGATAACTGACTGCCGTTTGATGTATCAAGATTTGAGATAATCTCATGAACCTTTCTATAATCGCCTTTGTTAAAGGCACATTCAGCTATATAAGAGGAAACCTGTGATGAGAGCATCTTAGATGCCTGAGCCTTTAAAAAGGATTCATAAGCCTCATCATTTTCCTTTATAACAAGGCATATTCTGCCCTTTAAAAGATTGAAACTTGCTCTATCCTCATGTGACAGCGCAATATTGCACCACTCTTTGGCCTTGCTGATATAGTGGTCAAACAAAACACCATCAGATAAACCTAAATAACAAAGCTCCCAGAACTGTTGTGCGATGTTATAGGCAGTATCTGCAATCTTATTGTGGTTATAAGTATTCTCTAAAATCTTGATGTTATCGTTGATCTGCTGCTCTAGAGGGTCTAACTGAGCATAGGCGAGCAATCTTACATCATCTGACAAATCTGTAAGAGCAAGCTTATAAAAAGATATACGCTCAGCTCTTGGTAATCTTCCTACAGAGTTTATAGCCTCAATACGTCTGTCTACTGATGGTGAATTCAAGAGGATATCACGCAAAGCACCTGAGCCGAACTTTGTGTAAAGCATGTCACGAGGGTTAGCAGGAAGATTCTCGTTTTTAATCCCCCTCCAGGTGCACAGGATCTGCTTTTTAGGATGTAACAGTGCAAATACCACAGCAATGATGGTACCTAGCATTCCTAAAACCACAATAAAGCTGTTTACCACAAAGATAAAGAAAACAGCTCTTTTTTTATTAACGATTAAACTCTTAGGTAAAAGACCTATGCTTGCAACAGCTGACAGATAACAGGCTAAAAGATGCAGCAGTACAAAAACAGCTGTCTTAAGGCCGTCTGAATATTCTGTAAATAAAGCTGCAAAAGCTAGAAACTCTAAAACAACACTAAGAGTTAGCAATTTTTTCATAGTGCAATCCTAAAGGTTTTAGCTCATCAAATAAAACCTGATTATCTTTAGTTACATCCAAAGGACCTATGCATTGAGTTTCGATGATAGAGCCATCTGCCCTTACCATCTGCTTTAATACTCTGTCTTTAAATAACTGTGCCTGATATAAGGTTGTCATAGGAAGTAATACTACAAGAGATGTATTCCCCTCTTTATCAAAGGTCTTCCAGTAGATATCAGCACCACGGCGCATTGAAATGGTCTTATCTAAAATCTGTATACTCTCGGTTGTATGTCCTTTAAAGATAAGAAGGCTACTCTGAACCTTATGCTTGGTATTCTCTGCTAAAACATCAAAGAAGTATTTTGAGAATAGCTCAATCTGCTGTTTTAAAAGCACAGGAGCGACAACACCTGTGGTAATAACATCTGACACGTAGTTTGCAACCAGATTTAAAATCGCCAGATTCTGATCAGTTAAGGTAAAGAATTTAACCTCTGTGGCAATAACGCAGCCTAAAAACTTTTCGTTTCTGTCAATTAAAGGAATGCATAACTTGTATTTACCCTGCAAATCCTCGTCATACAGATCAATTGGAGATAGAAGCTCTTTTTGCAGCATCATAGCCTTTAGCATAGGATCAGATAAATCAAGCTTTCCCATTTTTCCTAAAGTTGCTATGGCCTTATCGTTGATTTTTTTATTATCGGTAATTGTGTAAAAACCAGCTTCTTCAATTCCAACAATTGAAGAGAATAAAGACAGCACAGGAGTTGCAAGAAGCGATAAACGCTTTTGCTGTTCCATACCAACTAATGGGTATTGAGCTGATAACTTTTCAATCTCGCTGATATTAGAACGCAGGCTTAATACCTGACCTGCCATTCTCTGCTCTAACTGGTCATGTGAAGAGCGAAGCAGGAAGTAGTTCTGAGTAAACAGCTCAAGCTTACGTTTCATGAAATCATAATCTAAATCGTTCTTTTTAAGATTATCGTACCAGACGTCTCTAAACTCACCTGTAATCATTGCTGCTAAAAGTAAGCCTACAGCCTTTGAGAAAGAATAGAAATCAATAATATGATGATATCTGTAGTAAACAACTGTCATGAATACAGTTAAAACCGCACAGGCAAAGCCCTGGGTAAAACCATAACGCAGTGCAATTAGCATTACAAAGATTACAGGCCAGAAGAAGTCCTGACCACTTGAATATGCGCTTACAAGATCAAGTGAATTTGGCTTGTAGATCCAGTCAATAGAGCTAATCCATAAATAGGATGCAATCAGAGCAACAACAATATTCTCTGTCCAGGCGACCAAAGGCTGTGAAGAGCCATTTGATAAGATACGTTTTAGCGCACAAATATAACTTTTTATTGCCATTTTTTCTTTGTTGACTTAGTTTAACTTAACATCATCTAAAATATTTGAAACAACCTTCTGACCTGCGCCATTTAAGCTTTCACGACCAAAGCCTGAACGTGAACCGGTCTTTGTAAAGATAACCTTTCCTGTTGCATCAGTTACCTTGATAGTTACAGATACTACAGGCTCGCCATCTAAACCTGCCTTGTAGTTCCACTCATCTACTGAGCCTGAGATTACATAGTTGTAGCTTTGGGTCTTTAACCACTCCTTAGCCTGTTTTAACTTGTAACCATCATCTAAAATGTTCTTTAAATCATCAATATTGTTCTCGTTTTCAAAGCTTATATACTGAACACCTTTTGATGCAAGCTCAGAGCCTACGATAGTCTGAACGTTTTCTGATGCTAGTGGAGTGTTAGACTGATTTACAAATGGGATAAGAGCAATGGTGCCAGCCTTGCTGATGGCAACAGAGCCTGTACCTGTATATGAAGAACAGGCATTTAGTGCAATAGCAGCTACTGCGCAGGATAAAAGAACTTTTTTCATACAATTACCTTTATTAACTTAAAAATCCAATGAATAACCAAGGCTTAGGTTAAATGCTCTATTTCCCTGTCTATCTACAGTCTGAATAGAGGTTCTAAAAGAAAGCTCATCTGTTGAGCTAAAGATGCTGATACCAGCACCAGCTGACAGACTTGCATCAATCTTTTTCTCGCCAAGGTTATAACCGGTTGCAACATCAAATACATATCTAAAACCAGGAGTAGAAGTACCTGGAAGCTGTACTGTGCCATGACCTAAATTAAAGCCTAAAGATACATGCTTATACACATCACCAAGATATGAGCCTTGTGTGATGGTATTAGTATCATCATCTAAAGTATGGTTATACTCATTTGATTTTGTAAGATAACCATCTTTAAGTGAATTCTTCTGATAGGCTGCTGCCACATATACATTAAGATACGGATCGTTTAAAAATACTGAAGATGTAATCACCCCCTCAAGATCAAAGCCTGTAGCAAGGCTCTCATTGAATCTTGATTTATAGTTGTGAACACGAGTTGTAAACTCAAAACTCTCTCTTCCATATGGCACCATGTTAAAGCGAGCCTCAAGGTAGTTATCCTTACCTAGCACATTCATCATATGAGATAGATCTGAATGAGCGTTTACAGCTCCCTTTAAAGCTACGAGATAGCGCTCATCAAAATGGTAGATACAATCAAGTGCAAAGCCAGCTCTGCTCTTTCCTGCGCCATCGGCAAGATCAACTGATGCATTAGCCTCATACTGCTTTTTGTCAAGAGAGATTTCAGCCTGAAGACGCTTTTCGCTTTTTATTCTCTTGCGTAAAAGCTGATCTGGGGCATCTGATGATTTATGAGATACTGAAATCTTATAGTCACCTAAACTGTAAGGACCATGNTATGAAAGCTCATAACCATGCATTCCCCATGAGGTTACGNTTGTATAGATAAACTGTACTGAGCGGTTGTATTTTGGATTGTCATTAGCTGTAAGANTACGCAGTGCATTATCCTCAGCCTTAGACTTTGTTCTGCCGATATTAGCCTGACCTAATGTATAAGCCTCATATGAGCGGCCAAGCTTTGCTAAAGCCTCATAGCGATTAGATGCAGTAAGTCCTACGCCTTTTTTAAGAAGCTCTTCAATCTTTGCTTCATCCTTTGAGCGTACAGCAAGTAAAAGAGCCTGGTAGTCTGCTATCTTAAGATTTGAAATCTTAGTGCAGTGAGCAAGATACAACGCTCTTTTTATATTGTCCTGCGATAAGGCNTCATCNATAAGGTTTTGAGCAAGTGATGGTGTAATATCTCCCTTTGAAAGCTCACGCTTTATAACTTCTCTACTCTTNTTGTNATCNACAAAGGTATAGATTAACGATGCTAAAGTGATGTTGTTGTCACTTAGTGCTAAAAGCTCCTGAGTCTTGTTTTTAACGATGTAGTTTCTGATCCTGTAGGCTTTATCAAGCTGTCCTAGATCTTCAAGTAACTGAGCATAGGATAGCAATGTAGGAAGCTCTACCTTATCATTGTTTAGAATAATCTTCTCGTAGAAGAATTTAGCTTCATTTTTGTAATTTAGAGTATCAGCTAAACTTGCAGCAAGAGCCCAGGCATTTCTGTCGTTTTCAAAGTAGCTTCTGTTTTCCTTATATAATCTGTCAGCTTCCTTCTGATTATTCTCAATAAGAGCAATATTACAAAGACCGTCAATTGCCACAATTGAATGAGGATTTGCCTTTAGAAGCTGTGTATAGAGCTTTTTAGCTTCATTATAATTGCCATGCATATACTCGTTGTANGCTCTATAAGAGACAACCTCGGTTGAGTTATATACAGGATCATCTTTAATAGCTTTGAGGACTTTGTTTACTACCTCATCATCGNTGCTGTTAAAGGCAAAGCTTAAAATCTCTGATAATACGGTGTTATCCTTACTCTCTTTATAAAGACGTAAAAGCTTATCTACATTTTCTTTAGTTACAGGTCTTATGAAGTTAACCAGGAAGTATGGTTTTACCTCAGGTGAACTTCTATCAAAAAGAATATTCTCAGCTACCTTTGCAACATCCTTATTAGAGGTATTCCAGGCAAGAGTTGATACCTTGTCAACATACATATCATCAAGCTTCTGCCAGTCTTTTACAGAGGTTAAGACACGAAGTGCTGATTTATCATCACCTAGCATCATGTATGCAGAGGCTACACGAAGTGCATCATCTGCACTTACACTGCCGCCCTTAGCTAAGGTTTCAAAAGCAGAACATGACTCTTCGTATTTATTTAAATAACTGTTTAATCTGAAGATATGACGGAGCAGATTCAAATCCTTTGGAGATTTGTCATAGAGCTTGTTTACAATATATAAAGTGTATTCTGTACCGTTACACTTTTCATTGGTATCAATAAAGTCATTGATATCATCACTCTCTAGTAAATCCTTTTCGTACATGGCATTGTAAAACTCTGCCATACTGTATAAATCAGCAAGTGATCTAGATTCTTCAAGACCAGCCTTTAAATCCTCGCGTTTGTCTGTTTCCTTTAATAAAAGCAAACTTGTCTGCTGAGCCTTCTCAAGAGAGCCCTGCCAGACATACACATCATGTAGCTTTTTAATCGAATCGTATTTTGTAGAGTCTTTACATAAAGATTCTAGAATTACTGATGCCTTATCAAGCTGTGACTGAGAGATTAAAAGATCAACATATTTGTTAAAATTCTCTTCATTTGGCTCTACTTTGCATAGAGTTTCAAAAAGGCTTAAGCTCTCATCATATAAACCAAGAGAATTAGCTGTCTTAATCTCATCTTTAATAAAGACAGGATTATCCTTTAGCTTGCCTTTGTATTTAGATAAAAAGTCCTTATAAAAATCCTTGTCAAAGGCTTGCAGATAAAGAGTGTTAAGAGCAAGTCCCTTTTCAAGNGTCTGATCTGATAAAAAGTCCCTGTATTTAATATCAGTTGCCTTTTCATACATGCTACCCTGAATTGCAATTGAATAAAGCTTATCTTCAATTTCAGGAGTCTTGTTCACAACTCTGTCTAAAAAGTCAAAAGACAGTTTTGTAAGATTTAAAGCTAGAGACAGATTTGATAATTCAATTAACTGCTCATCTGAGAATTCTTTTTGCCCAAATGCTTTAATCTCAGCTACAAGCTGACGTTTGGTTACATCAGATGGTTCATTGTCAAATGCGCCCATTAAAGCGAATTTGGTCTTAAGATATAAAATGTAGGTGTCAGCTAGCTGATGTTTTGGATCCTGTTTTAAAGAAGGAGCTAATAACTCTAGTACGGTATTGTACTTACCTTTGTCATAATAAATCTTTGCTTTGAGGTATGGGATCATAGGATCATCAGGATTTACCTTCTCAAGCTCATTTAAATAAACTAAAGAAGCTTCTGGTGACTGTCCTTTTAAAATCTTGTCCTCAAGAGAATTTGATGTAGGAGTTAATAAATA
>JGI24710J26742_10001997_pt1 | contig 18444 bp, 19 predicted proteins | sample BioPla2DNA2_FD_26742 | JGI IMG/M metagenome (IMG submission 26742) | reverse complement strand
ACTCCAGTTCCTGAAAATCAAGAAGTAATTGAAAATGGTACAGTTACTAAACCGGCAGATCCAACAAGAGAAGGATATCATTTCTTAGGTTGGTATGTGGATAATGATTTATATGATTTTACAGCGCCAGTGACAGCAGATTTAATTATTTCTGCAAGATGGCAAAAAATAGAGTATGTAACAGTAACATTTAACTTAGCATATGAAGATGCACCTTTAATAGATGATGAGATAATTGAAAAAGGTAAAACTGTTACTGAACCAGAAGAACCAATTAGAGAAGGCTATAACTTTTTAGGTTGGTATTTGGGCAATAATAAGTTTAATTTTGAAAATGTGGTTTCATCTAACATTAATTTAACAGCTAAGTGGGAATTAATCATAATTAGATATGATGTTACATTTGATATTGGTTATGCTGAAGGAGAAAGTCCAGAAACACAAAGTGTCGTTGAAGGTGAGGTTGCGGAAGAACCAGAAATGCCAGTAAGAGCAGGGTATAAATTCTTAGGTTGGTATTTAGAAGATGCTACAGAAGCATATGATTTCGCAACGTTAGTTACAGAAGCGTTAACGTTAACTGCAAGATGGCAAAAACAACACACTGTTAATTTTTATTTAGATGCTGCAATGGAAAACTTGCATGAAGCTATCAAAGTTTATGATGGTGAGTTAGTAGATTTACCAACAGAACCAGAATTAGCAGGATATAGATTTGATGCTTGGTATTTAGATGAAGAACCATTTGATGAGTTAGCACCAATTGTAGGAGATATTAATGTAATTGCTCATTGGAAAGAAGAGTTTGTTGTGAAGTTTTATTTAGATGATGAAGCGACAGAAATCTATACTCAATTTTTAGTTGTCGGTGGTGGGGTTTCACCAACACCAACAGAACCAACAAAAGATTTCCATAACTTCTTAGGTTGGTATTTAGGCGAAGCTACTGAAGCATATGATTTTACAACGCCTGTTACTGGAAATTTAGAACTTAGAGGTAAATGGGAAGCAGAGGCATTTGTTGCAAGAGCATATATTGGTGAGCAAGCTTATCAAAGTATTAGTTTAGCTGTAGAAGCGGCAACTGCTGGAGATACAATTTTAATCGCTGATTCAGATCATACTTTACCAGTTACAGTTGATAAAAACAATTTAACATTTAAACCATTAACTGCTGAAACTGTTGCGGTTATTGAATCAGTGTTTACACTTGCAGCAGGGATAGATGGAATTACATTTGATGGATTAAGTTTCACTGGTGGCGCATATATTCACTGTTCAGGTGTAATTGATAACTTTACCTTTACAAATAATAAAGTTTACGGTTCAACAATAGAAGCGGGAGACTATAAACCAGCAAATAGAACAGACGTTAATGCGTTTATAAGATTATGGGCGTCAGCAGGCGNAGATATTGTTGGTAATGTAACAATCACAAACAATACATTTACTGGTATGCAAGCAGTTATTGTTTCAGTTGCGAGAACATCAGCAGGCAAAACTATAACATTTACAGATAATGTCGTTAAAAACTCATTAAGTAGTTCGTTAAGATTTGATGGCGGTTATAATAACGGTACATATGATATTTTAAGAAACACGTTTGAAAATGATGAAGGTGTTGAAAACATTTCAGTTATTACATTTAGATGTTATAGTAGTGTGTCTACGACAGTAGCGCAAGAAATCAACATTAAGAATAATACATTTACTAATGTTGGTAGCACTGCGTATCCAATGGAAGGTGATCATCCAGGTAGCGGAGTAATTACATTTAGTGTTTATAATGAACACTTGACTATAGTTGCAATTGAAGATAACACCTTTACCAATACAGGCAACGCTGTTCACTTCAGAGATAATAGAGGGGAGCATACATATTTAAGTTTATCGCTTCAGAATAATACATTTGAAGATGGCACAGGCTTCATATTCTTTGAATCTAATTATCGCGCAACTGATCCGAACATCAATTTAGGTGCAAACACATACATTGTTGCAGGTGTTACAGTTACTGAAGAAGATGTAATAGAAAGAATAATTAGAACACCAGACGCTTAAAAATAAAAAAAGTAGTTTTAAAATCATTGAAAAAATGATATTATTATAGTATATGGTTAAAAAATAACCGAAACGGAGGAAAAAAAGAATGAAAAAAGAGTATGAAAAGCCAGTAGTAGAAATTATTGAGTTTGAATATGACATTCAAGCTGAAGGTTCTGCTGAAGGCAACATTGATGTAGGNGGATGGTGGACACAATGAAAAGATTTTTTAGAAGTGTTTTACTAATTGCCTTCGCAATTTTATTAGTTAATATTAGTCGTGTTTCAGCGGCTGGAGAAGTTACTGTTTATGATGGAGCTTCAATTAGACTTCAAACAGAAACTACTGGACAAGGACTAAGATTTTATGCAACATTAGACGAATCTGTAAAAGCAAATGAACATGGGTTTTATTTAGTGTATGGAAAAACAACAATCGCTGAATTAGAAGCAACAAGCGCCCAAGCAGGTTGGGCAGAAAATTGGGATTATGGTATAGCGGCAGTTTATTATTCACCTAACTGGGCATATGATGCGTTCGGAGTACCTTATCCGCTATAATAGGTAAAATTAACTTAATTAAAGGCGACACATTTTGAGTGTTGCCTTTTTTATTTAAGAAAAGAAAGCAATAAGATATAATATTTATGGAACATTTAATACTATTTGGAGATGTTAAAAGATAAATGTTATAATAAAAGAGTAAGTGATGGTGATAATTTGAAGGCCGTATTAAAGTTAAAATTAATTAATGTCATTAAATTAAAACGAACAAGTTTATTATTACTTTTAAGCATAGTATCTATTATTAGTTGTTTTATTTTAGAAAAAGCACTAAATAGCTATTCACATATCTATACAGTTATAGCTATTTTAATAATTGTTAGTTCAATTAGTTATTTGAGTAGCCTTTTAATGGCTAAAGAACCAAATAATGATTTATTAACATTTTTAAAGATAAACAAAAGAAAACATCAATTCTTTTTAGGGACTATTTTATTAATTGCGTTTTTTCTTATAACAGGTTTTTTACTGGCACTATTTATTTTAGTAAAGGCATTTATTGATTATTATTTCTATATTTTAATAAGTTTAGTTATTGGTATGTTTGGGAGTTTATTATCACTAGTTATTAAAAAAATAAAAGAAGGTGAATAAGTTGGATATTAAAAAAGAAGCATTAAAGTTGCATGAAGAAAAAAGAGGAAAGGTCGAAATCAAGAGTAAGGTTAGATTAGAAAATAGAGAAGATCTTTCTTTAGCATACACACCTGGTGTTGGTGAAGTATGCAAAAAGATTTCTGAAAATAAAGATGATGTTTATCGTTATACGAATAAAGGAAATACTGTTGCGATTATTAGCGATGGTACAGCTGTGTTAGGTTTAGGAGATATTGGACCAGAAGCGGCAATGCCAGTAATGGAAGGTAAAGCGGTTATTTTTAAAGAGTTTGCGGGAATTGATGCGATACCAATCGTTTTAGATAGTACGGATATTGATGAGATTGTAACAGTAATTAAAAGTATTGCCCCATCCTTTGGGGGAATTAACTTAGAAGACATTAAAGCTCCTAAATGTTTCGTTATTGAAAAAAGATTAAAAGAAGAATTAAATATTCCTGTTTTTCATGATGATCAACATGGAACCGCAGTTGTTGTAGGAGCCGCTTTAATAAATGCACTTAAGATAGTTAACAAGAAAATTGATAAAATTAAAATAGTTGTTAATGGTGCAGGATCAGCTGGGGTTGCGATAGTTAAATTTTTGCTTAATTTAGGGGCTAAAAATATAACTGTTTGCGATATAGAGGGAATATTACACAGCAATTATCCAAATATTAATGATGCCCAAAAAGAATTAGTTAAACTAACTAAATCAGAAAACAAACATGGAAATTTAACCGATGCACTTAAAGGGGCAGACCTTTTTATCGGAGTAAGTGTTGGTAATATTGTTACTAAAGAGATGTTAAAAAACATGAATAAAGATTTTATTTGTTTCCCTTTAGCGAATCCAGTTCCAGAAATTCATCCTGAACTTGCAAAAGAAGCAGGTGCTAAGGTTGTCGGCTCAGGTTTATCTAACTTACCAAACCAAATCAATAATGCTTTAGCATTTCCTGGCTTATTTAAAGGAATATTAAAACATAAAAATGTTCAGTTCGATTATGAGATGTTAACTGCTGCAGCAGAGGCTTTAGCGAGTGTAGTTAAAGATTATGAATTAACACCTGACTATATTATCCCTAGCGTATTTAATAAAGAAGTTGTTAATAAAGTTAGTGAAGCAGTTAGTAAAGTAGCTAGCAAAAAATAAAAGTTAAAGCATTTGGTCAAAATGATTAAATGCTTTTTTAGTAAATAGAGGTGAAGAGATGAAATTCTTTTTAAGTGAAATAAAACTAGCAGGCATTAAAAACATTAAAAAACCGATTAAAATCGTTTTTAACGACAAAAAGGTGTTATCACTTGAAGAACTTGACAAAAACAATGTCAAAGCGATTTACGGCCCAAATGGGAGTGGTAAAAGCGCAATCGTTCATGGTTTTGATGTTTTAAGTTCTTTATTGGTGGAAAATGATTATTTACTTAATAGTCACAATAAGAATTATTTATATAGTATTTTAAATAGAAAATCAAAAAACATCACGATTCAAATAAAGGTTTTACACGAAGAAGAGATAGTTAACACTTATAATTATGAGGTTGTTGTAGGGTTTTTAGAGGGAGAGTTTTATGTTTTATTAGAAAAGTATTCAAAGGATAATAAAACATTAATTGAAATTAATAATGGTAAGTTTATAAACGCTATTATTCCTGAAAACTTAAAAGAAATATTCAACAACAAGTTAGAAAAATCAACATTTAACGCCCTGTTAACCAATATGTTAAAAGAAAATAATGGTTTATTAGAAACATTAAATGGTTACTCTTTAACGCCTTTTTTGATGTTTTTTTCTAACATAATGGCGATGTTAGATACGAGTGAGAAAGTTAAAGAACCTTATAGCATCTTAAAAGATAATAATGATTTTCGTATTGAAGAAAAAGATAATTTTAAATATATTAAAGCTGATAAACTGGAAGTTTATGAAAAAGATTTAAAGAAAAAAGAAATGTTTTTGAAAATCTTTAAACCAGAGATTAAAGGACTTAGTTATGATAAAAAGTTAGTTGATAACTCATATTATGAAGTTAGTGAATATGTGTTATATGATGATTATATGATTTTATTAGAGTTAGAAAGTACAGGCATTAAGAAACTGATTAATTTATATGCTGGTTTTAAACATTTAGATAAAGGTGGGCTTTTAATAGTTGACGAGTTAGATTCGCATATTAATGATATTTATTTACTTAAGCTAATTGAGTTTTCCTCCCTTTATACAAATGGGCAATTAATCTTTACAACCCACAACACAAGCCCGATGACGTTTTTAAGAACGAAAAACAACGCAATTGATTTTTTGACAATGGATGGGAAGTTAATTAGTTGGAAGCAAATCGGAAATTATTCGCCAGCTAGACTATATCAAGCTGGGATGATTGAAAACTTACCATTTAATTTAACTGCTGAAGATTTTATTAGGGTGTTTCATGATGAATAGTGAAGAAAAGAATGTTCAATTAATATTTGTGGTAGAGACAACTGAAACTGCGAAAACAGATACCTTTTACATAAAAGGTGTTTTAGATGAATATTATAATGTTAACAACAATAAAATCACTTTTGTCTATTTAGGTGGTAAATATAACTATAAGAAAAACAGACCGCAAAATGATATTAAAAAGTATATTAAAGATTATAAACAGTTTTCCTACGGAGACTCATATGTTATATATGTCTTAGATAAAGATAAAGGTGAAAAAAGCGAAGATGATGCTAAATATATTTTAGAGATAGAAGATTATTGTAAAGATAATGATTATGAGATTATTTGGTTTGTTAGAGATATTGAAGATGTTTTTTGGGGATATAGAGTTACGAGTAGGCGAAAAAAAGAAGCTGCCTATTTATTTAGTAGGCAACTTCAAATAAAAAATGTAGAAAAGAGAAACTTAAGTGCTCCTAATAATGTTAATAAGAGACCAAAAAGTAATATTTTAACAATTTTAAATGAATATTTAGAAACTAAGAGTTAAACGAATAATTCTTTTAAGTTAATTAAAAAGATAGTTGTTATTAGTAAATCTGCTGCACCACCAAAACTTAAATTGTATTTTTCGGCAAATTTATTTAACTCTTTTAAGTCGTTAATATCGTTTGGATCATATTTTCTAATAATTTCTTTGTATTTTAAATAGTTTTCGTATGATTTACTTCTAGTGATAAAGACAGTGTCTTCGGTGTTTAAAATGTAATAGTAAAGTAAGTTTCTTAACTCTCTATCGCCTGAAGTTAAACTTATTTTGTGTAAATTATCTTTAATTACTTGTAAGCCATCTTTAACAACACCTCTAACACCTGTTATATTATGTTCTTTATAAAGTTTCATTCCACTAGAATTATAATTACTTTCAAAATCATCATACATATTCGCGCAAAGAATTTTAATGTTGGTGAAAATATCATTAAAGTCTGTTGAAGTTTTTAATGTATAACCAAATGATAAGGCTGTAATACCTAATAAAAAGATAATGCCCTTGTAGGCATTAACGCCGTTAGTGGCGGCATACATTTGTCTTTCAGCTTCAAGCCCTTCACCTCTAACAGAACTTAAAAGAGTTGTTAGACCGCTTGCTTGATAGCCAGCTAAAAACATGCGTTTAAAATAATTTAAAATTGCATCTTTGGCAGAAATCATCAATCTATAGTTCATGTCGGCATGTGAACCAGTTGAACTAAACGAAACTAAACCAAACTTATGATCAATTTTTAATTCTCTAATAATTGAATAATCAACTAAATCAACAACAACATCCGCAAAGTAAAGGACTGTTGTTTTTTCTATGTAGTATAAGATATCTTTAGTTGAGTGATTATCGGCCTTAATACAATAAAGTGCATCGTTATTACACAAAATGCACTTTCTGACTGGAAGATTTAAATTTCGTCTTGATAAAGAGTTAGCAGGATTTATAAAGTAATCGAGGTCAATAAATCTTCCTAACTCATGTGAATCTTCGATTTTAATTAGATGTTTTTTAATGTTTTCGTCTTTCCCTTTTATTCCGCAAAAGAAGTATGGACCATCAAAACTTTTATAAAAATGGATAAAGAAGAAGTTATAAGTGCTTTTAAGAACATTTAAAAAGACCTTGGTTAAATAACTAACAAAAGGATAATTCTTATTATTACCGGGGATGTTAGCTTTTATTACAATTAAAGAATCATTAGGATTAGCAAGAAAAAATTCTTTAACTTTATTCAGCCTTTTTTCGCGATCAATTAAAATACTATCTCTCATTTTAGTAACTCCTTATAAGTGGCCTCAGGTACTAAAGATTTAATTTCTTTTAGTTTACCAGCTTTATAATATTCTCTTACTAAAGAACCACTAACTATAACATCATTAATTTTAAATCTCTCATAAATAACGAGTTTATCACCTAAAGAAGCTTTTAATGTATTATTATAAGCATTTGTAAAAGCATCTTTTTCTTCGCTTCCTACATATCTTTTACTAATGTTAAAGATAGGCATAAAATAACTAGTAAAAATCTTTACATCTAAAGCCATTTCTATCTCGCTTTTTTTACTTAAGTCTTTTAAAAAGTAAGTTGGAAAAGTAGAAGAAGAAATTAAATAATTAGTAGAAGGTAGAAGATAAACATTTTTCAAATCTTTTATCGCTTCACTAAGCATCTTTTTTCTTTTTTCATAAGGGAAAAATGATCTATCTTCACTAACTAAAAATACTAAGAGTTTATCGTGTTTTTTAGCTGCTTCAGTAATTAAATAGATGTGTCCGAGTGTTGGTGGATTACAGTTAACAACTACCGCGCCAACGCTTTTATCATTTAAATCTAAACCGCCAGCAATATCGCTTAACACGGTAGTTATCGGGTTTAAGCTGTTTTCTAAAAAGCTTATACCTTTCGCACTAACAATCTCTTTAAATCCTAAACTAATAAAGTATTTGGCCTCGCTTTCTTTTGTATAAAGGAAATATTTATCATAACCTCTTAATGTTAGTTCGGTAATTAGTTTAGTAATAATAAGGCTTAAGAGGTTTTCTTTTTGATAAGCTTTTTTGATTGCGACAAGTTTAATGATGTTTTTATATAAAGAACCAGTGCCAACTAATTTATTGTTTACATATAAACCAACAGTATAATCAGTTAAATCATCAGTGTTAAGGTCGTTTTCAATAATGATGTTTTTGGCATCATTAAAGTTAATAACATCAATATATTTATTCATTGTCAGTAATGTTTTGATAGATTGAATCGATAAAACTACCGTCGCGATATCTAACTAATGCAACAACTTTACCGCCTTTTTTAAGCGGTTCTGGTTTATGAGTGATTTTTTCAGCAATTTCGATTAATTCATCAATTGTCTTAAATATTAATTTTGAATCTTTCAGTTTTTCAATTAAGTCTTTTCTTAAAGGATTTATCGCAATTCCTCTTTCTGTTACGATAACATCAATAGACTCTCCTGGTGTCGTAACAGTGGTAATCTCTTTTTTAATTATCGGTAATCTTGATTTAATTAAATTAGTTGTGATAATGGTTATTTTAGCGCCATAAGCCGCATCACTATGCCCTCCGCTACCGCCGATAATAATGTTGTTAGAATCAGTAGTAACGTTACAATTAAAGTCTTTATCAATCTCTGTAGCACCTAAAATTACGACATCTAATTTATTAACAATTGGATTACCATAGACACTAGCATAAGAAGAAGCAGTTAAAGGTAGATGTTTAGGGTTTGTGCGGTAAGATTCTATCGCAACATTATCAAAGCACTGAACATCATATAAGTTTTCAAATAGGTGATTATTGAGCATATCAACTAAATAAGCGGTAATACCTCCACTTGCAAAACTACCAATCACTTTATTTTGAACCATTAAACTTCTAATCGCGCCAGCAACGGCTAAACTAGTCGCTCCAGCGCCAGTTTGCATGGAAAATCCTTCCTTAATTAAGTCTAAATCTTTAATTAATGTAGCGGTGTTTCTAGCAATCTTTAATTGAACAGGATCTTTTGTCGGTCTAGTAGTGCCAGAAAAAATACCGTCTTGATCACCAATTTTATCAACTTTTAATACATAGTCAATATATTTCGCTTCAATTTCAATTCGTGGTACTTCATTAACTAAATTATCAGTAATTACAACTTTGTTTTTGGCATATTTCATATCACTCATTGCATAGCCTAAAGACCCACACGCACTAGGTCCGAAAGCACCAGTCCCGTTACCATTTTTATCGCTTGTTGGAACAGCAATAAATGCAACATCTATTATGAGTTCGCCAGTCTCAATTGCTCTGGCACGACCGCCGTGAGTGTCTAAAATAGCCGGATGCTTTAAATATCCTTTACTTACGGCTTTTGCGACTGCGCCGTTCATATAATTTGAATAAATCATAACAATATTTTCATTTTTTATTAGCGAAACAAGAGGTTCGTGAACAGGGAAGATTCCGCTTGCCGCAATAGTGATATCTTTCAAGTTTCGCTTCTTAATTTCTTCAGCAACCATATTTAAAACATAGTCGCCATTTCTTAAATGATGGTGAAATCCTAAAGTCATTCCATCTTTAATATTTATCTTGTCAAAAACTTCACTTAATGATTTTACAAGTTTATTAGTATTAGTTGTATAAACCTCTTTCATAAATCGCGGATTTTTTTGGATAAGTGAATCAGGTTTATCATAAGGAATAAAAGGCTTTAAGATCATTCTTCCTAAACTATTTTTTATCATTGTTGTTTACCTCCAAATTCCACAATTTCGCCATTTTAATTACCGCTTCAGCNCGCATTATTATTGGTTTATCAATCATTTTATTTTGATAACTAAAGACGCCAATACCTTTTTCTCTGGCTTCTCTTGCTTTTTCAATAATTGTTTTAGCGTAAAGGATTTCTTCTTTAGTTGGGCTAAAGACGCGATTAATTGAAGTTATTTGGTTTGGGTGAATTGCGGCTTTTGCATTAATGCCAAAGGATTTTGCTCTAGCAGCATCTTCGTTTAAACCATATAAGTTTTCAATGTCAGTATAAGGTGTATCGATTGCGTCTATTTCATATGCTCGTGCAGCAGCAACTAATAGGCTTCTTGCGAAGAAGATTTCATTACCGGCCGCTGTGCGTTTAAATAGCATGTTTGCTGATAAATCCTCAGCTCCTAATAGAAGACCTGTAACTCTTGGTTCTTTCGCAAGATCATTTATTTCAAGTAAGCTTTTAGCTAGTTCAATAATTGGAATAATCTCAATCTCTCTTTTCAAGTTTAAAACTTTTTCTCTTTTACTTAATGCCGTTACTAAGGCCTTTAAAGAAGTAGTATCGGCTTTAGGTAACATGATTGTATCTATTTTATCTAAAGGGAGATTGTCTAAATCGGCAATAAATAAATCATAAAAATCATAAGAGTTGATTCTTACGATTATTTCCATGTTTTTCTCAAAAGGAAACATAGTTAAATAATGAGAAAGAAGAATTCTTGCTGAAGCTTTCTCATTAATGCTAACAGCGTCTTCTAAGTCAAAGATAATTGAGTCTGCTTCAAATACATCTGCATTTTGAAGCATTCCTGGTACATTGGCAGGAATAAAGAGTAGGCTTCTACGCAATCTCTTCACCTAGACGTTTTAAGGCTGTCTTTAGTCTTGCGATGATAGTGTAGTCTAAGGCGCCTTTATCAACGATATTAACGAAAATATCATTAATGTTAGCATCATCTAAGACTTTAATTATTGTTTTTTCAATTTCTTTACCAAATTGTTCAAAAACAATACTATCAATAACAATCTTTCTTCCCTTGATTTTCTTTACAGTTATTAGGCAATCATTACTTTCTAATGTTCCTGCTACTGCAATGTTGTCCATTATATCACCCTAAATGTTAAACTCTTTTTCTTTTCGCTAGTTTAACAATTCTTTCCATTTCATTTTTAATTAGCATAAAGCCATTGTCGACATCCATTCCTGGCTTAGCAAGAATTAATAACGCACCTGTACCTACAGCGATATTAGCGCTTATCTCTGCGGAAATGCTTGTCTCATTACATGATCCACCAACATAAGCACCGATATTATGCTTCTTGCAGTATAAGACTGCCTCAATAGCATTATGGATAGCGCCTAAGTCAGGTGTCTTGATTTGTAAGATGTGGCCGGCTTTATGTTTTGCGAACTCTTTAATATCTTCTAAAGTATTACACCATTCATCAGCGATAATTTCAACTTTACTACCGTGTTTTTCGAGTTCGATTCTTAAATCACTTAACGCTTTAATAGTCTCTTCTTTAGATGGAGCATCAATTGGTGATTCTACTCTAAATTTAAACGGACTAACAACTTTTTCAAGTTTCATTAAGTATTTAGCAATTTTTTCTATATTATAGTTATATAATTCTCCAATCGTGCCATAAACATCAACATGGATGATTGGATTATATGATTCATCCATTCTTTTTTCAATTATGCGGTTCTTTAACCATTTTAAATATTTTTCTAGTCTTTCGCCTTTTAAGCCGAGTTTTGTTTCAACATTATTAATTAAAGCGTGTGGTAGGCTATCAACTTGTTTAATAATCATTTTATCAGCGTTCATGTATCTATCATCACCGCTTTGCGTGAAGATAGGGACCGCTTTTAATTCTTTAACGCCGGTCTTAAACTCTTCAACTATTACTTCGGCTGGTGTCATTTTCTTATAAACAGCTACCGNTTTAAGTAATACTTGGCTAATTCCATATCTAATTGCAGTATGTAATCTTTTACCATTTATTTTTAAAGTGTCATATTTTTCTGATAAAGGTCTAAATTCGCTAATGTCTTCTTTTAAAAGAAGAGGTTTAATTTCTTTTTCAAGCAAATCCATATAATTATCAGCTAAAAAGAGCGGATCTCTTCCTGCTGCACCAGAATATTGAACAGCGACACAATCGCCTGTTACGATTATTCCGTTTTCTAAAACTAAATTAATAGATACGGATTCTCCCGGAATTCTCAAAGAAGTAAAACCTTCTGTTAAAGGCGTGCCATCATAAAACAGGCCATCTTCTTTAATTTTTCCGTGCTTTAGAGCCTTTTGGTCATCAAAATAAAACCCTGTGTTTCCTTTTGTAAAAATACAATCAATAATTTTCATTTATATTTCCCCCTATTTTGAATGTTCTGGTTTTCCTACCAGTGCGCCTTTACTAACGGCATAAATATCATCAACTGTCATTTGGAAAGAAACTTCTCTGTTTTCTTCTTTAGCTCTTTCCTCTAATTTTTCTCTGTGAAACTTTTTAATCTCATCATTAAAAGGTAAATTACCAAAATCTAAGATTCTAACATAGCCTAAATGATCTCTTGCAGGTAAAACTTTATTAGCGTTAAATCTGCTTGGAGCGAACGGAACGTCAAGTAGACCATCACGGAAAGCATTAACTGTTCCGCGTGCTAAATCGCCTTTACCTGCTTTATATACGGCGTCCATCAGGGCGTGAACCTCAGTTTCTAATTGCTTCATCTCTCTTTGTAACTCTTCTGAATCAGGATAAGATTGGTCTTTTAAGAGTCTTGTAATAAATTTGCTGATTTTGATTCCTTGCGCGTTAGCTTCTTTAGTAGGAATGCCGATTGATTCTAAAGATGTTTTGGTAATCATTTTTGTTGCCCCGCTTAAAGCGGCAACAGTACTTGCATAACTAATTAAACTTAACGCTTCAGTTTCATTTTCTGGAAATCCTCCCATCCATTGATGGAAAACAGTAGTAATAAACATATCTTTAAATCCGGCTTTATCTAAGTAATATTTTGTCAGTTTTTCTAAGACTTTTACGCCGGCAACATCTTGAGTGATGTTTCCTAATTGACCATAACCAACGGTAATGTTTTTAACGCCTTGTCTCGCGGCAAGTAGTGTTTCAATAAGACCTACTGCGATAACGATACATGGTGGAACTAAAGTTCCTGTTAAAGGGCCAAATGGCTCACGATTGATTGAAACACCATTATCTTCATAAAAACCAACTAATCTATCACAATATTGCCAGAAGAAGATAGAATCTTCGATACTAACATTTTTCGCATAAGGAACATTATAACTAATCGCTCCGCCTTCATTACTTGTCCAACCAGAAGCGTGAATAATCTCAGCTAATAATCTACTATCAGGTGTGCCGTGTCTTGCTTGAAGTGGTAAGTTAACACTTTCTAAAACTTTACGGCAGTTTGCGACTCCATGGTTAACTGCAGGAAAGCCGTTTAAGAAAGCTCTGTTTTGTTCTTTGCTAATTTCAATCCCTTTTTCGGCTTCATCATAACGATTTAAACGAGTATATGAGTCAATGGTTGTAGGTAAGAAATCCGCACCTGCTTTTTCTAAAAAATTTAACAGTTTTATATGTTCTTCAATAACAGGAACCCCAGCACGAGGCTGAANTAATGTTTCTTTATTCTTTTTTGCTTCAATTAGTTTTTTAGGAAAGTTTTTATGATCAGGCACACTTTTTAAGTATTCAATACTAGTGTTTAAATCTAAGAGTGGATCACTACCAGTCTTATAACTGCTTAAAACTTCTTTTCTAACTTCTAAAAAATATTCAAGCGACCATTTTTCATCTTTTACCATTTTATCTGTTCCTTTTTAAGTATTTCTTTTTTTAATAACTCTAATGCTTTCTTTTTATCAACTTGGCTTAGTAAGCCAATTGCTGATAGTAGATAGCCTTTATCAATTAATATTTTTGGGTTAACCGGTCTTAATTCGTGCGGTTTATCTTTTCTTGTAAGAACTGATTTTAATATTTCTTTATTATTAGAATTATTAACGATAACACCACCAGTGCCGATTAAATACCTAGTATCAGTTAAGTCTTTACCTGTTTGGTAATAGACTAATCCTCCATGTGTGTAAGCTTCTTCAATTGTTCCTACGTGCCTACTAAAAGCGATGGATGCACAAAGTGAAGCAAAGTGTTCTTCAATAAGACTATCATTTTTATTTTCAGGTAAATAAAAGACATTATCATTTCTTTTATCAATTTCTAAGGTTAAATCAAATTTGTTATTTAGTAAGTCTTTATCATATTCACTTAAGTTGCTTAAAAGACCTTTAATTGAATAACGCATTCCTAAATCGCCTTCGACTGTTCTTTTCAGTAGTGGTTCTTCAAGACCAATTAAAGCGGTGTCTGGTCTTTTAGGATGTCCATAACCAACCGAGTAAATATCGGTTGTTGCTCCGCCAATATCAACGATAACTACAGGTTCATCCATATTAGAAAGTAGTGAAGCAACATTAATAACACTAACAGGGGTAGGAATAATTGGGGCATCTAAATATTTGCTTAGATTACCAATTCCTTTTGAATCAACGATTTTTTCAATAAAGATTTTTTGAATTAAGTTTTTAGCAGATAAAACATTTAGTTTGTTAAGTTTAGGCATAACATTTTCTGCTATATAAAACTCAATTTTATTATTAGATAATATATTGCCAACTTCATCAATCGCTTTATTATTACCTGCATAAACAATAGGAACATTTAGATTTAATCTAGCGAGTATTTTACTGTTTTCAATAACAGTTTTTTTATCGCCACCATCAATGCCTCCTGCAAGTAGAATAATATCAATGTCATTTTCTTTTAGTTTTTTCACATCGCTATCAGTTAAAATTCCTGAAAAAACCAACTCAACTTTCGCACCGCTACCTAAACAAACGCGTTTAGCGGCTTCGGTCGTAAGTTCAGTAACAAGGCCGATTGCGGCCATCTTTAGTCCACCTGCTGCACTACTGCAAGCATAGGCTTTTTCGTAGTTTACTACTTCGCCAATATTTTTTCTTAAGAGTTTTAAGGCGTTATGAAAACCAGTAGTGACATCGGTTTCTACAGTTGTAGGAGATGAGGCTCTGCCTACGATTGTTAGTTTATCAAAATCAATTAATGTTAGTTTTGTAAAAGTGGAACCTAAATCAATAAATAAATAGTTACTCATCGATAGGCCCTAAATCCTCTTCTATAAAAGGTAAAACTTTATCGATTGTAAAACCTGGTGGAAAGACACGGTCAAACCCCATCTTTTTGAACCTTTTTTCAACATCAAAAAAGTCTTGCTCACCAACGACAATATTACCGCCAACATATAACAAGACTTTGTCTAAACCAGCTTCGATGCACTTTTCTTTAAAGCCACGGCAATCGATTTCACCGTGTCCGTATAAACTTGAAACCATTATTAAATCTGCAGCAGATTCAATTGCAGCATTAATAAAATCTTCTTGAGGTGAGAGGACACCGATATTAACAACATTATAACCATGGTTTTTTAATGTGTATTCAATAACTCTATTGCCAACTGCATGAACATCTGCACCTATAACACCAATAACAATAGTTTTCAATTTTTCTTCCTCCAATTAATATTATGTATTTTTCACTTTAATAATAAGATAATAAGCCAAAAAAAGCAACAGCAAAGACAAAAATTGAAAGTTTTACATAAATTCCTTAACAAAGCGATAAATAAATATTTTCAAAGAAAAGCGATAACGCTTACAATAAATAAAAAATTAAAGTCGCTTATTTTTGACTTTACAATAGTAAAATGTTAATATAAAAGTGGTATTGATATTAATAAAAAAGAGGCAATTTAAGATGTTAAAAGTGGGAGAAAAGGTCAAAGATTTTACTTTAAAAAACAAAAGAGGTGAAGATGTTAAGCTGAGCGAAGTAGCGAAAAAGCACACAGTCATCTTTTTTTATCCCAAAAATAACACGATTGGTTGTACGAAAGAGGCATGCTCATTTAATGAGTTAAAAAATGAGTATGATGAGGAAGAGATTGCCTTAATCGGTATTAGTACTGATAGTAGTTCAAGTCATATGAATTTTAGTAGACAATATTCACTTGATTTGATACTTTTAAGTGATGCTGATAAAAAAGTTAGCAAGTATTTTAATGTTATAAATTATGAAACAAAAACAGAAAGAGCGAAAAGAGTTACCTTTATTTTAGATAGTGATTTAAAGGTTATTTATCGTTATGATAAGGTTAAACCTGCTACACATGGCTATGATGTTTTAAAAAGAATTAAAGAAAGAAATTTTAAAGCATAAGGAGTACTCAAATGAGACTGATAACTGAAACTGTAATTAAAGAAACGATTAAAGAATTATTACTCCAAACTAATGTAAAGTTGAGCGATTCTTTTCTTTGTAAGTTAAAAGAAGCANTAAAGGAAGAAAAGAGTGAGTTAGGCAAAAATGTAATTAAACAAATTATTAAAAATAATGAGATTGCAAGTTCTGACAAAGTGCCGTTATGTCAAGATACAGGGATGGTTGTCGTGTTTGTTGAGTTAGGCAATAAAGTCTATATTGATGGTGACATCTATAAAGCGATTAATGAAGGAGTAAAGGAAGCGTACACGGAAGGATATTTAAGAAAGAGTGTTGTCAAGCATCCTTTAGACAGAGTTAATACAAACGATAATACACCAGCAATAACACATATAAAAATCACGCAAGGAGATAAACTTAAACTGACTGTTGCAGCCAAAGGTGGCGGCAGCGAAAATATGAGTTTAGTTAAAATGCTGACACCGGCAGATGGTGTGGAAGGAATTAAGAAGTTAGTACTTGAGACTATTTTTAATGCTGGTGGGAAGCCTTGTCCGCCTTTAACTATTGGAATCGGTATTGGCGGCAATTTAGAAAAAAGTGCGCTTTTAGCGAAAGAAGCACTAATGAGAGAAATTGATGATATTAATCCTGATCCGATTTTAAAGAAATTAGAAGAAGAATTATTAGAAGAAATTAATAAGTTAGGCGTAGGACCGATGGGTTTTGGTGGAACGATTACAGCTTTAGGTGTAAAAATCAAAACTTATCCGACACATATCGCAAGCCTACCAGTGGCGATTAATATTCAGTGTCACGCTAATCGTCATATTTCAAAGGAGATTTAAGGATGAAACTAAGAACACCACTTGATGAAAAGGTAATTAAAAGTTTAAAAGCAGGTGATATGCTTTATTTATCAGGGACCATTTATACTGGCCGTGATGCAGCACATCAAAAGTTAGTAGACTTATTAAAAGAAGGAAAAGAGTTACCAGTAAACTTAAAAGGGCAAACAATTTATTATGTTGGTCCTGCACCAAAAAAACCAGGCAGAGTTATCGGTTCTGCTGGACCAACATCAAGTTATAGAATGGATCCTTACGCTAAAACGATGATGAGTTACGGTTTAAAGGTGATGATTGGTAAAGGTTCAAGAAGCGATAAATTTATTAAAGAAATGCTTGATGAGGGTGGAGTTTATCTTCAAGCAATCGGTGGCCTTGGTGCGCTTTTAGCAGAGAAAATAAAATCGGCAGAAGTTGTCGCTTTTCCTGAGTTAGGTGCTGAAGCTATTTATAAACTAGAAGTTGAAGACTTTCCTGTTGTCGTTACATATGATGCGCACGGGGGTAATTTAATTAAAGAAGGAATAGAAAAGTATAGGAGGGTGATTTTATGAAAGTCTATACTAAAAGAGGAGATAGGGGAGAAACTGATCTTTTTCATGAAAGAGTTAAAAAAAGCGATTTAAAAATGGACGTCGTAGGAACTCTCGATGAATTAATCGCTGTTTTAAGTTTTGCAAACGCAGCAAATACTAATGAAGAAATCAAAGAGATTCTTACAGACATAAGAGAAGATTTATCACTAATCGTACCAACATTATTTGGCAAAAAAGAACCAACTCTTACTAATGAAAATGTTAGTGAGTTAGAAATACTCATTGATACATATAGTTTAGAGTTAGAGCCACTAAAGTCATTTGTCTATTTTGAAAATAACACAAAAAGTTCAGCGATTAATGTAGCTAGGGTTGTTACTAGAAGACTAGAAAGACATCTAGTAAAAGTTAATGAAATAGAACCTTTAAATGAAGCGTGTCTTAGTTATATAAATAGATTAAGTGATTTGTTGTTTGTATTAGCTCGTTANATAGAAGAAAAAGATTAAAGGCTTGTTAGACTCTTTATAATACCTAAAAAAGCGTTTACAAAAACAAAAAAGTTTGTTATAATAATTTAAAAGTAAGACTTAAATTATAGGTGGTTTTCAATATGAAAAACGCATTACTTAAAAAGTCAATATTCGTTATCACAGTAATACTAACAATTGTTGGTGTTTCTCTTTTTGCATATTGGATGAGTGACATTTTAGCACCAGATGATGTAGAGGAAGACATTGTTGTTGTAATCGGTGTTGGTGATGCTACTGGTACAA
>JGI24710J26742_10001994_pt1 | contig 18475 bp, 15 predicted proteins | sample BioPla2DNA2_FD_26742 | JGI IMG/M metagenome (IMG submission 26742) | reverse complement strand
CCTGTAATTGCCGAAGCTGCTGCAACTTCTGGACTACATAAATAAACCTCACTTTCCGGATGACCCATACGACCTACAAAATTTCTATTTGTTGTCGCTAAAGATCTTTCACCTTTTGCAAGTATTCCCATATGACCACCCAAACATGGGCCGCATGTTGGTGTGGAAACAGCACATCCTGCATCTACAAAAATCTTAGTTAATCCATTCGTTGCCATATCTAAGAATATTTTTTGAGTTGCGGGAATTATAAGTACTCTAACCCCTTTTGCCACCTTTTTCCCTTTAAGTATTTTAGCTGCCGCTTCAAAGTCCGAGTATCTTCCATTTGTACAAGATCCGATAACTACCTGATCAATTTTAATTTCACCAATTTTATCAAAGGTTCTTGTATTGGATGGCAAATGCGGGAAAGCAACTGTTGGTTCGATTTTGGATAAATCTATGTTATATACCTCATCGTACACCGCATCTTTATCTGCTACAAATATCACTGGTTTTTTAGTACTATGATTTTTAATGTATTCTAGTGTTATCTCATCAACTGGGAAAATCCCATTTTTAGCGCCAGCTTCAATCGCCATATTGCAAATAGTAAATCTATCATCAATGGTTAGGTTTTTAACGCCATCACCAGTAAATTCCATGGATTTATACAGCGCACCATCAACTCCAATCTTTCCAATAATATGCAGTATTACGTCCTTTCCACTTACCCACTTTTGCAATTTCCCTGTTAAGTTAAACTTAATTGCTGACGGCACTTTAAACCAAGCTTTACCATATGCCATGCCTACAGCCATATCAGTAGAACCTACACCTGTTGAAAAAGCTCCTAATGCTCCGTATGTACAAGTATGACTATCTGCGCCAATGACTAGGTCTCCGGCAACAACTAATCCTTTTTCTGGGAGTAATGCGTGCTCGACTCCCATTTCACCTACATCGTAGTAGTGTGTAATGTCTTTTGCATTTGCAAACTCTCTAACTATCTTTGTTTGTTCTGCTGCTTTAATATCTTTATTAGGGGTGAAGTGATCCATAACAAGTGCTATCTTATCTTTATTGAAAACGCAGTTACACCCTGCTTTTTCAAACTCTTTTATTGCAACAGGACTTGTTACATCATTCCCTAACACTAGATCTAAATCTGCCATTATTAATTCCCCAGCTACAACCTTATCCTTGCCAGCATGAGAAGCTAATATTTTTTGCGACATTGTCATTGCCATATGTTTCCTCCTATGTATACTTATGTATGAATTTCATTATTTACTCATTGTGGGTTACAATAACTGTGTATTTTGTAACCTTTTCTTCGATTATATGACTATGTGTTAATCATTTAAAACTGGTACGCTTTGTTTTTTATACAGATAATATTCGACTGCATCTGCTAATGCAAACCAGCTTGCCTCAATTATGTCTGTAGATACTCCAACTGTTGTCCAAATGTGTTCTCCATCTGTGTTTTCAATCAAAACTCTAACTTTTGATGCCGTTGCATGATTGCCTGCTAACACTCTAACTTTATAGTCAGTTAGATGTATGTTTTTTAGTTCTGGATAGAAAATTGACAGTGCTTTTCTTAGCGCTATATCTAGTGCGTTGACGGGACCATTTCCCATTGCTGCAGATGTTTCCGTCCTGCCTTCTACATCGACTTTTATCAGTGCAAAAGCACTCATTTCTCCATCTGGTGAAGGATGTTCCCCTGAAGTCTTATACATGCTTAGCTTAAAATGAGGCTTAAACCTACCAAGCGCATTCAAAACTAATAGTTCAAAACTAGCATCAGCCGCTTCAAACTGATATCCCTCATGCTCCATATCTTTTAGCATATCAAGTATCAATTTTGCCTCTGGGGAGGACTTTGTTATTTCTGGAGCAATATTCTCTAGCTTATTAATTATTGTTGTGCGACCACTCATTTCGCTCATCAAAAACTTTCTTTGATTGCCAACAGTTTCTGGATTAATATGTTCAAATGAATCACTCCGTTTATCAACACCGTCTATATGCATGCCACCTTTATGGGCAAATGCACTAGAGCCAGTATATGGCTTATTGGAAGGTGCTATTAAATTTGAGATATCGTATATTTTCATTACTGTTGAGGTAAGGTTACTTAGATCACCTTCTATACATGGTATCCCCATCTTAAGTTGCATATTAGGGATTAACACACTTAAGTCTGCATTTCCGCATCTTTCGCCTATGCCCACAAATGTTCCCTGAACATGACAAGCACCAGCACTTACTGATAACATCGAAGATGCTACTGCACAATCTATGTCATTGTGACAATGTATTCCGATTCTTTTTTCTGGATATTTGTCCACCACCTCTTTAGTTATGCTATACGCTTCTGTGGGCAAGATTGCTCCATTTGTATCACATAAAACTATTACATCTGCGCCAGCATGGACAGCCTTATCAATTATCTTCATGGTGCACTTTTTATTGGCCTTATACCCATCAAAGAAATGTTCAGCATCAAAAATAACTTCCTTACCCTTCTCCTTGAAAAATGAAATTGTATCATAAATCATTTCTAAGTTTTCTTCTTCGGTCGCCCTTAAAATTTCTTTGATATGCAAATCCCAACTTTTCCCAAAAATAACAACTGTAGGCGTGTCTGCTTCAAGTAGCGATATTACGTTACTATCGTCTTCTACCTTAATGCCCTTTCTTCTTGTGCTACCAAAAGCACATAAAGTTGCATTTTTTAGCTTGAGTTTTTTAACCTTTTCAAAAAACTCAATATCTTTAGGATTTGATCCTGGGTTTCCGGCTTCAATGTAGTGCACACCAAAATCATCAAGTGCCTTAACTATATTTAGTTTGTCTTGCACAGAAAAAGATATGCCCTCACTTTGTGCACCATCCCTTAATGTGCTATCAAATATTTCCATTTTTTTCATATTATTGCCCTTATTTTTGTATTTGGTTTATAAAGTTTTATTAATTGCTTTTATGTATGCAATTATGCTTGCCTCTATGATATCTGTAGATAATCCAGTACCAGTATAAATAGCATCATTAAACTTAATTCTGACGATCGCTTCACCAAGAGCATCGTTTCCATCCGTTATACTACGAATAGAATAGTCATCCAATTCTCTACCCGACCCTTTAATAATTTTATCCACCGCATTAAACGCTGCATCCACGGGACCATGCCCTAGTGCTACTTTTTCTATAAGTTGGTTATTAACTAATAATCGTACAACTGCACTAGAAGAAGATTTATTACCGCTGTTAACAGTAAATCTATCTAGCTGATATTCTTTCTCTTCATACTTATCTTCAACCCCAACGAGTGCAACTAACTCAGCATCAGAAACCTTTCTCCTTTTATCTGCAAGAGCCTTAAACTTTTCAAAAAACACATTCATTTCTTCTTCAGTTAAAGTGTATCCCAATGTGCTAAGTCTATCTCTAATCGCATGTTTACCGCTGTGCTTTCCAAAAATCATGCTGTTAGATGGAATTCCAACTGCCTGAGGACTCATTATTTCATATGTAGCACGATTTGCAAGCACGCCATGCTGATGTATTCCTGCTTCATGGGCAAAAGCGTTCTCGCCAACAATAGGCTTATTAATTGGAGCTCTTAATCCGAGTATTTTATACACTAGATTACTAGTTGCATAAATCTTTTTTGTGTTTACATTTAGTTCACACTGATATTTATCTTGTCTTGTTACCAGCCCCATTATCACTTCTTCAAGGGCTGCATTTCCTGCTCTTTCGCCAAGACCATTTACCGAGCATTCCACCTGATCTGCACCAGCTTCTACGGCCGCTAAACTGTTTGCTACCGCAAGTCCAAGGTCGTTATGGCAGTGTACTGAAAACTTTGCTTTATCGGCATTTTTTACATTAGTCTTTAAATATTTTATAAGATCGTACATTTCAGTGGGAGTTGTATATCCAACTGTATCAGGAATGTTAATAACCGTAGCACCTGCAGCGATTGCAGTTTCTACCGCTTTGACTAAAAACGGTCTTTCACTTCTTGTCGCATCTTCACATGAAAATTCTACATTATCAACAAGATTTCTCGTATATCTTACATGCTCATCAATTACCTTCAAGACTTTTTCTTCGGTCATCTTTAACTTATATTGCATATGAATAGGCGATGTTGCTAAAAAGACATGGATTCTAGGATCTGCTCCACCCTTGACTGCTTCATATGCTAAATCTATATCCCTTTTCACGCAACGCGCAAGGCTAGCCACAGAACAATTTCTTACTTTATCTGCAATTGCTTTAACCGACTCAAAGTCACCAGGTGAGCTAGCTGCAAAACCTGCTTCAATTATATCTACACCTAAAGCCTCTAATGCCAAAGCCACTTCAATTTTTTCTGAAATGTGCATGCTACAACTTGGAGCTTGCTCCCCATCTCTTAGTGTAGTATCAAAAATCTGTATTTTTCTCATTTTTTCCCTTCCTTTAGTATATAATGTTTAAATTTTCTTAAGTTGTTATTTTAAAACGATGCTCCTTTGTCAGCAGAAGATACTAATTTAACATATCTGCTTAAATATCCTTTCAAGTTAGCCTCAGGTTTTAATTTCATGCTCTTTTTTCTACTTTCTAATTCTTCATCCGATACATTTAAACTGATGAAATAATTATTTATGTCAATGGTTATACTGTCGCCTTCTTTAACATATGCAATAGGACCACCTTCTCTAGCTTCTGGTGATATATGACCTATAGCAGCGCCTCTTGTAGCTCCAGAAAATCTACCATCCGTAATTAGTGCAACGTCCGCATCCAGCCCCATTCCTACGATTGCAGAAGTTGGAGAAAGCATTTCCCTCATACCAGGGCCACCTTTGGGCCCCTCATATCTAATTACGACTACATCTCCTTTCTTTATTTTTCCGCCATATATTGCGGCTATTGCGTCTTCTTCACTGTTAAACACTCTTGCTTTTCCAGTAAATTTAAGCATTTCTGGTCTTACAGCGCTTCTTTTGACAACTGAACCATTAGGCGCAATATTACCAAATAACACAGCAAGTCCACCTGTTTTTGCATATGGTGCTTCTACTGGTTTAATAACCGAATGGTCATACACTTTAACTTTCTCTATGTTTTCACCAACTGTTTTAGCGGTGACTGTTAAACATGTTTTATCAACGACGTTAATTTTGTCTAGTTCTTTGAAAACAGCCTGTATCCCACCAGCTCTATGCAAATCCTGTAAGTGATGAGCACCGCTAGGAGCAAGTTTGCAAAGATTAGGAACAGATTCGCTAACTTCATTTATAAACCTTAAGTCTAATGGAGCTCCCATTTCAACGCACATTGCAGCAATATGTAGCACCGTATTTGTNGAACATCCAAGTGCCATATCCATAACCAAGGCGTTTTTTATGGACTTTTCATTTATGATATCAAGAACTTTAATATCTTTTTCAAGTAATTCCATTATCTTCATACCAGTACGTTTAGCAAGTCTAATTCTTTCGGAAAATACAGCTGGCGTTGTTCCATTAGTCGGAAGAGATATCCCGATTGCTTCGGTTAAGCAGTTCATCGAGTTTGCTGTAAACATCCCTGCGCATGAGCCACATGTTGGACATGCATTATTTTCCACTCTATCTAACTCGTCTTGATCTATAAAGCCACCTTTAAAGGCGCCAAGTGCTTCATATACGCTATTGTAATCTAAGAAGTTTCCTTGACTATCTGGTATTGATAGCATTGGTCCACCGCAAACAAATATAGATGGTAAATTCAATCTAATTGCTGCAAGCAACATGCCAGGTACAATTTTATCGCAGCTAGGAATGAATACCAGTGCATCAAAGCTATGTGCTTTGACGACACACTCTATGCTATCGGCTATTATTTCTCTTGTACATAAGGAGTATTTCATGCCTTCATGGCCCATGGCTATGCCATCGCATACACCGATAGTATTGAATTCAAGTGGAGTCCCGCCAGCGGCAAGCACACCATCTTTAACTGCTCTAGATACTGTGGATAAATGAATATGCCCAGGTACGATTTCATTAAAAGAATTTACTATACCAATAATTGGTCTTTTAATTTGCTCGTCTGTCAATCCATCAGCTTTAAGAAGCGATCTAGATGGTGCTTTTTCTGCGCCTTTTTTAATGTTATCTGATCTCATTTTCCTACCTCTATTTTATAATAAGATACCTTTTCGACAGTCTAAAAAGACAACGAATTTTAGATTTTTGTATAGTTGCAAAATCCACTTGGCTTAATCTAGCTATAGTTAATCAGTTGCGTATTTTTGACCTAAAATAGGTAAAGAGCATAAATTACTCTTTATAGTCCCTCTTTTGCCAAGTCATATTATCACGAAGGTATGCACCAGTTTTTTCAATTTGGTGATTTTTCTCTTCTTCTCTTACTTTGGTAAAATATGGTCTGCCAGTTTTATTCTCATTAATCCATTCTTTTGCAAACTTACCACTTTGAATCTCATCAAGAACCTTTTTCATTTCTTTTCTGGTTTCTTCAGTGATTATACGATTACCAACTTTGTATCCACCATACTCAGCAGTGTCGCTAATGCTGTATCTCATAAGCGAAAGTCCGCCAGCAACAACTAAATCTATTATTAACTTCATTTCATGTAAGCACTCAAAGTATGCACTTTCTGGTTGATATCCAGCTGCAACAAGCGTATCAAAACCTGCTTTCATTAGTTCAGCTACACCACCACAAAGAACAGCTTGCTCACCGAAAAGATCTGTTTCTGTCTCTTCTTTAAAAGTTGTTTCTAAAATACCAGCTCTTGAACCGCCAATACCTTTTGCATATGCAAGTGCAATATCTTTAGCTTTGCCTGTAAAATCTTGATATACCGCTATTAAGCATGGTACACCTTTTCCGTCAACATATTCACTTCTAACTGTATGTCCAGGTCCTTTTGGCGCAATCATGATTACATCAATGTTTGCTGGGGGGACAATTTGCTTGTAGTGAATATTAAATCCATGAGCAAATGCAAGTGCCATACCTTCTCTTAAATAAGGCTTAATGTCTTTTTCATATAAAGCAGCTTGTTTTTCATCATTAACTAAAATCATAACTACATCAGCAATTTTAACCGCTTCGTCGGTATTCATTGCTTTTAAGCCTCTTGCTTCTGCCTTTGCTTTAGATTTTGAACCTTCATATAGTCCAACTACTACATTAACACCACTTTCCTTTAAGTTAAGTGCGTGTGCGTGTCCTTGACTGCCGTATCCAATAATTGCTACGGTCTTACCTTTCAAATTGTTCAGATCACAATCTTTTTCATAATAAATTTTTGCCATTTTTCTCTCCTTATATCTTGAGGTCACCCTCTTTATTCTGTTATTTATAATTTTCCCTTTTAATATATCATTTTTGACCAAAGTCACACTTTGTATCTATGGCTACAAAACTACACTATCAGCTTATTGTTATCCTCTAAGCTTTCGCCGCCTCTTGCAACTGCTGTTAAGCCAGTTCTACAAAGCTCAACCACTCCAAATGGAATCATGTATTCCAAAAACGCATTACACTTTGAAGAATCTCCCGTAACTTCTAGAGTTAATGATTCTCTGGTTATATCAACAACTTTAGCTCTAAAAATTGAGGTTGCTTCCAAAATCTCTGCTCTTTTACCTTGCGGTACCCTAACTTTAATAAGCATCAACTCTCGCATTACGGCATTTTTCATGTTCAGTATTTCCACAGTAAGAACATCATAAAGCTTTTCTAACTGTAGTTTAATTTGCTCTTTTACATACTCATCGCCCGTTGCAATAACTGTTATTCTGGAAATTTTAGAATCTAGCGTTTCACCAACTGAAAGAGAGTCAATGTTAAATCCTCTTCTTCCAAACAGTGAAGAAACTCTCGTCAAAACCCCAGCTTCATTTCTTACTAGTAGCGACATTAAAAACCTTTCTTCATTTGCGCCTATATCTTTCATTTTTATTTCTCCATTACTTTTATGCTTATCTTAGTATTATATCGTGAATCGTTCCGTTTGGGGGAATCATCGGCAAAACTCTTTCATCCGGATCTATTTTTACTTCCACCAAGAATGGACCATTCCCAGATACTGATTTTTTAATTACTTTTTCCATATTATCTAAGCTATCTACCTTTTCAGCTTGAATGCCAAATGCATTGGCTAGTTTCACGTAATCTGTTTTCCTCTCAAGAGATGTATTAGAGTATCTTTTTTCAAAAAATATTGTTTGCCACTGTCTTACCATTCCAAGCGCGTCATTATTTAATACTATGATTGTTACTGGCAGATTATTACTAACTATGGTTGCCATTTCGTTCATATTCATATGGAATCCACCATCAGATGTAAAGAGTACCGTCCTTTTGCCCGTTCCAATTGCAGCCCCAATTGCGGCACCGAGTCCGAACCCCATAGTCCCAAGTCCACCAGATGTTAAAAATGTTCTTGGGTTTTTAAACTTGTAATATTGCGCAACCCACATTTGATGTTGTCCTACATCAGTTACAATTGGATTACATGCTTTTAGATTTTTATTAACTGCTTCTATTACAGCCTGTGGAGTAAGTTTTCCTTTTTCCATTTCCAGTCTTGAGTCGGGACAATTTCTAATTTCTTTAACTTCAGCTTCCCATTCCGGCCTATTCATTTCTGGCAACATGCCCATTAGTTTTATTAAAACTTCCTTTACGTCCCCAATTAAAGACACATATACAGGTATGTTTTTCCCAATTTCAGCTGGGTCTATATCGATATGTATAACCTTTTTTCCATCTGCAAATTTTTTCTTATTGCCTGTTGCTCTGTCTGAAAATCTAGCACCTATGGCTATGATGAGGTCTGCTTCTGCTAAAGCTCTAGTTGAACAGTATTTACCATGCATCCCCGTCATTCCAAGATATCTAGGATTATCAACACTCACGCCAGATATACCCATCATTGAAGTGCCTATTGGAGCATCTAGCATGTCTGCAAACTTTTCGAGCTCTTTACTAGCATTTCCAGAAACAACCCCACCTCCAGCATAAATAAAAGGTTTTTTGCTGTTTTTAATGATTTCTAGTGCTGATTCAAATGCCTTTTTGCCATTTTTATGTTTTCTAGCACTTGTCTCTTTCGTCAATGGTTCATAGTCTGCAACTGCAGTTTGTACATCTTTTGGTATATCTACAAGCACAGGTCCCGGTCTTCCTACTCTTGCATATCTAAATGCCTCTCTTAGAACGTCAGCAAGTTTATTTACATCTTTAACCATAAAATTGTGCTTTGTTATAGGCATAGTGACACCACAAATATCAACTTCTTGGAAACTATCTCTACCTATGAATGCGGTTGCAACATTACCAGTTATCGCGACTAGTGGTGTAGAATCTAAATACGCGGTTGCAATACCCGTTACCAAGTTTGTAGCTCCCGGTCCTGATGTAGCAAACACAACTCCCGTTTTTCCCGTTGCTCTTGCATACCCATCAGCAGCATGTGCTGCACCTTGTTCGTGACATGTAGTAATATGATGTATTTTATCACTGTACTTATAAATCTCATCATAGATATTAAGAACAGCTCCACCTGGATAACCAAACACGGTGTCAACATCATTCTCAAGAAGCACTTTCATAACAATTTCTGCGCCAGTTAACTCCATATGCATTTCTCCTTGCACTTTATTTAAATAATTTTAGTTTTTAATACCCTTAGATATTAAAAAACCCTCTGGCTGTTTGCCGAGGGTTTCAAGTTATTAGTTTTAATACTTCTACTTTACCTTAGGCAAACAGCAAACAGCCCTATCTAGTAATAGGACGACGTTAATGCCTAAAATAATTATTGATCCGCCTAAATCAAACATTGTTTGCCCCTATAAAAGTATATAATACATAGAAGTTACCATATTACGATAATTACTGTCAACAATTTATTGCCACTTCACTTAATTAAAGTTATAAATATTTAAAGATATTAGTACTTACCACAACAATTCAACATAGTATGTATGTTTTTACAAAATTAAATGCGTTTTTTTGATTTTATGTCTCTTACATTACGTAAAAAGTCTATTCATTATTTTACTTTATTATCTTAATTCAAGACCTTTTGCATTATACCAAATAAAACCGTTTTCTTTACAATATGCGTCAATCTTTTTTTCAAGTTCTTTATTCGCACCATATTCAAGCAAATAAACCTTTAGCCCTTGTGCTTTTACTTCCATAAGGTAGTCTTGAAAATATAACGTTTCCTCAGCCGCTTGTACACCATAAGTATTATTGTCAAAATTAATGCTTGTAAAGACTGTTTCTTGATTAACACCATCAAATAACGATTTAACTTTTCTTTCTTTAATACACCTTTTAACAAAAGTATCACCGCCATTTATTATAAGCGTTAAATTGTATNTTTTTAACCCCTCCAGGATTGCACAAAGCCCATTAAATATTCCATCCGTTTTGTACTCGTAATAAACATCTGCATTNTCTAAAAAAAGTCCATCTAGCCCCTTATCTGCATACTGTTTTCCTAGTTCATCTACTACAAAATCTTGCCAAATGGAGGAAGCAACATTAACCCACCTTTCGTCAGGCCAATCCTCATAAACGCCTAAGTAAAGGTCCTGAAACCTATCAAAATACGATCGATATTCTTCAACGGCCCCAATATTTAGATACCCATATACTGTTTTCCCTTCCGCATGCAAACTATTAATTGTTTCAATGGAAAATTCAGAAGGTTCAATAACAACAACACTATATGGCTTAAGCTTTGCTACCTCATCTTCATTTATACCAAGAAAAACACCGTAATCACCTGCCATGCTTCCACGACAGCCGCATAATATCCCCATTAAAATAACTATACAAACAAATACTAAAACTTTTTTCATACTAACTTTTTTATCTACATAAACTTATTTTTTATTATCTACCTGTATGTTCCATATTCTTGAGGCTCAAACTTCTCAAGAATTGAATAAAACGGTAATTTTTCTCTAGGCAAGTTTACATTTTCATTATCTCCAAAATATCTATTGGAAAAACCTTGCCATACCGTGTCATAATCGTAGGAAAAATATTCTGTCGTTTGATTAACTGAATATATGCTTGCGTCTAATTTTATAATAAACGATGCAAGCCCCTTCATCTCCCACTTTTCTTCGGTTTTAAATGTTCTAAAATAGCCGTTTTCATAAACAGAGAGCCCTATCTTAAGCCCTGAGTATAAAAGCGAGTAATCTTGCAAATAACTTTTAAACATATCTGGAGTCATCTCTGTATAAAATTGTTCCGCAAAATATGTTGCGCTTTTTTCTGTACCTTTATTTGTATCGCAATCTATTTCAAACTCAACATTATAATATGAAACATCATTGCCTTCCAGATCTTTTCCCATGTGCTTTGTTATTTCCACAGTTTCGCCCTTTATGGTGTCAAGATTAATCACAAATAAAGAAGCATCTTTTGCGCTTAAACCATACTCATCAAAATAATCTTCGGGATAGTTACGTATAAATTTACTCTTTTCCCTGGCCTCTTCTGTCCTCGTGATTTCATATTTTGTTCTAGTTCCAAAATTAGCAGTTGTACCTTCTTTTGTAATTACAGCAGAAGAAGGCTCACCATGACAAAGCACCCTATAATCTGGCATAACAATACCACGCCTAGCAAACGGAAGTGTCTTTCTTAAGAGAGGCTCGCCTAGATCTACGAGTGCTTCTGAACTTGCCGAAACCCCATCTGCTGGTATTTGAGTGTATTCTTCTGACACCAAGTATTTTTCCGCATTAATTTTTTCTTCTANTGTTACGTTTATATTTTGGGGCCACATTAAGTTATAGTACGAAGAACTAATATTAATTTTTCCGTTTACCTCTACGTCTTTTACTAACGAACCAGTTACCATTCCTTTTGCCTCGCCACTACCAACCACATTTTTAGCACTAAATAATGCTGTATCATTAGCAAGACAACCAATTCTATATATTATGTATGCAGCTAGTTTCTTTTTCTCTGCCGAAGCATCCATAGACATGCCTGCATCTATATGTTCCATAAATAACTCAAACCTATTAGAATAATCTTCAAAATACGCACTTTCTCCTGTCACGACAGGGGCAAGACCAAAGCTTCCAAATCTTTCCCCTAACACCGACTCCGTTGGCTTATTTCTAATCATCTCTGCGTAATACCAAAGAGTAAAGCCTAGGCCACTAGTCAAAACTATTACCGCTAAAACAATAAGCGTAATCCCTAGTTTTCCTATTTTTATTTTTCTTTTGTTTTCCACATCCATATGCTAAATATTACATACAAATGCTTAATTTAACAAGTTAAACGCAACCTAACTACTAGTTTCTCTATTATCAGACCCTTTATATAAGACCAACCATTATCCTATCACATCCAATTAACATTCTTCCTTGTGACCGCTCTTTCACTGTATCGTCAGCAACCATTACCCTATCATATTCAATTAACATTCCTCCTAAACAAGTTGATTAATTTGTTGTATAATAGAGAAAGTATTTTTATTTTAATCAAGCGAAGGAGATTGTAAATGGAAAACAAATCATTTTTAGCAAAACTAGTAGATAATAAGAAAATAGTAATTGGATCCATGATTTTTGCCTTAATATATGCTTTAATCTATGGTATTGGTTTAAGCTACGCAGTAGGAGGAAATCCCATTACTCATACCATTAGCATGATAGGCAGATCAACAATCCTTGGAAGATTTCCTACACTTTTTGTTTTCTTTGGTATCGTTACAAATATATCATTACTTTTAAACATTAACTACGCCTACAATCGCGAAGGGTTTATAAATACAAAAGCTGGTAAAATAGGTAACATATGTGCATATATTGGAGTCCTTTGCTTAACAATATGCACACTAATACCTTCAATTGAATTTGATGAAGTAGTTGATGTTAAAACCACATTTCAAGTTATTGGCCACTGGTCTGGAGCGCTGCTTTTCGGCGTCTTCTTTGCAATATCAATCTGCATATACCTACTGATGGAAAGGAAAAAATACAAGTATTTTCTAACCACATTCATAGCATTTGTAACTCTCCTTGCAGGTCTTGTTATCAGCATTTTCTTTTTGCCAAATAACAAAAATGGTCTCGTTGAAATAGTACCCATTTGCCTTGCTATGCTTATCATGATTTTTGTCAATGCAGACGTATACCCCAAACTCTCCCCACCAACTGAAACAGACAATAATTAACCTCTTTTAACTCCATATAATTTATCTAGAACAAAGGGCTGCACGTTGTATTGTACAGCCCTTTCTACATAATCAAGTCATGATGTCGCCTACTAAATTACTATTGTCTAAACATAATCTTTTCGTTATTAAACATTTTGCCCAAAACAAAAATACCAAGTCCGGTATAAACTAGATTCATAACAATTGTCATTACAAAATATCCCACATTGAAACTCTTTGACAATATTTGTGCTAAACATTGAACGGAATTAAAAATAGGAATTAGTGTCAGTGCTAAATTTGTAGAAGAAACCATCCCAAGCATTGTTGGAAACGCAGCAGCCACAACAACTAGCATAATAGGACCAGTGAAACTAGTTGCCTCCTTAACGCTCTTTGCCATAGTAGAAAGTATGCACATGAGTAATGTCAGTAACATCACAGTGCTAATTAAAATAGCCAACACCCCAAAATAATCTCCTGCAGAATACATATTTACTTCTAATTCTACGCCTGCCATCATAGAAGGGAGAGCCACAATTACGCCTATGAAACTAGAAAAACCACTCGCAAGAGAAGCTATACTTAAAGCTGCAGCCTTACCTAGGGCTAGTTCACTTCTTTTAATTGGCGTAACTAAGAGTGCCGCAATAGTTCCTCTTTCCTTTTCCCCAGCTATAGACTCAGTTACTACACCCATAGATCCTGCAGATAAAAAGATTACTAGCATCCCTGGTAAAATCATACTTATAAGCATGATGCCTATGTCTGTAGGTTTCGCAGTATCTTTTAAATCAATATCAAACTTGTTTATAGCAATCATTGCCCCTTCCAACTCATCTAAAAACATGGAGTACATGCTATATACTTTGGAAGAATCTGTCTTGGCTGAGTTAAAATGCAATTCAATTTTAGGCGCTGGTACGCTTGAATCTGCATCATGTGCATTAACTTTATCCCAAAAATCCTTTTCAAACACAACTAATAAGTCTACATCGCCTTTCTCAATTTGTTCTAAAACATACTCTTTGGTGGTATCCCCTATATCTACAACAGAACCTGGTATAGTTTTATGGAATGTTTCTATGCTTTGAGTTTCAGGCATAGATGCAACTATTGCAGGTTGATTAACAGTAATTACAGAATAGGTTGTCTTTTTCTCTATGTTTTTTATGATTGCCCCTATACTAGTGTACACAACCATCATTATTATACCTGGCATTACCAGTGCTAAAATCATTCTGGGGTCAGTGAGGAATCTTTTTAGTTCTTTTTTAATTACTGTTAGTACGTTTTTCATTGAACTCCACCTCCCTTGCACTTTCTATAAAAATGGTTTCTAGGTCTTTTTCCTTTGTTAGTTCATCCACCCTTCCCTCGACAACCATCTTGCCACGCATAATAATACCAACTCTATCACACACTTTTTCAATGAGTGAAAGAACATGTGATGATAAAATAATCGTTTTACCTTCATCTCGCATTCTAAGTAAAAAGTCAGTAACTGTCTTAGCCGTTGTAACATCTAGCCCGTTAGTAGGCTCATCAAAAACTATTAAATCAGGGTCGTGCAGTATAGACATGGCAAGTGATGTTTTTTGCTTCATACCCGATGAAAGATCGGAAATCTTTACTTCAGCAAATTCATCGATACCAAACATTTTGAAAAGTTCTTCTTTTCTACTTTTAATCTTATCTTCGCTCATCCCGTATAAACTTGCAAAAAAATCAAATAAATAGTTAGGGGTAAAAAACGCTTCCAATTTCATATCACTAGTTAAAAAGCCGATCTTTCCCCTCACCTTACCCGCATCTTTTACCACACTTAAACCATCAATAATTACATCGCCTTCATCTGGTTTTATAAGCGTAGCAATAACTCTAAGTGTAGTAGTCTTCCCAGCACCATTAGGTCCAAGTAAGCCATAGATTTCTCCCTTATACGCCTCAAAAGACAAACCATCAACAGCCTTTCTCACTTTATCTTTAGTTTTCTCCAGCTTCTGCTGTTTAGCTGACAGTTTAAATGTCTTTTTCAGATTTATAACTTTTAATCCTTCAACCATTACTCTCTCCTTGTAGATTAATACGTTAATTTTATCACTTAAGTACTTATGCAACAATATAAAGTCATGTAAAGAACATGTAAAACTTTTATTAAGTTAGATAAGAAAACATTTTATTAATGTAAACCTTTTATAAATATGCAGTATCAAAAACATCTCAAAATCTTTATCACTGTCGCTAATTAAAACTTATAATACTTAGAGTCTAAAAAAATGCTTTTATCGTGGTAGTATAGAGCATTTATAATATTTTCGATCACCACCGGGCCATCAACAAACCTTTGCTTAACTTTTTCAAGCATATCATTATGCTCGTCGCTTATATTTTTCTCATAAAGTTGAAAGGTATGTTTTATAGGCCAACCAGTAATATATCGAGCTAATGTTTCGGTTAAAACCTCATCAAGCCATTCATCTAATCCCCATTTTTTATCAAAGCTTTTATCGACAGGGTTATCTGTATTTTCCCAAGGAGACAACCCTACTCGCCATTCAGTGGGCTCCTGTCTCTCTTTTGTATATTTATACTCGGTAAACGCATAATGAATCAGCTCATGCACAATAATATGTCTAAGCCTCTTTTTGTCTTTTAGAAGATTTAATACATCTAGTTTTACTCCTGTATAACAAATTGGTTCTGCATATTTATTTATTACTATTTCGTTATCTTCTGGATAAAAAGAGCCACCACTATGGCCCACGTTTTCATTGTCTATATTTACTGCAATAACTAGATTGTTTTTCTTATAATTGTTGGGATAGTTGCAAACAATGGGATACACAACCTTTCTTAGGTGTTTATCAGCCCATTTATATGCACGCTCAACAACTCGCATTGCTCTATTAATCTCCAACCAAGATTTTTTGCTTTCTTGTAGATTTGTATAAAAACTAATTGTGTATTTCAACTGGCTTTTCATCCTTAATATAATCTTACTGCGCTAAATAACACAGTGCTTCCAAATGCTTTGTTTGAGCAAACATATCATATGGGACAATTGATTTTATGTTCAAAAAAGATGTCAGCTTCGCTAAATCTCTTGCTAGCGTTGCAGGGTTACATGAAATATATACTACCCTTAAACTAGGATAAATTGTTTTTAATTTTTCAATTGCAACAATCACTTCTTCCGAGACGCCTTTTCTTGGCGGGTCTAATAAAACCACAACATCATTATAACTTTGGAATATGGAGGAGGCTTTTTTGATACTTTCTTCAGAATCATTTGAAGCTAATTTATCATTACTTGAGTCTAGAGCCCGATGAGATTGATTTACTAAAATCGCCTCAGCTAATCTTGGTAAAACGAATGTACTATCTCCACAAATATTATATGCTTTATGGTCAATTCCGTTTAGTTTGTAAAGAATATTTGCATCATCAATAGCTTCTGATATTTCGTCAATATTAATGATTTGGGCTCCACTTTTAGCCATTATTGCACCCATTATGCCAACTCCACTATATGCATCAATTACTATGGTTTGTTCTGAAGGGTTAATTATTTTGATTACATCTTCATAAAGCTTTTCTCTTATATTATCATTGACTTGGAAAAACGATAATGGATTTAAACTAGTTTTTATACCCATGACAGATAGCGATTGGGGAGTATTTTTTATCTCAAAAGTCTCATTTCCCATTATTACATTTGTAGGTTCTTTGTTGATGTTTATATACAAACTCGTGTTTTTATATATCGCATTTAATGCATCATAGAAACTATTGATATTTGGTAGGTTTTTACTGGTTGAAACTAAAGTAACGCAAATGTTGCTATCAATGTTACGAATAACTAAATGCCGCAGCAAGCCTTTCCCTTTGAAATATACTCTGATTTTATTATCGTTTACATAGTCTAATGTGGCTTTCATTATTGGCGTTAACCAAGACCCGTGCAATAAGCACTCATCAATTGGGCAAATATCGTTTGAGCCTTTTTTATAAAACCCAAGTACTACTTTCCCTTTAACAACGCCAAACGGTAATTGTACCTTATTTCTATATCCCATATTAGGAATAGATGGAATTACTTCCTCTACTTGAAAAGGCACTTTAACCATTTTAGACAGTGTATTAATTACTGAATTTCTTTTGTACTTTAATTGCTCTTTATAGTCTAAATGTAAATAATCACAACCACCACATTCAAGAAAATATTTGCAAACAGGTTCTATTCTATGTTTTGACTTTATTAAAACTTCAACTAGTTTTGCAAAAGCAATTGGCTTAGATGATGGTATATGTACTATTTCCGCCCTAACCTTTTCTCCTACTAAAGCAAAAGGCACAAACACTGTATAATCACTTATGTGTGCTATGCCCTCGGCATTAACTCCTATATCCGTTATTTCGACTTCTAATATCTGACCTTTTTTTAACATGCTTACATTAGCTCCACTTTATCTGCGACCATTTAGAACTCTTGCTATTCCTGCGATAGCACCTTCTTTAGCCGATATCTTTATCCCGCCCGGATAGAGTTTTTGCAACCTTTCCATAACATATGGTACTTTTGAAAGACCACCTGTAAGCGTAATTTTTGTTATCTTTCTATTCGATATATTCTCAATTAGTGCTATCTTATCTTGTATTTCTTTAATTAACGAATCGTAAAACGTCCTAGCTAGATCAAATAGACATGCATCTTTTAGTTTTAATTGGTTTAACATTTGAGCTTTCATATCACTAGGCTTATCTAATGTCATCAAATTAAGTTGTCCTAAATTTTTAGCAGATATAATTTTACTGTCTATTTCCTTGTATGTTAACCCTTCGCTTTCTGCGACTAAACGTTGAATAACAAATAAACCATTCATGTTATTTAAGAGCAATACACTATTGTTATAACCTCTTTCATTAGTGAATTTACTATTAAAAACAGCTTCTGTCACTAAAGGTTTTTTTAGCACTATACCAATCAAAACCCAACTTCCGCTAGATATAAAAACAGTTTCATCATCTAGGTCTTCCATAGCATAAATTGCAGATGCTGTATCATGGCTACACACTGCTACAACATCTACATTTTTATATTTGCCAATTAAATCCCCGGGAAAATCAACTCTGGAAACATTTCTTTTTTAAGCCCTATGTCTTCTATCAAATTAGCATCCCAAGATTTTCCTGTTAAAGAAAGTAGTCCTGTTGTAGACGCATTTGTTTGTTCTACAAAAATATTCCCAGTTAAATAAT
>JGI24710J26742_10001993_pt1 | contig 18476 bp, 10 predicted proteins | sample BioPla2DNA2_FD_26742 | JGI IMG/M metagenome (IMG submission 26742) | reverse complement strand
TAACTAAATTTACTTTTGAATTACTGAGTTTTACAAAATAAATTCCAGACGATAAATTAAAGTTCATCTCATCTTCATTTGAATTTATTTGTTTTTCTTCAATAATTTGTGAGTGAATATTTAATATCTGTAAATTGTACTCTTCATTTTGATTTGGTAAAAGTATTTTAAACTTTCCAGTATTTGGATTTGGATATATGTCAAAATCAAAGTTTGTATCAGTGTGTAAGCCAGTGAAAGGACTGATAGTTAAATTAAAGTAGCAAGAAGCAGAGCATTGTGTTGTTTCATCAATATATGTATAAACTATGGTGTAGTCTCCGATTTCGTAATTTGCTGGATTTATGTATGTTATTTGATTTCCGTTTAAATAGTAGTTTCCACCTTCGGGTTCTGCTCCAGATAAAGGAAGTGGTGAGTCATTTTCTTCAAGATTAATATCATTTGGACAAAATACTTCTGGTGCTTGTTTTACCACAATTTCAAAACTGCATTGTTCGCTTTCGTATGAGTAAGTAATTATATTGATGCCCAAACTTGCATTTTCAGGATAAAAAACTCCATCAACAACTGCATCTCCAGAATATGTGCCACCAAGTGGAGTTGCTCCTTCTAAAGCAAATTCATTTGCATTTGAGCAAATTTCAAAATTTTCGGTACATTCTACAACATTAGGATTATAAACATAAATTGTGAAAGTGCAAGAATCCACAAAATTATTTTCATCAGTGTATATATATGTTATTAAATAATTTCCCACACCATATTCATTTGGATTAAAGCTTGTGATCGGATTGTTGTTATAATAATATTGACCGCTTTGAGGTGTAGCTAAGTTAAGTTCTAAAGTTGCATCATTGATTGATAAATATTGATTGTCGGGACAGATTATGCTTTGAATTAAAACACCATCTGAAGTAGCAATATCGGAATATAGACCAGCACCATTTTTAGCTTTAACCGAAATATAATAAGTTTGACCAATTTCAAGATTTGCATTTGTTATTGTAAAGTTTGTAGCAAGTCCATTATTTGTCCAAGTTAAGTAATCTGTTCCTCCTTGACTTGTGCCAATAGCATAAAAATAAGCACTTATTCCAGAATTTGGGTCTTGGCTTTCTGTCCAATTGCCAGATAAATTTTGTGAATCATTGCTACTATCTACATCTTGAGCTATTCCATCATTAACATTTGAAATACTTGTAGGTTTGCTAAAATCAATATTGTAGTTTTTTGTGATTATTGCAGATAGGTTTTTTGCACTATCCATGCACATAGAGCTAATTTTTGCTGCAGCAATATCAGGATTAGGATTTGAATATCTTAAATCTCCATCTGTTGCATTGCAGACAATTTCTGTGTTTTGGTTAGAATATCTTGAACGGAAAGTTCTAAAATTATCAATCGACATTATAGAATTTCCACTTCGGAAAGAAATATAACTTCCAGTAAAATATGGATTAGTGTCTTTATGTTCGCCAATAAGTTTATTGTCTTGATACACAAAAAATTCACCAGTAACTCTGTCGTAAAGGATTTTAATATTATACCAAGTTTCTGCCGCAAAATTAATTGTAAAAGTTTTATCTAATGAAAGTACATTATCTGTAACTCTATAAAACTCCAAAGATTGTGTGTCTTGTAGTCTAAACCAAATAAAATATCCGTTACCTCTATTGCTTAATTCTGGATTGTCGCAGAAGAAATGGAAGCCAGCTCTTTTGTTTATATTACTTCCTTCAACTTTTAAATCAAATTCGTACAAATATTTATTTGATAACTCTTGATTTAGGTAAGCATATATGTTTGAATTTCCTACACTTTCATCATTGTGAATTAAAATACCTTCTGAGTTAGTAGTCCAATTACCAACTTGATTAGTCCAGTCAGTGCTTAATCCATTATTAAAATCATCGAAAAAATGTCCTTTGTTTTTGTTTGCTGTCCATTTTGTTCCATCAAAATCAGAAATGTTGAAAAATCCTTTTTCTACTCCACTAAGTTGGTCATTGTCAGAGAAATAAGCAGAGAAGTTGTCGGTGTGCCAAGTTCCAGTAACTTCAATATCAGTTTCAGGATTGTCAAAATCAGTATAAATATTCTTAGACTTTGATTCAGACCAATTGTTGGCATTATCTATAATTTGTGTTCTAATTCTTGCAGCTTCTTGAGTGTTGTTTGGACTTTGATATCTAATCTCTGCATTTGGACTTAGTTGAGTTGTTATGATTTCGCTTGCACTACGAGTTTTATACATTTTTATATCATCGTATTCGCATATGCTTTGTCCAGTTCTAAGCGAAATAGAATTACCAGATTCAAATGGTGTTGGGTCAGTTATAGATGTAACAAACTCATTATCAATATATAATGAAATTATTCCTGTGGTTGTGTTCAGAATAATTTTTACGTCATACCAAATGTTAGGTTGCAAATTATAAGATTCATAGTGNAAAAATCCTCCTTCACTAGTTTCGAATGAATTATTATTATAACGATAAATTTCAGCTGTTCCTGTACCTGTTCCTAGTGTAGGGTCAACTCTTAGGTAAAGCATGTATGATGTTTGTCTTCCGCTAGCTTCTGGGTCGCTACAGAAAAAGTGCATTCCAGCTCTACGATTGTTGCCAGAACCTGAAATTTTTTGTTTCCAATGGTATAAATAAGTTTCGCCTTGTACTTGATTTACATAGGCATAAATATTTGTATTGGTGCTTGTTTGGTTTGTTTGTTTTAAGTGGTTTTCACTTATTGACCACTCTCCAGCATAGCTTGTCCATTCTTCATGTATGGCTGTTTGGAAGTTATCATTAAAAAATCCATGTTCTCCATTAGCACGCCATTCTGTTCCATTAAAATCCATAACTTGGTAGAAGCTATAATTTACACCTGAACCGCCTTCATTGTCTTGGTCGTTAAAATTTACTTCAAAATCTGAATTATACCATTTTCTTTGAGTTTGAATATCTGTTGTTGGTGCTTGGGTGTCAAAACTACCATCGCATATATCTAAGATTTGTTGTGTGGCAGTTCTGATTGAAGGTAATAGGGCATGCAAAGCATTTCCTGGACAAGTAGTTCCGCCAGGATTTACGTCTCTATGACCACAGATTCTATGAACATTTACATATCCGCTGTTATCTTGTTTAATAATACTTGCCATACTTGTTGGGTCAAACCCTCTGTAATCGTACCACCATGCTAAAAATTCTGCACATTTATCAAGCTGTGGTTGAGTTGGAGCTGTTCCAGGAGAATCAGAGTCTCCTAAGAAATTTAAGCCTATAGAATAAGTGTTTGAATAACCAGCATGAGCGCCGTGCACATCTTGATNGGGTAAGTTTGGATTATGCCGACCTTGGAAAAAATTTCCATATTTGTCGAAAAGATAATTATAACCAATATCGCTCCAGCCAAGAGTGTTTACATGATAGTTCCAATAGCTTCTAACAACGGCTGCTCCATCTGTGTATGAGCTAGGACTTGCACCATGATGAATTACAGTATGGGTTGGATTTCTGTAAACAACAGTATATGTTGGATATAGGCAATTAGAAACGCCATTACACCACNCAGATCGAGTAATGATTGGTGATGGAAATTCTGGACAAGCTTTTGCACCAGATTTTGTACTTTTTGTTTCTGTGTTTGTGATTATTGTTGGTCTAACATTTAATAAAATCAAGTAAATTTCACTTATAATTTCACCTTCTGGTGGGTGAATATAAAATTCTATAGAATCATGTTCCCACTCGTCCAAGCCAAACATAAGGTTGGATTTATAATAATTTGATTTTGTTTCGTTTGGTTTAGTAAAGCCATCGTCAATTTNCCAATCAGTCCAACCTTTATTAGGTTTGTGAACTTTGTAAACAATCTCAAAACTACCTGCCGAATAAATTTCTGTACTTGATACCCAACCTAGAGCAAAAGATGTAAATTCTACGGGAGTTTTTAAATAAAAACCGTAACCACCATTTTTGTCTTGGATAATTGGTGAAGTAATTTTGTAAGTATTGATACTTGCATCTTTACTGTTAAAAGTTTCTGTTGTTTCAAACTCAACTTGTCCAAATGCTACTGCGGACAAAAAGCTAAATAAAAATGTAAAAATTTTCCTCATAATTTTAAATAATNAATAATTTAACAATGTGTGCAAGTTACGGCAAAATNTTTTTTAAAACAAATATTTTTTTAGCTTTGCAAGAAAAAAAATATAATTATGNCTAAATTCTTCAAACTTTTAAAATTATATCCTCAAACCTATTGGATTTCAAATGTAATGGAACTCTTTGAGCGTTGGGCTTGGTATGGTATGTTTATGCTTTTTGCTCTTTATTTAACTGGCTCAACCGATGCGGGTGCTTTAGGCTTTTCGCAAACTCAAAAGGGAATGATGATGGGAACAGTTGTGGGTTTGCTTTATCTAATGCCAATTTTTACAGGTGCTATTGCCGATAGATTTGGATATAAAAAAGTGCTGATAATATCTTATATAATTCTTAGTGCATCATATTTTGCTCTTTCTTTGGTTACTAGTTTTTATGCAGTATTTATAGTTTTTTTAATTCTTGCTATAGGTGCATCTTTGTTTAAACCAGTAATATCAGCTTGTATAGCAAAAACCACAAACGACCAAACTTCATCATTAGGCTTTGGAATATTTTATATGATTGTAAATATAGGTGCATTTATTGGTCCTATTGTTGCTTCTTTAGCAAGACAACACGATTGGAAATATGTTTTTTATATTTCTTCGGCTGTAATTTTAATAAATTTAGTTTTAGTAATTCTATTTTTTAAAGAACCAGAACGAGAAATCAAGCAAAATAAGTTTTCGCAAGAATTAAAAATTATTTTTAAAAATATTTTTGAAGCATTAAAAGACATGAAGTTTGTAGTGTTCTTATTGATAATTGTTGGTTTTTGGACAATGTACAATCAGCTATTTTATACTTTGCCAGTTTTCATTGACCAATGGATGGACACTTCAATAGTTTATAATAAATTGCATTCTGTTTGTCCCTGGTTGGCAGAAACAATTGGTACTCCCGAAAAAACTATAGCGGCAGAAATGCTCACAAATCTTGATGCAATGTATATTATTATTTTTCAAATAGCTGTTTCTTATTTTGTGATGAGACTTAAACCTATTCATTCAATTATTAGTGGTTTTTTAGTTGCTACAATTGGTCTGTTTCTTACTTTTTCTACAAATAATCCAATGTTTTTATTTGTTAGCATTTTAATTTTTGGTTTAGGCGAAATGGCAGGTTCTCCAAAAATTACTGAATATATTGGAAAAATTGCTCCTCCAAACAAAACTGCTTTGTATATGGGTTATAGTTTTTTACCAATGGCTGGCGGAAATTATCTTGCAGGAATTTTGTCAGGTTCGGTTTATCAAAAATATTCCGATAAAATTAGCTTGTTGAAAATGGAAGTTGGTAGTAGAGGTTTGAATATTCCAGAAATTTCAGAAAATTTTTCACAAACAGATTATATAAATGTGGCTTGTCAACAAATGAATATGAGTCAAGGCCAATTAACAGAGTATTTGTGGACAAATTATCAACCTTATAATATTGGGATAATTTTTGCAGCAATTGGTATTGGTACTGTTATAGCAATGTTAGTGTATAATTGGTATTTGAATTGGAGGAAAGCTTAGTGAAATTAATTACAATTCTTCTTTTAAATATTTAGCTGTATAACTATTTTTATTTTTGATAATATCTTCAGGTTTTCCTTGAGCAACAACAGTTCCACCTCTTTCGCCACCTTCTGGTCCCATATCTATAATCCAGTCGGCAGATTTAATTATATCTAAATTATGTTCAATAATTATCATGCTATTGCCTCTGTCAACTAAAGAGTTTAAAACTTCAAGAAGCACTTTTATATCTTCAAAATGCAAACCTGTTGTTGGCTCGTCTAAAATATAAAGAGTATTTCCTGTTTCTCGTTTCATTAATTCGGTTGCAAGTTTTACTCTTTGAGCTTCTCCACCTGAGAGCGTAGTGCTTGATTGTCCTAAATTAATATATCCCAAGCCAACTTGTTGTAGTACAATTAATTTTTTATAAATATGTGGAATATTTTCAAAAAACTCTANAGCTGCATTAATTGTTAGTTCAAGTACATCAGAAATAGATTTTCCTTTAAATTTTACTTCTAAAGTTTCTCTGTTGTATCTTTTGCCACGACAGGTTTCGCATTGTACGTAAACATCGGGTAGAAAATTCATTTCTATGGTTTTAACACCAGCACCTTTGCAAGTTTCACATCTACCACCTTTAATATTAAATGAAAATCTGCCAGCTTTGTAAGCTCGAATTTTTGCTTCTGGTAAACTTGCAAATAATTCACGAATATCTGTAAACAGTCCTGTGTATGTTGCAGGGTTTGAGCGTGGTGTCCTTCCAATAGGCGATTGGTCAACTTCGATAAATTTATCAATATTTTCAATTCCTTCTATTTTGTCGTGATCTAATGGAAAAGCGTTTGAATTATAAAAATGACGTGAAAGTGCAGGAACTAGAGTTCTATTTAAAATACTTGATTTTCCACTTCCTGAAACACCAGTCATGCAAATCATTACACCAAGCGGGATTTCAAGGTCAATGTTTTTTAGATTATGACCTTTAGCTCCACGAATTATTATTTTTTTATCAGAAATTTCTCTTCTGGATTTTGGAACTTCGATTTTAAGTTTACCATTTATATATTGAGAGGTAAGAGAATCTGATTTTAGCATGTCGCTTGGTTTTCCCGAAAAGACTAAATATCCACCTTTGCGTCCTGCTCCAGGACCAATATCTGCAACAAAATCAGCTTCAGTAATCATTTCTTTGTCGTGTTCCACAACTATTATAGAATTGCTTCTATCTCTAAGTTGTTTAAGTGAATTTATTAGTCTTTTGTTGTCGCGTTGGTGTAAGCCAATACTTGGTTCGTCTAAAATATATAAAACATTTACTAAACGACTTCCTATTTGAGTTGCTAATCTAATTCTTTGAGATTCGCCTCCCGACAAACTGTTTGCCGAACGGTTTAGTGATAAATAATCTAATCCAACATCAAGTAAAAAACTTACTCTGCTACTTAATTCTTTAATTACTTCTGTTGCAATTAATCTTTCTTTANTATCTAATTTGTCTAATACAGTATCTAGGAATTTACTGAGGTTTAACATGTCCATTTCTGCAAGTTCGGCAATATTTTTTTCTGCAATTTTAAATTGTAGTGCTTCAGNTTGCAGTCTAGTTCCATTACATTTTGGACAAGTGATAAACTTATTGAATCTAAATGATGATTTGTTTGAGTATGGATCTTTTTCTTCGTCTTCTTGTTTGGCTTTAATTTGATTTACAATGCCATCAAAACTTATAGAATAATTTGAAGTTAGTCCAAGAGGTGTATTTTTTAATTGTAAACTTTCGGGATAGCCAAATAATACAGCATCAATTGCTTGTTCGTTAAGTTCATCGATTGGAGTTTTGAGCGAAAAGTTTAATTTTTCGGCAAGGGCTTCTAGAATCCAAAAAGGTAAACTATTTTTATATTTTCCAAGAATGCTAATTCCGCCATTGTAAATTGAAAGCGATGGGTCTGGAATAATTTTATTTATATCAATATCGGCTATTACTCCAAGTCCGTTACATTTTGGACAAGCACCTTGTGGCGAGTTGAAAGAAAAAGTGTAGGGAGCAGGTTCTCTGTATGAAATTCCACTTGTTGGGCACATTAAAAATCGACTAAAAAAACGAGGTTTGTCGCTATCTTTTTCTAAAACCATAATTATATTTTTTCCTAAACTCATTGCTAGGTCTATAGTTTTCTTTAGTCTATTTCTATCTTGATTTTTAATAATTAATTTATCAACTACTAATTCTACAAAGTGGGTTTTGTATCTATCTAATCTTAAATTATAAGTAATTTCTCTAATTTCTCCGTCAATTCTTGCGTTTAGAAAACCTTTTTTTCTAAGGTTTTCAAAAGTTTCTTTGTAGTGTCCTTTTCTTCCGTCAACAATTGGTGCAAGTATATAAACCGCTTTGTCTTTAAAATCTTTTAAAATAATATTTATAATTTGTTCGTCGCTGTATTTAATCATTTTTTCGCCTGTAACGTGCGAGTATGCTGTTGAGGCTCTAGCATAAAGCAGACGTAGATAATCATATATTCCTGTAATTGTGCCGACAGTTGAGCGTGGATTTTTTATTGTTGATTTTTGTTCTATAGCAATCACTGGGCTTAGTCCTGTTATACTATCAACGTCTGGACGCTCCATGCTGCCAATAAAACTTCTAGCATAAGCAGAAAAAGTTTCCATATATCTGCGTTGTCCTTCGGCATAAATTGTGTCGAAAGCTAACGAAGATTTTCCACTTCCACTCAAACCTGTGATAACTGATAGTTGATGTTGTGGAATATCTAGGCTTAAATTTTTTAAATTATGAGTTCTTGCTCCTTCAACTGAAATAAAATTCTCTTTCTTATTCATCATTGTTTTTACTTTGTTTCATACATTCACGTGCGTTCTTTGCAGGTAAAACAATTTTGTATTCCTTTTTGTTTGGGTTAATTAATGACTTTCCAGTTAACCAGGGATTAAAATATTTAAGCATTTTGTAGTTTGTGCCGTNTTTGAAAGCAAATTCCACTAAATCAGAAATGGTAGTATCAACAACAATTTCTTGAGTTTTAATTTCTTTATATAGATGTTTTTCATCTATATCAAAGCCATAAAGTTTAGGATTAGACATAATTAATTTTAATGCTAATATCCTATACACATATCTAGCAGTTTCTTGATTCAAATGTAAATCCCAATAACTATTAACTTTTTGATAATCAATATCTTTTTGTAAGCCACCCATTCCCATATTGTATGAAGCTGCTGCCAATGTCCAGCTTTTAAAAACTTTATATGCTTTGTGTAAATATTCTGTTGCTGCAATTGCAGATTTAGTATGATTGTATCTTTCGTCTATACCTTTTCCTACATGCATATTGTATTCTCCTGCTGTTGTTTTCATAAATTGCCAAAATCCTGTAGCACCAGCTGGACTAACAACATTTGCTAAGCCACTTTCGGCAACACATAAGTATTTCATATCATCAGGAATACCTTTTTCTTTTAATATTTTTTCTATCTCAGGAAAATATCGATTTGCTCTTTTTATATAAATTAATGTAGATGAATGTCTGTAAGTATTTACAATAAGTTCGTAATCTAAAGCTTCGTAAACATCAAAGTTTTGTAGAGGAACATTTTCACCACAAAAACTTAAAGTGTCAGGAATATATGGTTGAAAAACTTTATATGGTATTGTTGTTGGTTGGATTTCTGTTTCTTTGATTTGATTTGCTTTTTCCGAGCTTGAAAAAATAAAACTATTAGCAAAAATAAGACCTAAGCCAAGTCCTAGTATAANAAAAAAAGGTATTTTCATAAGTTTTTTCTTGTCCATATTTTTTTGTTATTTTTCTTTACTTACTTTAGTGTTTATGTATAATAGTAAAAACACAGTGATGGGGTATAAGAAAAAGAGCCAAAGTTGTGAATATGCAATAGTAGAACTTTTTTGTATGAGACAAAATGCTAATGCTAAACCTATAGAGTTTAACACAAAAAATACAAGTGCTATTATATCTGTTGGCAAACCTAAATAGTATAAGTGGTGAGTAGTATGATCTTTGCCTCCTATAAAAGGAGATTTTTTTCTTAATAGTCTATTTATAGTTACTGTTGTTGTATCAGTTATTAGTACTAAAAACGCTAAAAATACAATTAAAAACTGCATTGTATTAAATCCATATGAAAATTCAGTTATAGGGATAGCATTCCAGAAATATTTTATTCCTGCCCATGCTAATAATATTCCTAAAAATTGAGATCCATTATCTCCCATATACATTTTTGATGGATGCCAATTATAAAATAAAAAGCTAAGTAAAGATGCTATTGTAGAAACTAATATTATTAAACTTAATATAGAATTTTCACCTCCATTAGCTATCAAGTATATTGCAACAGCAATAAAAATTGAAAGACTTGATGCTGACGAAACACCGTCCATATTGTCCAACATGTTTATAGAGTTCATTATTCCGACTACCCACAATATGGTTATTAGATAATTCATCCAGTCCATTGGGCTTATAATGATGTAAATACCGTTGTAAATTAATATTAGAGCACATACAATCTGTATTATAAATTTGAATATTGGCGATGTGTTTAAAATATCATCGGCTAAACCCATTAAAAATGATAATGTTACAACTAAAAAAAGGCTAATATATTCTTTTGAAAAGTATATGTTTTCTTTTAAAAATAAAATCACTATCATGGTTAACAAGAAAACAAAATAAAAACTTAGTCCACCAAATATTGGTTTTGATTGTGAGCTAAATCTTATAGCAGATTTGTTAGATTTCTTTACTNAAAATTTCAAAGGTCTTTTAATTAAAAAGTTATTTAAATAAAGACTAAAAAGAAAAGAAACAATAAATGTTATTATTATAATGTAATTCATTTTTTATTTTTTTTTCTAAACTTATTAAAAAATTTTGGTTTAGTTATTTCTTCTTCGCCGTAATATGAATTGTGGGTGTTGTTGAGATAACTAATTCCATAATAAGCGGTTTTTTTTGTATAGCCATAACCTGCTTTATATCCGTATCCGTAGCTTGCAATACTTTTTTCTATACCATTAAGTACTATAGCTAAATTTTTTAATTGAATTGATTTAGAGAAATAGTTTAAATTATTTATAAATGCTCTTGGGCTATATCCAGCTCTCATCACATATAGTTGATTATCAGCTAAGCTATATGAAGTAAGGGCATCATTGACTATTCCAATAGGTGGGGTGTCTATAATAATAATATCATAATTTTGTTTTGCTTGCTCAATTAACATATTATACTTGTCTGAAAGAATAAATTCTCCTGGGTTTGGAGGCAAAGGTCCTGACGTAATAAAATCTAAACCTTCTAAAGAACTGTTGTTAATACATTCTTGGAAACTATTTTTACCAAGTAAAATGCTTGTAACTCCTTTAATATTTTCGACATTAAAGCATTGATTAAGTNTAGGCTTTCTTAAATCAAGGTCTAAGATAATAACTTTTTTTCCCGACATTGCATAAATAGCTCCTATATTTAGTGCTAAAAATGTTTTTCCTTCTCCTGCAATCGTTGATGAAACNGTTATTATTCTTGATTTATCTTTTATTGGGTAAAATTCTAAATTAGTCCTTATATTTCTAAAAGCTTCGCTTAGCATAGATTTGGGACGTAAATGAACAACCATTTGGGAAACATCAANGTTTGTTTTGCTAAGTGGAATGCCACCAACAACCGGAATGTTTGTATGATTAGTAATATCATCAATAGATAGAATTTTATTATAAAGTAAATATTTAATTGCTAAGAAAATAAAAGATAAAACTAAAGAAATTAAAAAAGCAATTGTCATTATTGTTGAAAATATAGGAAAGTCGGGTGCTGAAGGAATATTTGCTTTTTCTAAAATTATATTGTTTGAAACATAGCCAGCTTGTGATATTAAAGTTTCTGCTTTTGATTTAATTAGTTGTGCATAAAAATCTTCGTTAATAGCATATAGCCTTTGAAGTCGTGCATATTCGATTTCATCATACTTAGATTCTTTAAAGGCTATGTTTTCAAGTTCTTTATTTTTCTTGATGAGTTCAGTTTTTTCTGCCTTAAGGCGATTTATTGTTGAGTTGGTAAAATCAATTATTGTCTCTTTTTTAGATTTTATTTGTTCATCTATGGTTTGAATTTTGTGGCTATTAGACGTTAGGTCAAATAAAAGAATTTCTTTTTTATTTAATAATTCTTGTAGAGAATTAATCATNGCAGACAAAAATGCTTCAGACTTTTGTCCTGAAAGCATTGCTAAAAGTTCGTAAGTATTAATATCTGGATTTGAACGTAATTTATCTAACATTTTCTCTAAAGTCATAATCTCAAAATCAACATTTAAAAGCTTAGACTCTATATCAGATATTTGCGATGAATAAATATTTGTTTTATTAAAAATATATTCATCGCTTATGTTTGTAATATTATTTTGTTCTCTAAAGTTATGCAAATCTTTTTCGTTAGCATTAAGTTGGGTAAAAACATTTTCCATTTGTTGGTCAATGTATTTTATAATGTTGGTTGCAGATTCTTTCTTTTTGGCTTCATCAAACTCAATAAATTTTTCGGCTATTGTATTGGTAATTTCTGCTGCTTTTCTAGCATTAAAGTCTTGATAAGTTATTTTAATAGTTCCGGCAGTTTCGTTAAGTATTTGAACATTAAGCCGTTTTGATAAGTTTTTTAATATTGTATTAGGGTTGTTTATGATGAAAAAATATAGAGATTTATTTTGTGGACTAAGTTCTAGTTCTAAATCTTTTTGCGATGGGAAATGAACATAAATTTCCATTCCATAAATAGTTTGCCATTCTTCTGGTTGGATTGTGTATTCATATTTTTCTGTTCCTAAAGTGTAGGAAATCAGGCATTTATAGTCTTTAAACTCTAAATCAATATTTTGGTCACATATTGCATTATTTGTAATATTATATTTAATTTCAAAAGGTGTGGAGCCATACAATTCTGTTGACAAAAATGTTCCTTTTCTAAAATAACTAATATCAAGTGGAAGTTCTGCAACAACTGTTTTTAAAAATTCGTTGGAGCGTATTAATTCTATTACTGGCGCTAGATCTTTGTCCACTAAATTAGAAGAAATGCCTAAAATTTGGTTTGTTTTATTTTCGTTTTTTACTTGAATTATAGTTGATGTTTTAAAAATGGGGGTTGAATATCTATGAAAAGCAAAGCCAGCTCCTAAGCATATTAAAATCAATAGAACAACTACCCAAATATTTTTTTTAACTATAATTAAAAATGTTCTTGTGTCAAACTTTTGATTAAGTATAGATNTTTTATTTTCGTCCATTTTTATTATAATTGCTTAAGTTTAAAAAATACTCCATAAATTGTAACTAATGTTGTAATTAGTGTTAAGTATGGTGAGACTTCTCTTAATACTCTTGTGAAGTATTGTGGTCTGCTATCGATGTAAATAATATCGTTAGCTTCTAGCAAAATATTTGAANTTTTTAGTTCTTTAATATTTGAAATATTCCAATAAAAAACTTCGGGGTTTTGTGTTAAATTGCCACGAATTAATTTTATTCTATATGAACGGCTAATATCCGTAACTCCTCCAACTTGTGCTATTGCTTCAATTAGGGTAAAATTATCATTCGGCATTTCAACAACACTTGCTTTGGTTCCGCCGTCCATAAAAATCATTACTTTTCTATTAATAACTTGTACTAAAACAAAAGGTTCGATAAAATAGTTGCTATATTCTTTTTCAAGAAGTAATTCTGCTTCTCTTATTGTTTTGCCAGCAATATCAATTCTTCCTAATATTGGTAGTTTTATTTTACCATCAAATTCTACAAGAAATTCAAATCCGTGTTGATTTCTTTGGTAATTAGCATTTGCATTAGCATTTTCCATACTACCTGTCCCAAAAAAAGATTCGCCTGTATTACTAACAACTCTTAAACCTATTTTATCGAAAGGTTGGATAATATATTCATTTTTTGAAACTTCAAATTCAGATTTTGGATAATCTTTATCGGTCTTAAACATATCTGAGGGTCTGAGAAGACGGCAAGAATTTCCAAAAAATATTGTTAATATTAAACTTGATATAAATAAAATCTTTATTTTCATGTAGTTTTATTAAATTCAATTATGCAAAAATAAATAAATTTCTCATATTCCTTTTAATTTGTAGCTAATTTTTGCTTTTTAACTCTGATTTTATTAAACTCAAATTGTTGAATAAAATTTTTTTATANATTTATATTGTTNAATCTAGTTTTTATATTTGTAAATAATTCTTGTATTGATGAAACGATTGTTTATAATATTTATTATTTGCTTTGGTTGGAATATTGTTTATTCTCAGAGCTACAATTCTTATTATCATCAATTTGAGATGCGCGCAAATTATGGTCTAACTATTCCGCACCATACTTGCTTAAAATATTTAATAGAAAAAAATATTTATATAGGCGAAATAACTTATTCTATAAAAACAGATGGCTCAGAACCTTGGCAACATGTCTGGCGTTTTCCAGAATTAGGTGTTGGATATTTAATGGGTAGTCTTGGTAATATCAATGTATTTGGATTTTCACAATCTTTATACGCTTTTTATGGCGTGCCTATTGTCGAAACCGACAATTTTATTTTTAAATATCGCTTTGGTTGTGGCTTGGCTTATGTTAGCGAAAAATTTGACGCTAGAGCAAATTATTTTAATGTTGCTTTTGGGTCTTACTTGAATGCACATCTGCATTTTTCGCTTTTAGTTGATTATAAATTTCCAGATATACCTTTGTATCTAACTGCAGGATTTGCTTATAATCATTTTTCAAGTGGAGCAATCGAAACCCCAAATTTAGGTTTAAATCAAGTTACTGGTAATTTTGGGGTCAAATATATGTATTCTATGTATAATTATTCTTTACCTAAACGCACTGTGCCTTATCAGTATGATAAAGATTTTGAGTTTTCGGCATATTATGCCGTTTCGGTTAAAGAAAATTCTACTTATGAAAATAAAAAGTATATCATTAATTCTCTAATTTGTGATTTTGCTTCTCGCTTAAATAATCAAAGAAGTTTAGGTGTTGGATTAAATTTAATTTTTGACCCATCAATTAAACCTTTATTAGAAGAAGATTATACTGGCGCCCACAATTTGCTTAGAGTTGGTGTTCATGCTATGCAAGAAGTTTATTTGACCGATGATTTGAGTGTGATTATGCACTTGGGAACTTATGCTTTTAATAAATATAAAGATGGGAAAAAAATATTGGTTTATTCAAAACTCGGTGTTAGATATACTTTTGCTGAAAGATATTTTGCCAATATAGTTTTAAAAACACATACAACAACTGCCGATTATATCGAATTTGGCTTAGGATTTAGAATTAACTAATTTTCTAAAACATGAATTTCAACTCTTCTATTTTGACTTTGTTCCCAAGAGTTTTGTTCACGTGGGTATAGTTTTTGACTTGAACCTACACCTTTATAAGTCATTCTTGAAGCCTCAATACCTCCTTTTCTTAAAAAAAGAAAAACTGCTTTAGCTCTATTTAGACTTAAAGTATAAGTGCCGTCAGTATGATCGTAACCATCTGGTTCGGATTCATCTTGGCAACAAATGTGTCCAATAATTTCTATTTTTAAATTTGGATTCTCACGCATTAGTTGTAATAGTTCCATTAGGGGTTCTTCGGCTGTGGGCAAGAAAAATGGTGTACCACCTTTAAAATTTATATTTTTGATATTAAATTTATTTCCTTTTACTAAATCTTCTGCTTTAATATTTGCTAAGTCTGTATGTTCTGTTTTTTTGTCAAATTTTGTTTCGAAACTTATAGTGTCTTGGTAAGTGTAGCTTTTAGTTTGTTCTTCAACGTTAAATGTAATAATAATTTCAGATTTTCTATGTTCTTTAATTCCTCTGTCCCTTTCATTTGTACGATTCTCAAAACTACTATTTTCATGTACAGACTTTCCTTGACAAGTGATTATTTTATCAGAATTGAAGCCTAAATTTATTAAAAATGTTTTAGTCGCATTTGCTCTTTGTTGAGAAAGCTTATCATTAAGTTCTTTACTTCCTAAGAAATCTGTATAAGCATATATTTCAATTTTATCAATTTTAGATAAGTCAACTTTATCAAACTCATGTTTATACTTGTTTTCAATTTTATAACTATTTATATCAAAATATATGTAAAAGTTTTTGGCATCTTGAGCTTTAACTTCAAAACTTATTAAGCAAATTGCAATTAAAAAAACAATACTTTTTGACATCATAATTTTTAAATTTGTTATTTATTTAACTGTAAAATTAAAATTTTATTATTGATTTGACTGTGTTTTTTAGAAAAAATAGAGGTTTTATTGATGATTTTTATTTTTTTATAAATTAAAGTACAAAGTATTCGTTTGTTAAAGTGGTGGTTAGTAGGGGTTTAGAGTTTGTTTTTGTTGAGCAAAATTATGTTCAGATAAAAAAAATAAAATATTTATAAAAAAATGAGCGTAATTCAAAAAAAATGACTAATATTGCAATCCAAAAATTGTAAGGAATATTTAAAGTTTTTTGTAATGGAATTAATGAATATCGTAAATCAGAAAATGGCTATTGAAAAGGAATTTCCTAAGTTCAAAGCTGGAGACACAATAACTGTTAGTTATAAAATTCGTGAAGGAAATAAAGAACGTATTCAGGAGTTCAGAGGAGTTGTTTTACAAATCAATGGTGAAGGTCGCACAGCTACTTTTACTGTTCGTAAAATGTCTGGGGCTTTTGGTGTTGAAAGAATTTTTCCATTTGCGTCGCCTTTTATTGATGCTATAACTGTTAATAAATATGGACGAGTTCGTCGCGCAAGAATATTTTATTTACGTGGACTTACAGGTAAAAAAGCTAGAATTAAAGAAAGAAGATTTTAAGATTAGTTTAGTTTATATTACTCATAAAAGCGAGACTGCTCAATTTATTTTGGGCAGTCTTTTTTTTGGGATATTCGTTAAATTCAAAATTTTAATTTTGTCATTTATTTATTTTGTTTAAAAAATAGAATATTTGCCTTGTTTTTTTTTCTAATTTTTTGAAATTTAGTTTTTCTTATTGTTTTTTAAGATTTTTTGACTCAAAATTAAACTAAAAGACACAGAGAACCTGAAGAACTTCAAAAAAGATCTTCTTTTTTTTATTTTTATTATTGTTAAGCTAGTTGTTTTAGCTTTTTCCTTTCCATTTTTTCAATCATCTTCACAGCATTAGCTGTGTGGATGCCGAAAAATACCCAAAGCAGTTCTGTTTTCTTTGTTCGTGCCTTTATTTTAGCAAGTGAATAATGCCTTTTTTGAGTTCCAAAACTGCCCTCTAATCGTGTTGCTCGCTCACTACTTAATATTTTCCTAAGTGTTTTTCTTTCTTTTTCGTCTTTTGCAGGTTTACCTTTGCGTACAAATGATGTATAAACACCATTGCGAGTACAAAACTTGCGATTTTCATTAGTAGCAAAAATAGCATCTGCTGCCAATAATTTAACACGAGTTCTCATTAGTCGTTGATGTTGGAAAACTGTTGGTTGTAGGCATTTACATTCATTAAAAGGCTCGAAAGATATTTTGTTGATAAATGATATGTCGTCTACTTGAAAGTTATTGGATTTTAAACCAAACTCTACTGCNTTAGTTTCTTTGCCTCTAACGATAGGACGAATATATGGCTTATCAATACTAACAATGCGTTTAGAGACTTTTTCTCCTTGAAATATTTGTTCTTGTTGAACATCGATATCTCTTATCGTTGCTAAGCGTTTACGAAAAACTGGTGTCAAAAGCATTTGTTTTTTATACTCGTTCAGTAAAGAATCCATTTGTCCTAAAAGTTTTGATAATAAGTTTTTAAGCCTACGCGCAATTNATCTTTTGGTCGTTTTTCGCATATTGCTTTTTCTTTTTTTGCTGTATTCAAGATAAGCTTCACTAACATCTGCAAATTTATTGCGAGGACGGCGAATTTTTAGTTCTTTGCATAAAGCAATAATCTGAGTATTAAGCCAATCAACACATTCCCACATCAATTTTATATCTGTAGGATAGCGCATGTCTGTTTCGTAGCAGGTTGCATCAATCATGCAAACGTGCAAATTTTCAAGATAAGGTCGCCAATGGTCAGCAAGAGCTTGCTGTGCAGAATCAATATCCAACAAACTAGCTATTTCAACTCGGATATCACTTACTATCTTGCTGTTAGTAAGGGGAGATTTTGGATGAATACTGATACCACAAAAAAGTTGATAATGAATGTTGCCGTTCAAGTGTTCAATAAGATCGGCATCCGAAAAATTGGTGTAAGATTTAAGTATCATTAAAGCTACCTTGCCTTCGGGAGAAAAATAACTTTTACGCCCACGTGATTTTTCTTTCAAACCAATGCTTTTGCAGAATTCCGAAAAAGGAAATGCTTGATGAAGTTTGCCAAGTTCACTTGAAATAAAACTTTGACGATAATCTTCATAAAAATCAAATTCTGAATATCCCTAGATAGTGTCTTTTTGTGCAAAAAGAGTAATCGTTACGAAACAAAATGCTAAGATAGAAATAAATGTTTTTTTCATAATTTTAAGATTTAAAAGATTTATAGATTAGAATATTTAATTAATGGGAAATTTAATATATGCTTGTATATCATTTTAGAAATAAGGTGTTTTTTCTGCTTAACCATAACATATATTTTACAAAACAAAAGTATAATATTTGTATGAACTAAACAAATAAAATTTGATTTTTTTTCTTTTTAATTTATTCTTTATTCAAACTTTAAA
>JGI24710J26742_10001990_pt1 | contig 18486 bp, 14 predicted proteins | sample BioPla2DNA2_FD_26742 | JGI IMG/M metagenome (IMG submission 26742) | reverse complement strand
GTTAATGTCTTGGTTATTTGCCATATTAGTAATACATAAGCCGGCTAATATTGCGATATCAAAATTTCTGCTTATTTATAAACCAGAAGATAATAGACCGAATAAGTTAGAAGTAAATAATATTAATAAGCTAGAAGATAATAAAAAGAACAAGCCAGATGATGAGAAAAAGAATAAGCCAGAAGAAAATAACAACAATAAGCTAGAAGATGATAAAAAGAATAAGCCAGAAGAAAATAATAACAATAAGCTAGATGATGAGAAAAAGAATAAGCTAGAAGAAAATAACAACAATAAGCTAGAAGATGAGAAAAAGAATAAGCCAGAAAAAAATATCAACAATAAACCAGACGATAATCCTATCAAGGATGATAGGAAAGCAGGAAGATACATTGGAACCATAGAAAGAATGATAATGCTGATCTTTATCTCGATCAATCAGTATTCAGCTATCGGCTTAGTACTTACTGCAAAATCTATTGCAAGATATGAGAGGATAACTAAGGAAGAACATTTTGCAGAATATTATTTACTAGGTACCTTAATTAGTACCTTGATCGCTATCATTGTCTCCTTTGTAATTTAAATATTTGCTTAATTTGGGATATGAATATTATCCTCCTGTTTAAGAGCGTATCATTAGAAATAGTGGTACGCTTTTTCTAGTAAGCAAAAGAACCGTCGAAGACATTTTCTATGATTGTGCAGGGNAANNCCCTAACCCCTATAGGAAAAAGAACNGTCTGTTATGATTCTTGACAAATATTCCATGGAATATATTATAAATTGACAAAAATCGGGGATTTTATTATGCTATCAACGGTAGCCTAAAATCAAAACGATATATCAGAAAGAAAGGGTTGAGGGTGAGGAGTTTAAATAACATAATAAAATCACAGGTAACAAAGGGTATTATATATATACTAGTTTTTCTACTTATGACTACAGGAAGCTTAGCTACAAGCTCTATAGCCAAAGCAGGAAAACTAGAAACCAATGATAATAATAATTTTGAACAGCATTTAACTGATCAGGGGTTCCCCGAAAGTATAGATTTTTTATAAGAATGTCGATTAAAAATCATCCAAATTTAAGTAAATTATTTGAATGATGTATAGAATTGCGATATAATGTAGTAATACTCCATAGAACAAATATAGAAAAGTAAAGTTATAGGGGTTGATTTAAGCAAAAGCATGTAGTAAGGGAGGGGTTCCTATGAAAAAATTGATATTTGCTTGTTCATTGATGCTTTGCGGAATGATTGGTGGAACAGGTTGGCTTATCGCCGCTACTTCGATCGTGCAGGGCGGTGCTTGGTCAACAGTGCTCAGTGTGTTTGACTTTGGAAATCTTGACTGTTACATCATTCTTTTGTTTTATGCCATCGCTGTTCTTGGTACTGTAATTGCAGTAAGAGAATTGAAAGAAAAGTAATGACCTTTTCCAGAGCGGGCTTACTTGTAATTTCGCAGATGATATTAAATCTTTCTTTAGCGATATTACAATTGATGTAACTGAGATTCCTCTTGAATAATAACAGATGATAATAAACAATAATTTAAAGCGGAAAAAGCATAAAAATAGCGAGGCAGCCTAACTGTCTCGCTAATAAAGTATAACTATCTTCTTTACATCTTTTCTCTCAACTTAACCACTTTAGCAGCACTACGGCGGCGACTATCTTCAATGGCTGCGTAATGTTTTTTCGTTGTATTTACGTCCTTGTGACCTAAGACATCAGCTACCAGATAGATATCTCCAGTTTCCCGATAAAGACTGGTTCCATAAGTACTACGTAGCTTATGGGGAGTGATGTTTTTTAGTTTGGTAACGGTGGAAGAATATTTTTTTACCAGATTTTCTACGGAACGGACGCTTATTCTTCTCATCTGTAGGGAAAGAAAGAGGGCATCGGCATGTTCTTCATTTGGAATTAGGGTTTTACGTTCTTCTATGTAATCGAATAAGGCTTCCCTTACTTCTTCGCCAAAATAGATGATTACTTCAAATCCACCTTTTCTATGTATTTTAATTCCATTGATATCAAAATCTATATCATCGAGATTGAGGCCTACACATTCCGATACACGGATTCCGGTTCCCAGTAAAAGGGTCATGATAGCCAGATCTCGTTTCTTGGTTTTTTCATGAAATTTCTTTTGAGATTTTGTCATGCTGCTTCCATTTTCTACTTCATCCAGAAGTTTTGCAACTTCATCAATCTCCAGCCGTACAATTGCTTTTTCACGAAGTTTTGGAACACTAATTAAGGAAGCTGGATTGGTTTCTATTCGTTCCTTCCTATAAAAGTAGTTATAAAAACTCCGTAAGGATGCCAACTTTCGCTTTTTACCATTTTCTTTATTAATAATCTCTTTATCTTCCGATTTATAATAGGTAAGATATTCGAGATATTCTTCGATATCCACTGCTTTGATCTGATCCAAGATATCTACTCTAATCTCAGACATTGGTTTTCCTTTTAAAGCAGGGTTTTGTGTAGTTAAGTAGTCAAAAAACACTCGTAAATCATAGGCATAGGCAAGTCTTGTACGAGAAGAAGTGGTATTTTCTATTCCCCGGAAGAATTCACGACAGAATGGGGGAAGTGTGCTCAGAATGGAACGAATTCTCCTTGCATTATCAATATCAACCTGTTCATGATATTTATATTCTGCCATAAATACTCCTTTCTTCATATGGGATTTCCATTGGTTACTATTTGTGATTTTTTATTTTTTACTTATATATAAACGATACTTTTCAATAAGATTTCTATGGTTGCTTATTCCAGCCTTTTATATTTCCGGTTTGAATTGCATGGAATAGCCGTTCTCGTAAACCGGGGCTTTCGGATTGTAACTGCTTAATTAATTGCTTTGCATACTCACGCTTGGTATAACCATCTACAGGACATGGGTTTTTCACCACAGGAAGGCTATACCTATTTTGAAATTTTTTGATTTCTTCTTCCTCCACATAGATGAGAGGGCGGATTAAAGTAATATCAGATCGATCTAAATATGTGACTGGTGCAAAGCAATGAAATCTTCCTTCATATATTAATGACATAATCATTGTTTCAATCACATCATCATAATGATGGGCATAGGCTTTTTTGTTGCAGCCTAATTCTTTTGCTTTACTATTGAATGCGCCTTTACGCATTTTTGCACAGAGGGAACAGGGATTGCTTTCCTTGCGATGCTCAAAAAGGATTTCTGCAATCTGTGTATCTACCATGGTAAAATTTACATTCAATTCTTTACAAAGTGCAGCAACAGCAGAGAAGTCCATTTCCTCATAGCCCATACTAACTGTGATTGCTTCCAACTCATATTTCTTTGGATAAAAACGTCTAAGATTGGAAAGAGCATAAAGTAGAGTAAGACTATCTTTTCCACCGGAAATTCCTATGGCAATACGATCTCCATCTTGTATCATTTGATAATCATCCACTGCTTTACGGGTATAACTTAGTAATTGTTGGAGTTTCATGTAAGTACCTCGGTTATAAAATATTATTTATCCAATTTTTCATGTAAAAATTAGTCTTTGATTTCACTTGTATTTTTTATTTTTATAAATCAAGAAGTTTGCGAATTCTCATAAAGGTCAAACGATTACGCACATAGCAGGAGGCTTGCACGGATATATCATAGGCACTGGCATCAAGACCGATATCTTCAAGTTTATATAAGGCACCTGCGGCTTGAAGTATTTCTATGATTTTTTCTGGTGAAGGAATTTCCTCAATAATATCTGCTATTGCTCCTAATTTTTCTTGAAAATCTTCTAAATCAATTTCCTTTAAGGGATCTGCTTCATTTTCTTTCAGTATTTCTTCATATAAATTCTTGGGATTAAAAAGTTTGTATATTAACTCTTTCTCAATTCCCTCATAGGGCTTTAATGAAATCCCTTTCCGAATCTGTTCTTTGGTTTCGTGGTAAACTTTCGATGCCAAGGCTAAACCAACACCAACCTTTTCTCCGTGGTAATAGGGGAGAGGTGGATTGATAATTTCCATTTCCCAAAAATGAGAAAAATGATGTTCCGAACCAGAAGCTGGCCTGGAATTTCCCACCATCTGCATGGCAAGGCCGGATAGAATTAAACCATACATCAACTGTTCATAACCTTCTTTGCTTCCTTGTCGAATAGCTTCTATATTATTGCACACAGTTTCTAGGGCTTGGCTTTCCAAATCGCATACCCTTTCGCAGATATATTCCTTGGTCACTAAATGGGAAATGCGCCAATCTGCGATAGCAGTATATTTACCTAATAAATCTGATATTCCAGAAGCGGTTAATCGATAAGGAGCCTTCATAAAGATATCCGTATCAGCAAGAACACAAACTGGGGCTACCGCAGTTAAGGTTTTTTTAAATCCATACCATGTCATGGCTGCAACTGTGGAAACATAGCCGTCTACGCTGGCAGCTGTAGGTACTGAGATGAAAGGGGTATTATTTTTCCATGCCAGATACCTGGTGATATCATGGATGGTTCCTGAACCAACGGCTAAAAATAAAGCACTGTCTTCTGGGAGCAGGGCAGCTGTTTGATCAACAGCGATTTCGTTGGCATGGAGATCCTCACTGGGAAGTTTCACGATATATAAATTCTCAACCAAGTTTTCTACCATATGACCAGCTGCTTGATAAGTATTATCATCACAAATCATGGTTATGGTGCCACCTTGGGGTGCGTATTGCTTAATCAATTCCGGTAGAGCTTTGATTGCTCCGGCTTCAATAATGATTTGATCTACAGAGATATCATGGTTCTTCTTGCAGGAACAGGGTTTTTTTAATTCATCTAGGTTAACAATCATCTTGCTTTGAAACTAACCACCATAGAAAGAGTAGTTAGTTTTCACTCCTTTCTTTTTATGTCTTTATTTATGTCGATAATTCAGATCGAATAAAACTATAACATTGAATAATAACGGAAAGATTACAAACTTTTCAAATCAGATGTAACCATAATTTACATCTATTTAGACTCATCAATAGAATATATTATAGCATAGAATTGGCATTTTACAACATTGCCATATGGTAAAGTATCAGGAGTTAGGGTATTAAAATGCAATTCTACACTTGTATAATACGACTTAAGGGAGCGATGCAATGTATTCTACAATAGTCTAACATTTCTTAGATACGGAAAATTTATATAGAATAATCAAGAATAATCAGTAATAATAACTTTTAGCTTTATTCATAGGGGTTTCACAGATTGGATATGGAATTAAATTTCACCATGGTTTCCAAGGAAGGATTTTAATGGGACTGGGAATTGTAATAGACATAGAATAGAATGGCGGGTGGATAATTCTACCAAGATAGTATAAATTGTTACGTATTCTACATAAATCTTATGGATGGCTTTGAATGGGTCTACGGATGTAGAAGGATTTTTAATGGATCGTACCAAGGCCTTAAAGATACAAATATATCCATAAAATCAATATACTTGTCATAATCGTAAGGAAAATGAAAGATATCAGAGGTCATCCTATGAGAAATGATGATTTTTTTTATGACTATTTTTAGATTTTTTTCCTTAGTGACACAATTTTAACACTATTTAACACTATTGTAATAAATGTAGCGCAAAAGATAAAATCGGTAAAGGTGTAACTTATTAACTAGCACAGACTTTAAAGAGACAGGGGATGATTACGGAACAATGAGATACATTTTGAAGAAAAGTTATTACGGTACGAATGAGAAATCTAACCGGTACTATCATCTGTTTTTTATGATATGCATGACGCTTATCATAGCATTTTTATTTGCCAACTTAACCTATGTTAAGAGCGAAGCTGCAACCGGGTTAAAAATATACAATGAGACATCGAAAAAAGAGATTAATTATAAGGATAAACAGATTAAGGTAACCCTTAATGGTAAAAAAATTAGCAAGGATCAGACACCTGGCATTTTAGAAAATGGAATAGCACTCTTATCCTATGAAGACATCTTTATGAATTCTAATATAAAAGCGGATTGTGAGTATGATAAAGACAAGGGTACCATAACGATTTCTAAGTATGGGATCACCATTCATATGACCCTAGGGAGCAAAAAAGCCAAGGTAAATGGGAAATCGGTTACTTTACCAGTAGCTCCTGTAAAGATTAAGTACATAAATGCCAAGGAAACCAAAGTATTAGTTCCCTCCCGTTTTGTGGCTGAAACCTTAGGTTTGGGTTATCAGTGGTACAGCTCGAAAAATACGGTGGCTATAACGAAAAATTCCTTGGATCTATCTTATAATGATGGAGAACGATTTGAATATAAAGGAACCCAGGGAGCAGTTAAGATTAATGGAACTGTGGTTACACCTGGTAAGATGCCAAGCATTATCCGTGATAATACAGCATTGTTGAGAGCAAAGAGAGTATTTTCTGATTCTTCTATCGGGGCTAATTATCAGTTTGATAAAAAGAAGGGGACAATTACTTTATCACGAGACAAAACCGTAATAAAGATGACCATAGGAAGCCTTGTGGCTTATGTAAACGGGGAAAAATATACTCTGGATACAGCCCCACTGGTAGTACATAATTATGAAGCTGAAACTTCTTATGTCATGGTACCGGGAAGATTTACAGCAAATCATCTTGGCTTTGATTATGAATGGGATGGTAAAACAGCAACTTCCATAATCACCAGTGTAAAGAAAGAGGAAGTAAAAGATGGGAAGGATACGGTTGGGGAAACCGAAGAAACGGATAAGCAAAATCCTTCTGAAAATAAGAATGGGTCAGGGAATACTAACCCTACAAAACCAAATCCATCGAACCCAGAAACAGCACCAGAATTGGGTGATGAGGGAATCATCCATGATACAGGAGTGATTTTTTACAATTTCTCCAGCCAAGAAGGATCTTATTCCATTCCTAGCAAAGAAAAGGACTTAAGTGGAAGGGATTCTGCAAAGAATCAAATGGGCTATGTCTATTCATTTTCAAAAACTCAAAATGGAAGTATGCAGAATACGGAAAGCTTTTCTATTTATAATACGATACCATTTGGTGAGATCACTTCAGGATCCGATGGTCGATCCATTAAGATTAATGTATCCAATGCTACTTGTATCGATTACTCCTATGATATGAGTGCATTTTCAAGTAAATATGTGAGCTTTTTACATGCAAACAATAACACGGACTTAAGTAGTACTTTAGANTTTGAAATCATACCGGAAAAGTACGATTATGATATTTCCCTATCGGAAGATGGTACTACTATGACTGTAAACATTTATTCCAATTCCCTAACCTCTCTTGACATAGGTTCCAATACGGATGGGGAATATATCGCATTAACTGGTATTTGGCCACTGCAGCCAGAGGTATCTATCCAAGGGGATTCTACCTTTGTCATTGATTTACCTTATACGGTGAATGCCCTTGGTGATTTGAATACTGTGGTTAATAATTCTATATTATTTAGTTATATTTCAGTTTCTAGCTTGGACTATCATACCAGAATCGTTCTTGTAATGAATGAATTTAGTGAATCCTATTTTTATGAAATGGGTAACCAATATATTTTATCCTTTCATACACCAGAGGTAATTGAGGATGAGGATGAAATAATTGAGGGAGCGGATAAGATTTCGGATGAGTATGAAGAGGATGAGACGGTTATTATCGATAAAAGTAAATATGAAATTGTGATTCCAAAGCCAAATAATATTAAGAAATCACAGATTAGTCACGAAGACGATTATTTTAACAACCGTTTTTACATTACCTTACCTGGTGATCATACGAAATTTTACTCTGAACATAATATAAGCTGGGGTTCCAAAGTAATTAAGAGTATTAAGGTGTCCTTAAATAAAAAGAAAAATACAGACATTGTAATTACAACAACGAAATTACAGGGATATGTATTTACTACGGACGTAGATAATATTTATGTTAATATTGGAAATCCTAGGGATATTTACAAGAATATCGTAGTACTTGATCCTGGGCATGGAGGACCAGCCAATGGTGCACAGTATTTTAATACCAAGGAAAAGGATTTGAACTTAAAAGTCCTATATACCATTGGAAAGAAATATTTTGATTCCAATCCGAGTGAATTAAAGGTTTATTATACAAGAAAAACCGATGTGGATATGCCCCTGAGGGATCGGGCAGCATTTTCTGAAAAGGTCGGTGCAGACCTATTTGTTAGCCTACATATGAATGCCCATACGAATTCCTCGGTCAAGGGTACGGAAGTATACTATGCTAAAAATAATAATAGCAAGAATAAAGCAGGGTTAAATAGTCAAATGATGGCTAAATTCTTTTTGGATAATCTTCTTAAAACCATGGGTACTAAAAGCCGAGGGGTCTTAGATGACCGATTTACAGTTATTTATCGGAATACGGTACCGGCTGTACTGGTTGAGCTAGGATTTATGTCAAATAAAGAAGATTTTGCCAAAATCTCAGATGAAAAATATCAAGATAAAGCAGCCAAAACAATCTATGACACCTTACTACAGATATTTGAGCAATATCCTACCGGTAGAAAGGGGGAAAACTAATGAAACCGAAGCGTATCTGCAAAAAAGCGATTAGTATTTTAATGTTAATTTGTATGACACTGCTACCCTTGGTTCCGGGAACCGTAAGTCAAGCAGCAGAATCTCAGAAGGAATTCCATGGGGTTTGGATTTCTTATCTGGAATTTCAAAGTCGTCTCAAGGATCCTGAGACTGGTGAAATGGGATTTACAGAGGAACGTTTTAAAAAAGTAGTTAATAATATGTTTCGTGATGTTGCCAATAGGAATATGAATGCCGTGGTGGTTCATGTACGACCCTTTGGTGATGCCATGTATCCTTCGGATATATTTCCATGGTCAAAGTTTATATCTGGCACCCAGGGAGTGGATCCAGGTTTTGATCCCCTAGAATACATGGTGGAAGCAGCACACAAAAGAGGTTTGGAATTTCACGCATGGATTAATCCTTACCGAGTAACCAGTGGAAGCACGGATGTAACAAAATTATCCGAAGATAATATAGCTAGAAAATGGTTGACCGATTCCAGTACAAAAAATGACCGTAGAGTATTGTCTTTTGGAGGTTCCTTATACTACAACCCATCGGATATTTGGGTTCAAGTTTTGATTAAAAAGGGTGTAGAAGAAATCATCAATAATTATGATGTGGACGGCATCCATTTTGACGATTATTTTTATCCAGTCCTGGGATCTAATTATAAGAATAATTTCGATGCCAAGGAATATAAAGAATATGTGAAGGAATTTGAAGAAATCGGTGCAACTCCTAAATCCATTGCAGATTGGCGTAGAAATAATGTCAATGTCTTAATTAAAAGAATTTACCGAATGATAAAGGAAAAGGATGAATCCATTGTATTTGGTATTAGTCCTGGAGGGTTTTTAGACTATTTGCTTATGGATGATCGGTATTATTGTGATGTAGAAACCTGGTTATCCAAACCCGGTTACATCGATTATATCGCTCCTCAACTATATTGGTCCTTTAGTCATTCTAGATTTCCTTATGATAAAACCTTAGTACGCTGGCAAGATCTAATTAAAAATGATGTCAAGTTGTATGTAGGTTTGGCAACCTATAAGTCCGGTTCTAAGGAAGAAAAAGAATGGAAAGATAATAATTTACTTAGAAGAATGGTGGAGTATGGTCGGGAAACTGGAAAAGTAGATGGATATATGCATTTCCGATATGAATTCTTTTTCAAAAAGACGACCAAACCTGGAGTAGAAAAGATGTTAGAAATTATCAAGTAGATACCAATGTTAGTACATAATTTTTGCCTTCTTAAAATAATTATACATAGATTCTACCAAAGAAAAGTTTGCGATAGGGCTTTATTAGGTGATTACCTAATAAGGCCTTATTTGCTATTTATCCAATAGATAAATACGATTGGCTTTTGGCTCCAGTCTTTGGCAAGGGAAAGTCTTTCATGCTATATGGCAGAAGATTTCTGGTTTGACTTGGGTATGGTTTCATTAAGAATTATGGGATATATCCATGTTTTTTGAATAAATTGATACTAAAGAGTGCCTGTTAAACGGAAAGTGGTGAAAAAGATCAAAAAGCCATTCTTTCGCAATAAGCCTGATCAAAAGTCGAAGTTGATTCTTCCATATTTCTGTAAAGGTATAATTATCGTACTTGCTATTATACTAGTCTTTGATTTTATTATTACCCATTCCTCCATTAATTTTCGAAAATACTGGTATCGTCCCAATCTCATTGCAGGCCATCTGAATAAATACGATGTGGTTATGATAAAGGGAGAAGAGTTTCATTTGTTTCTCTATGGCTTTCATAATAAATGGGTTTCCTACTCCTCCTCCAACTTCCGAGTTGCTGGTGTCAATATGTTTGGAAAAGTCAGAGCTTACCAACCTGGCAAAGCATTTATCAAAGTTAAGTCTGGGGAGAAAGAATATAAATGCAGGGTGAGGGTAGTTGATATTAATAAGGAGAAATTAAGCTTACGAGTAGGAGAGAGATACCGATTAAAAACCAGGGGGATTGCATCCATACCAAAGTGGAGAAGCAGCAATCCCAAAGTAGCTAGGGTCAGTATGTTTGGAACTGTGAAGGCCAAGGCAAAAGGAAAAGCAACCATTACAGTCACCGTCAAAGGAAGGACTTTAAAATGCCTTGTTGTGGTCAAATAGAAGAAACCATTAGATGTCTAATTAGAAAATAGAAAAGATCTAAGGATAAGAGTAAGATGGTTTGATTTTGAAAATAAATTGCTTAGACAAAATATGGAAGGATTGGTCTAAAAACAGAGGGCATGGATTAAAATATTAATAATGAATGATTATGGAGTTGAGTATGAAAAAGATCTTTCAAATTATAATCTCATGCACACTTATATTAACTTTGATTGCCCCAGGTATTCATGCACGGATAGGTCAGCAACTACCGGGGGTGGGAACGGATGATGAGACAATCATGGTTACCAGTATGGTGGATGCCCAATTAAATTTGAGTTCACCATCCGCTGTTTTGTTAGAAGGTTCTACTGGAACCATTATTTACGAAAAAAATAAAGATGAGAGATTAAGACCAGCCAGTATCACAAAAATTATGACCATATTATTGATCTATGAAGCTCTTGATTCTGGTCAGATTAAATTAATGGATGAGGTAAGTGTCAGTGAGCATGCCGCTTCCATGGGTGGTTCCCAAGTGTATCTAGAACCTTACGAAGTACAAAATGTTGAAACGCTGCTAAAATGTATCGTCGTTGCCAGTGCCAATGATGCTTCTGTGGCTATGGCGGAATTTATTGCAGGTTCTGAGGAAGAATTTGTTGCTAGGATGAATGAAAGAGCAAAAGAATTAGGAATGAACAATACGAACTTTGTCAATTGTTGTGGGCTGGATGAAGATAACCATTATTCCACAGCTTATGATGTTGCCCTGATGTCTAGGGAATTGATTACTAAATATCCTGAAGTAAGTAATTATGCACTGATTTGGATGGATACCTTTGTACATACAACCAGGAAAGGACAAACGGAATTCGGACTGACCAATACCAATAAACTGATTAAATCTTACAGTGGCATTACAGGATTAAAGACTGGATCTACCAGTCTAGCAAAATACTGTTTATCTGCAACCGCTAGAAGAGACAATATGGATTTGATTGCTGTAATCATGGCTGCTCCGGATACCAAGACAAGATTTGGTGAGGCGGCCAAACTACTCAATTATGGCTTTGCCAATTACAAAATATTTGTGGATGAAAATGAAGATACGGTATTAGAACCAGTTCGAGTAGTAAAAGGCGTCGAAGATACGGTTCCCGGAAAAGTGGGTTCAGCCTATTCCTATTTGTGTGCCAAAGGAGTTTCCCCGGAGGATATTCGAAAAGAGGTTATTTTTAATGAAGAGGTTTTTGCTCCCGTAGCCAAGGGAGATAAAATAGGAGAGATTGTATACTACTTAGATAATAAAAAGATTGGTAGTGTGGATATTCTTGCTGCCAAGGATGTGTTAAAAGCGGGGTACGGAGATTGCATTGGGAAAGTATTAAAACGTTATTTTTTAGGTAAGTAAAGTGGTGGGCTGTTTCCTAGAGACAGCCCTTTTGCTTTCCAGTAAATTTGTTGACACTTACCTTCATACTAGTATATTATAATAGGTATGATTAATGTGCTGGAGAAGGAGTAGAGAGTAGAAATTATGGATATCAGCCTTATTTTATCAAATAAAACAACCCTAATGATCTTGATATTTGCAGTGTTAATTTTACTCCTTTTCTTATATTCTTTTGCTGAGAAAAAAATGCTAGTGACGAAGGAATATATCCTTTCTTCAAATAAATTAGGAGCCAAGGGGAAGGATAGAGCCATTGTTGTTCTTGCTGACCTTCATAATAATACCTTTGGAAAAAACAATAGTCGTTTGATTAAAAAAATCGATCAAATATCTCCGGATTATATTTTGATTGCAGGGGATTTGATTACTAAACGGCAACCATGCTCCAAGAGCCATGGATTTTCATTGTTACAAGATTTGCTTAAAAAATATTCTATTTATTATGGATATGGAAACCATGAGCAATATTTTCAAATGGATTTTAGGGATGGGACTGACCAGCATGAGGAAGCTAGCCAATTATATAGGGACTGGATGGAATATAAGCGGGCTTTAGAAAGTATGGGAGTTAAATTTTTAGATAATGAAAGTGTAACCTTGCCGGAGGATAATCTTAAAATCACAGGTCTTACCATTGACCGTGACTTCTTTTCTAGGGGCAGGGTTCAGGAATTTCCTAAGAATTATATAAACTCCTTGGTTGGTGATTCGGATTCTAAACGGTATCAAATCCTTTTGGCACACAATCCGGTCTATTTTCATGAATATTGTAGCTGGGGAGCGGATCTGACTCTGTCCGGACATGTTCATGGAGGATTGGTACGCTTGCCTTTGATTGGAGGCCTAATATCCCCCCAGGTTCGATTGTTTCCCAAATATAGTGAAGGATCTTTTACAAAAGAGGGCAAGACTATGGTGGTATCCAGGGGGCTAGGTAGCCATTCTTGTATGATAAGAATCTTTAATCCGCCAGAGCTTGTTATCATTAGACTAAATAGAGAAGATTGACAGACAAGTTTACCAAAGTGAACTTGATCCTTAAGGAGAGGTAGAATATGAGTTTTCCTGTGAAATTGGAAGTCTTTGAAGGTCCTTTGGATCTTTTGCTTCATTTGATTGAAAAAAATAAAGTAAATATATATGACATTCCAATTGTAGAAATAACAGAACAATATTTGGATTACATTAAGGAAATGGAATCAAAAGATTTGGAAATCATGAGTGGATTCCTAGTAATGGCAGCCACCTTATTAAACATTAAATCTAGAATGCTACTACCACAGGAAGAAACGGAGGAAGAGGAAGTTGTAGACCCAAGACAGGAACTGGTAGATCGTTTGTTGGAATATAAGATGTTTAAATACATTTCCGAAGAATTAAAGGACAAGCAGTGGGATGCCTCCAAGGTCTTATATAAGCCACCAACCATTCCTCCGGAAATATCCGATTATAAAGAAGAGGTTAAGGTAGAGGATTTACTTTCCGATCTCACCCTTTCCAAACTTCATCATATTTTTAATTCCGTTGTAAAGAAACAAATGGATAAGATTGACCCCATAAGAAGTAAGTTTGGAAAGATTGAAAAAGAGGAAATTAATCTTTCGGAGAAATTCTTGCAAATCCAAGAATACGGAATCGCCCATAGAAAATTTAGTTTCCGTAATTTATTGGAGTCGCAACATAGCCGTATGGAAGTAATTGTGACATTTTTAAGTGTTTTGGAGTTGATTAAAATAGGTAGAATTCGAATTGAACAAGAATGCTTATTTGATGATATACATATTACTTACTTGGCCGATGACATAATACAAATGGAGGAGGTAGGTTTTTAGTGGAAATTAAGCAGGTGGAAGCTCAAATTGAAGCAATCCTATTCACCCTGGGTGAAGCGGTGGAATTGGAACGGATTGCAGGAGCAGTAGACCATGATCTGGAAACCACAAAGAAAATTCTACATAATATGATGGATCGCTATAGTAGTGAGGAGAGAGGAATTCAGTTAATTGAATTGGAGGGAGCCTACCAGCTTTGTACCAAGCCTTCCATGTATGAAACCATTATTAAGATAACCAACATACCAAAACGTCATGTTTTAACGGATGTTTTATTAGAAACCCTATCGATTATTGCCTATAAGCAACCCATAACCAAGCAGCAAATTGAGGCCATTCGTGGGGTGAAATCCGATCATTCTGTAAATAAATTGGTGGAGTATAATCTGGTTCAGGAAGTGGGCAGGTTGGATGCTCCTGGTAGACCAATTCTTTTTGGAACAACGGAAGAATTCCTTCGTTATTTTGGTTTACAGACCTTAGAAGACTTGCCAGTAATGGACCAAGAAAAACTGGTGGACTTTAAACAGGAGGCGGAAGAGGAAGTTCAGTTAAGATTGGATATTTAACTACTTCATATGGTATCGATTATATAGTAATTATTTCTGATCGAGCCATAAAAAAATTAATTTGCTACTGACATCATTGTACACTGGATATATACTTCCTAGTTTGACTTTCCTTAAGTATCAAATTATTTACGGAGGATGTAAAAAGTGAAAAAATACGTTTCTTTGATTATGATAGGATTGCTTATTCTTCTTGTCTCTGGATGTAGTAGGAAGGTAGATGACCATTTATCCAAAACCAGCAGTTCGGAAGATGGGGTTACTGAAGCTCCTGGGAAGGATATCTCTGATGTTTCCAATGAGGATAGCTTAGATAATACCAATAAACATAGCTTAGAGGATTCCAATGAAGATAACTTAGATAATACCAATAAGCATAGCATAGATGTTTCCAATGAGGAAGGCCTGGATAATTTGAATGAGGATAGCTTAGATAAGGATCAAGAGGAGAATAATCCATACGCAGTTAAAGGCAATGAGAACAAGGAAAATGATCCAAAAGAGAAGGATCAAATTCAAGCAGAAGATAGGAATCATAAGCAGGCAGGGATTGAGACAGAGGAGAATGAATCGAATTCTGGGATGCTTCCTCTACCAGCGACCAATTATCTAACCGCAGATATGCTATCAGAAGCGATTTTAGCAGAAGGGAATTTAGATAGACTGGCAGCAGTGCTTAGGAAGGCTCAACAAGGAGAAGAGATTACCATTGGAGTAATCGGAGGATCCATTACGCAAGGATCTTCTACCAGTAATACAAAGTATTCCTATGGCTATATGTTTTATCAGTGGTGGAAGACGGCATTTCCCAATGGGAAAATCAATTATGTAAATGCAGGCATCGGAGCAACCAACTCCTACTTAGGAGTACACAGAGTGGATCAGCATCTACTACATAAGAAACCAGATGTGGTTGTGGTAGAATTCTCAGTTAATGATAGCAATACACATTTTTATAAAGAAACTTATGAAAATCTTGTAAGAAAGATATTGCTTGCGGATCATAATCCAGCGGTACTCTTATTATTTATGACCATGGAAGATGGCACCAGTGCTCAAGCTTCCCATCTACATATCGGTTTTTGGTATGACCTTCCAAGGATTAGCTATAGGCAGATGGTCTTAAAGGAAATGGAGAAGGGAACCTTTGCTTGGGAAGATATTTCCCCGGATAACATTCATCCCAATGATAGGGGACATGCCATGGTGGGTGAAATTCTATGGGGATATATGAATCGAGCATATGCAAAGCTAGATACCATCACAGAGGAAATTTCAACTGAAATTAAGGAACCTTTTACATCGGATGCCTATATGGATGCCAAAATTCTAGATAACCAAACCTTGACTCCAATAAAAATGGGTAGTTTTTTTGAAGAAGAAATTCCAGCCCGCTTCAAACATGGTTGGACCACTAACTCTGGAGAGGATGGGATTGTCTTTGACCTAGAAGCCCAAAATATCGGTATTATGTATTATCGGACCATCGATGGAATGAGTGGTCAGTTTGATGTATATATTGATGGGAAGTATGAACGAACCTTGGATGCTGATTTTACCGGAGGTTGGGGCAATTACATAGAGACTATCGAGCTTTATCGTTCCAAGGAGAAAAAAACCCATCGCATAGAAATCCGTAAATCCGAGGATTCAAAAGGAGATGTATTTTCTATATTAGGATTCTTGGTATCTTAATGGATTCGATGGATTTTAGAAAGCGATTTTTGGATTTTGGATTAATAAAAAGAATTTTGATAATTTGAATAATAATCTCCCTCCTGTAAACAGTCCATACAAGATATATGGTATTAAGGAGGGGATTTTAATTATATAGAATATCGTAGAAAATTTTTAATAATCTCTAAAGGAGGCAAGTAAATGATGGGTGATCCAGATAAATTTACATATAAGGCGGGAGATGTACAATTAATACCCTTACAATGTATGTTCTGCAAATACTATAAAGGCGGTAAAGATGGTTGTTCTAAGTTAGGGGAAGTACCTAGGCCTGTATGGGAGAAAAAAACCAACTGTAGCGAGTTTAAACCAGAGTGATCTTTATTTTGTGGCTCCTTTTAAATCTTTTGTTTATTTATCATATATCATTCAAATCCTATATATTTATGAATAAGCTTGGTACATAAGGTTGTGACAGAGGAGGACATCTGCCACAACCTAAGTACCGATGGCGGCAAACGGTCTCTTTATGGATGAATAGTTACACGCCATACATTTACAAATCTATGTGATAAACATTCAAAATTACTTAAAGAAAGATTGTTTTTAGGCAAAAAGGAAGCTGCCGCTTCATGATTTTTCAATCGTTAAAGCGACAGCCCCATGAAAGAGTGTGTCCTATTATTTGATTTTTTGTATAAATTTACGATTTTCTTCTTAATTCTTATATTGCTTAACTGGAAGCATTTTCGCTTTGATTTTCATTGATGTTTTCCTCAAGGTTCTCATTGTTCTGGTTCTGGTACCAATGGATTTCGCCTGCTTCCAATGCTTCTTCAAAGGAAGTTACCACCGGTGGATTTCCTCCATAGTGTTTGTACCAAAGCTCTGGATAAAGAGGACGTTTATTCTTTTTAACGCTCTCCACATCAACGGTTGGGTCTTCTCCTTCTCTGACCTTGCGAGCCACAACAACGGTACGATAATTATCCAACTCATAGGAACAGGTAGATAAGGTTAGGAGTTGATCCTCTTCATTCACATCAACGGTATCCAGGTTTAAAACAGAACGTACCCGAAGCTGATATACAAAATTTAAGAAGTCGGATTTATCTTCAAAGTTGGTACGGGTATAATCAAAAAATTCTTCTTTCTTATTGGAGCCATTGGTAATAAATACAGAGATGATTTTCCATTCACCGGTATCATAGATATGATCAAAGGTGATAACAGGTCGCTCCTTATAGAAATTTAATTTCTTATATTCCAAGAGATAGTGAAACATATTATCGGTGGAGGTCATATTATGTCCATGAATCACTAAATTCTTTGATTTTTCTTCGATAGAGGACTTATAATCAAGGAATAAACTGCCGGCTTTATCATTTTCCTTATAAATGTTTCTCCGTAAATAAAACTCAGGATCTTCGGCTGGTGGTTGTAAAACAACATAATCAATGTTGGTTTCCGGGACAGTAATCCATCCCTTGACATCTTCATTTAAGGCTAGTAGCTCTTTAAATTGAAGTAAACGTCCCTGCTCATCCCTATTGGGATCTGGGGTAGGGGTAGGAGCTGATGTGGGATCCAAATCGTCCCCATCATTTTTTGAATCCGGTTCCGCTGTAGGAGCCGTGGACGGTGTAGGGCTAGGCTTTTTATATAATTCCTGGGTTATATTAATTACTTTTCTGGTCTTAGCAGGTTGTATAAATACTTCATTTACAAATAGTCCGGAAAAAACAAAAAACCCAATGATACAAAATATTCTAAGCACCTTTAATAAAGAAAATGACTTGCTCTTTTTATTTTTGCTAGACTTTTCGGGCTCGTCAATGAGAACAAAATCGATAAGGTTATCCTGTGTACTATCTTGATTGCTGTCCTGGTTTCTATTGTTATCAATGTCTTTCTTGGGGTCATCCGGGCTGTCGTTATTGGCATTTACCTTAATATTTTCTATATCATCAATATCCTTAATGTTTTCGATATTTTTATTATTTTCACCTGCATTTATATGTTTAACTTCATTCATGTTGTCTTTTCCATTCATGTTGTCATTTCCATTCATGTTGCCATTTCCATTCATGTTGCCATTTCCGTTCATGTTGCCGTTTTCATTAAGGTTGCCATTTCTATTAAGGTTGCCATTTCTATTAAGGTTGCCATTTCTATTCATGTTGTCATTTCCATTCATGTTGTCATTTCCATTCATGTTGCCATTTCCATTCATGTTGCCGTTTTCATTCATGTTGTCATTT
>JGI24710J26742_10001989_pt1 | contig 18487 bp, 15 predicted proteins | sample BioPla2DNA2_FD_26742 | JGI IMG/M metagenome (IMG submission 26742) | reverse complement strand
GGAACTGGGCACTCCTTGTCTGATACATCAACCGCGTTATAATTTGCTTGATCGCTGGGTTGAAAAAGACCTCCTAGCCACCCTTGAAGAAAAAGGCATTGGTTGCATTGTCTTTTCCCCACTGGCTCAGGGACTGCTTACTGACAGGTATCTCAACGTCATTCCTTCAGATTCACGTATCGCCAAGCCCCATGGCTTCCTAAAGGAAAAGATGCTGACACCCGAAAGGATGCAGGCATTGAGAAGCCTCAATACTCTGGCCGGTGAGCGTGGTCAGACCCTTGCTCAGATGTCACTGTCATGGTTGCTCAAGGATCAACGCATCACCTCTGTGCTCGTGGGTGCTAGTTCGGTAGCCCAGCTTAAGGACAGCCTCAGGGCTATCAGGAATCTTAAGTTTAGCGAAGAGGAGCTCGAACTAATCGACAGGTTATCTGCCCCTGCGATGCTATAATATGCGGTAAAGAGCAGGATCATTGTTATCTTTGCGACTTAGTCGAATTACTACTTATGGCAAATATCCTGTCCGTCGAGAATCTTACCCACCACTGGGGTGATATACGTTTGTTCAACTCCCTTACCTTCGGACTTGAAGAAGGCGAAAAGGCCGCACTTATTGCAAGAAATGGGACCGGTAAAACCACACTTCTGAACATCCTTGCCGGAAAACAGGTCCCTGATGGAGGAACAGTAACGATTAGGAAGGGTATAAGAACCGGTTACCTGGTGCAGGATCCTGTTTTCCCGGCAGGGAAAACAGTTATCGAGTCCCTCCTGAGCGGGGATAATGAACTTATCAAAGCTGTCAGGGATTACGAAGAGGCNNTTGAAAGCAACGACCAGGCCCTTATCGGCAAGATGGTCGAGAAGATGGATGCCATGGGTGCATGGGATTATGAGACCCGTGTAAGACAGGTACTTGACAAACTTAAGATTACTCGTNTCAATCAGCCTGTGGAGCAGTTATCGGGAGGACAACAAAAACGCCTTGCTCTGGCTGCAGTGCTGCTTGAAGAACCCGATTTCATAATACTCGATGAGCCGACCAACCACCTTGATATCGATATGGTGGACTGGCTGGAGGATTACCTGAGCCGAAACAGGGCCACTCTGCTGATGGTGACCCACGACCGTTTCTTCCTCGACAGGGTGTGCAACGTGATATTCGAGATGGACGATGAGACTCTCTACAAATACACGGGCAACTATAGCTATTTTCTTGAGAAGAGAGACGAAAGGATAGACCAGCGCAATCAGGAGATAGATAGGGCAAGAAACCTGCTCCGCAAGGAGCAGGACTGGATGAACCGTCAGCCTCAGGCTAGGGCTACCAAGGCCAAGTACCGTATAGATGCTTACTATGAACTAAAAGAAGTCGCAGGACAAAAGACCCGTGAGGCAGACCTTTCGATAGATATCAAAGCTTCTAGATTGGGAACCAAGGTCTTAAANTTTGATAATGTATCAAAAGGCTTTAATGGTAAAACTCTTATTAGGGACTTTAGCTATAAGTTTGCTAAGGGAGAGAAAATCGGTATTCTGGGATCGAATGGCACAGGCAAGAGTACCCTGCTTAATATTATCAACGGAGATATAAAGCCTGATACTGGAAGTATCGAACTGGGCGAAACTGTCGTTGTGGGTTACTACCGTCAGGAAGGTATCAAGTTTGATGAAAACAANAAGGTTATCGAGGTAATCAGTGAGATTGCAGACGATATAGATGCAGGCAACGGCAGGAGGATGGATGCTGCGCAGTTTCTGCGTTACTTTCTCTTCCCAAATGAGATGCACTATGTTCCCGTCAGCAAACTCAGTGGTGGTGAAAAGAAGCGCCTCTACCTGATGACCGTGCTGATGAAGAATCCCAACTTCCTTATCCTTGATGAGCCGACCAACGACCTGGATGTCTATACACTGGGAGTGCTGGAGGACTACCTTGACCGTTTTGAGGGTTGTGTACTTGCTGTATCGCACGACAGGTACTTTCTTGACAGGGTAGTGGATCAGATGTTTGTCTTCCAGGATGGCTTTATTAAGGTCTTCCCGGGTAACTATTCCCGTTACCACGAGTACATAAAGGAAAACGCAAAACCTGCAGAGCCTAAGATCAAAAAGCCGGTTGCAGAAAAGAGAGAACCATCAAGAGAAAGGCAGCGTAGGCTGAGCTTTAAAGAGAAGAAAGAACTTGAGGAACTGGAGAAGCGTATGGCCGCTCTGGAAGAGGAGAAGAAGGCTCTTGAAGAGATGATGAGTTCNGGTGCCATGGCTTCTGACGAACTGATCAAAGCCTCAGAAAGAATGGGTGTGCTGCTTAAGGAACTCGATGAGTGCGAGATGAGGTGGCTTGAGCTTAGCGAAATAGAGGGCTAGGGAATGGACTCTAAACCTGTTGAATGGCTATTACGNGTCGAGTGACCATGTCCTTGCTTTGGAAAGTTGCCAGCGGTTTTTAGCTTCCATGTCCCTTAGCAAAATAATCCCGTAGCTGAGGCAGTTCTGAATTCATAGCCTCATCCCGGCTGCCCTCAAAAAGCACCCTACCTTCATGCAGAAATACAACCTTGTCGGCTATCCTGCTTATCGAAGACACCTCATGGGTAATCATTACTACAGTCATACCCAGCTTTTCCTTTAGCTCAAGAATCAGACCATCCAGAGCTGCCAGTGACACAGGATCAAGACCGGATCCCGGCTCATCGCAGAAAAGCAGTGGTGGATCCATAATAATAGCCCTTGCCAGAGCAGCCCTTTTGAGCATACCTCCACTCAGTTCTGAAGGATAGAGCCATGCCGCATCACTCAGGTTGACCAGTCCCAGTTTCATCAGAACCATTTCCTGGATCAGTTCCTCTGGCATGTCCGTGTATTGCTGGGGAAGCAGTGCAATATTCTCCATCACAGTCATAGAGTTGAGCAGGGCCCCGTTCTGATAAATCACACCCATCTGCAGATACAATTCGGTCTGCTCATCCTCACTAATTTCAGCTATGTCCTTTCCAAAAATATATACCGTTCCCTTCGGTGGTTCATATAGGTGGAGCAGATGTTTAAGCACAGTAGTCTTGCCCGAACCGCTGCCCCCAATTATCAGGGTGATTTCACCCCTCCTGATGCTGAAGGACACCTCATGCAATACCTGCCTGTCCCCGAATGAGGCATTTAGTCCCCTAACGCTAATTATTTCGTCCCCTTCGCTCATTAGTAGAAAGTTAATCCTAATATCAGGTCAGCAACGATTACAAGTGCGATGGCTGTGACTACCGAACCGGTAGTTGATCGTCCAACCCCTTCTGCACCCTTGTCAACCTGAAAGCCAAAGTAAGCACCCGTGGTAACCACAATACATCCGAATACAAGGCTTTTGATAATGCCGGTAAGGATATCCTTCTGATAAATAGCCCCATGCATTCGGTTGAAGAAGACCTCTGGACTAATATCCAGATATAGATAGGCGGCCACGACGCCGCCAATTATTCCACATACATTAGCTATAGTTGTCAGAAAGGGCATTGTAATCAGGCTGCCGTAGATCTTGGGCACCACAGCAAAGCGGATGGGATTAAAACCCATGGTTTGCAGTGCATCCAGTTCGTTGGTTACCTTCATAGTCGCTATCTCGGCAGCTATTGCCGAACCGCTGCGACCGGCTACCATTATTGCAGTGATTAGCGGGCCCATCTCAGCCATCATTGCAATCACAGTAAGGTCAACAATAAAGATATTGGCCCCGAAATTGCGTAACTGAGATGCCGACTGCAGGGCAAGTACCAGACCGATAATAAAGGCCATNACACCAACGATGGGCACAGCATTGACCCCTATCAGGACGGCCTGGTTGACTACCGAACCCTTGCGTCGGTGCTTTTTATTGAACAGGTCGGCCATGGACCAGTAAAAGAGTTCGGAACTCACAGAAATAAAACTCCTGATATGGGTGGTAACAAGTTCGAACATCCTGTTACCCGTCCTGTGCATAAAACCCGGTTTCTCAATCGGTTGAGGCTGTTTGTCTTGACTAATTGCAAAGAGCCTTAGTTTTTGTTCCACAACCTCAGGTGCACCACTTATCACAACCCTGTCAGATCGGTTTTCAAGTTGTCGCCTGATATAATTTATGGCAGTACATCCTGCACTGTCAATATCATTTAGATCGCTAATATCTATGGTGAGTTGGGTAAGCTTCCTTCCCGCAATATAAGCGAAAGCCTCCCTGACAAAGGAGCCACAGTTATCCTTAGTCAGAGCAGGGCCCCATATTCTGATAACGGAGTCATCGAAACTGTAATTTACAGTGTCGGTATTTCGATGACCAAGAGGTTGTCCACTACCTACTTCAAGCCCTACATTTTGATCCCTGCCATACTCCTTGCTACGACCAGAGTCGTAGCAAGGCTGATAGTCTTGTCCCTTGTTTTCCAGNTTGCTGTTTTTCATCTCACCCGGTTCATNATTTATTACTTGATGTCGTCCAAGCTGTTTCCGTTTGCATATTCCCTTATTGCTTTGGTATCAGGTCGGGAATCGTTTCTATCTTTTGTGCGAGTGCAGCACATTCCCCTGCAAGCATTCTGCTAATGGCATCTGCAAAGAGGTTCATACTCTTCGACTTCAACTTCTCCTCACGGATGGCACGGTGAACTATCCTGATAGATCTGTCCCGGTTGTCAATCACTGTAAAATCAATAGCAAGTAAGGCATAGAACTCCTTGCCTCTGTCTTGCATCTCCATACGAGATACAGTGGTGCGGAGGATGAAATCAGCCCTTACGCCACTAAAACCTGGAGGTGCATATGCTGTCATACCGGTCCCGGAGAGGTTGGCTATCACTGCATCCTGAATTGCCAGTTGGGGTAGCACAGCCCATTCGTGGTAGTCGTAATACCTAATCCTGTTGGACTCCTCCCTGACAGCAATCTTATGACCCGCATAGGCAGGTGAGACCTCGACATTGACAACTTCCAGCAGGGCAGCGCTAAGCTTCCAGTCTCTACCCGAAACCGAGTCAACTGATTCAATGAGGTAGTAGTTCTTNTGCACAGCAGGAGCTGATCTACACGCTTCTAGCAGTAATGCAGTCAGCAGGATCATGATCATTGCTACCTTAATCCTAATCCCACTTGTTCCTGAAATAGCTCTTCCGGTTCTCATATGACGTCAAATCTTGTTATTCAGTCCTGAGCATTGNCATACTCAGCTACCGACTACTCGGTCAGCCTCCTGTCCGGGCTGTCGGTATTCCTGCGCTGCCGCAGCAGCACAGAAGGATCACTGTTTATCTTGCGCGAAGCCTCCTCAAGGTTCCTCATCGTTGACTCAAGCAATATCATACTTTCAGAAAGGGATTGGCTTCCACTACTTATATCGCTGTCCATATTGTCGAGCAGCAACNTGACCTTAGCGGCCAGTGAACTAATCTCCTCAACCATCTGTTTTAGATCGGCATCCCTTAGCTTGTCAGAAGCTTCCTTCAGATTGCCTATTATTATCCTTATCGAATCATTGCCTATAATACCGGCAGCCTTATCCACAGCATAACTAAAGCGCTCTGATGACTCTTCAAGTGTTGAAGTTATCACCCTTGCAGAAGCCAAGGTATTATTTATATTCTCCTGATTAATCCTGATTATTGAGTCAATACGCAACACCGTTCTGTCGGCATTAACCGCCAGACTGTTGTAATGCTCTATCGCACTGACAAGCTTGTCCGTATTTTCCGGTTGGGTCAGTCTCAGCAGATTATTTACCACCTGCTCAGCCTTTACAGCAATATCCTCTGCACGACCTGAGATATCATCAGCAAAAGATCCGCCTGAAGGTATAAACGAGCCAGGACGCAGTCGCGGAGCCTCATTAGTACCACCTTTTATCTCTATTGACTTCATCCCGGTAATGCCAAAACTGGTGATATCAGCCCGTGAGTCCTCCTTGATAGGCAGTCCGGGCTTCAACGACAGGGTCACTATTATGCCGCTTACATCTTCAGGGTCAATGTTGATTGCAGAGATGGTTCCTACCCTGATACCCATGTACCTTACCTGAGAGCCCACTTCCATTCCGCTTACCGAGATATCCCTGAATGATACATAATAGGTCTCGGTCTTTCTGAACAGTTCGCGTGCAGTAAAGTAGGCTGTCAAAAAGAGCAGGATGGATACTCCGGTTATTATAAAGATCCCAAGGCGAGTCCGTTGAGCTTTTTGGTTCATAGAGCCATGAGTTTACAGTAACAGGAAAATTACGGAACTTCTCAGATTTTTACCAGTGTTTGGGCTTTTTTATTGCTTTTGTTGCAAGTATTGTGGAAATTACATTGTTGTTGAAACGCCAAGGGCAATAAGAGTGAGAGTACAAAAATATGGGCAGTTAATTGTGGAGTTTAAAGTCTTTTATTTTATTTTTGTTTTAGTCTAAAACTAAAACACAATGAGTGAACTAATAAACAACTCGTCTCAGAGAAAGGAGATGCTGAAGCACATGATACTTGAGCTTCACAGGGGTGTGGCACCCGAACAGGTAAGAGCCAGACTGGTCGAACTGCTCAGTCGTATTCCGTATGATGAAGTGGTAGAGGTTGAACAGGAACTGATAGCTGAAGGTCTTCCGGTAGAGGAGGTATTACGACTATGTGATGTACACACTGCTGTTCTGGACGGGCATATAGATCTGAGCGGTGCTAAGGATGTACCTCCCGGGCATCCTGTTGATGTNTTCAGGCAGGAGAACCGTGCCCTTGAGAAAGTAGCTTCTGAGATCAGGGATATGCTTGCCGGCAGTACCTCTCTCAAACAGGAAGACTTACCCAACTGGCTTATTGGTCTGCATGGCAAACTAAATGCCTTGATGGATGTTGACAAGCATTATCTGAGGAAGGAGTATCTGCTTTTTCCTTATATGGAGGCACATGGGATAACAGGTCCCCCGAAGGTAATGTGGGGTAAGCATGATGAAACCAGGGCTTTGCTTAAAGCTGCTATCGACGCAGTAAGCAATCATGATAAACTGACATTAGATGAATTGCAAGCTGTAATTGACTTTGGTGTAAAACCGGCAGTCCAGGCCGTACTGGATATGATAATGAAAGAGGAGGAGATATTGCTTCCTATGTGTATGGATACCTTGACAGGCGAGGAGTGGTATCTGGTGCACGTGCAAACACCGGAATATGGATTTTGCCTGATTGATCCGGAGGATGACTGGCAACCTGAGGGAGTTGAGGCGTCAGAAATAAGCTATGGAGGTGGTAGTAGTGTTCGTCTTCCAACCGGCTCATTCAGCATCGATGAACTTGCAGCTTTGTTCACCACCCTTCCGATAGATCTGACCTTTGTTGACAAGGACGACAAGGTCAAGTTTTTCTCTCACGGACCCAAGAGGATTTTTGCGCGTAACAGGGCAATACTGGGCAGGGATGTGCGTATGTGCCATCCTCCAGGTAGCGTTCATATTGTTGACAAGATAATCAACGACTTCAAGAGCGGGCGCGAAAATAGTGCTGCATTCTGGATCAATTTCAAGGATCGTTTNGTGTATATTGAGTATTTTGCGATGAGGGGAGAGAAGGGTGAATATTTGGGTACCGTTGAGTTTACCCAGGACCTGACCGAACTGAGAAAACTTGAAGGTGATCAAAGACTGCTAAACTATAAAAAGTAAGAGAAGAATGGAGATAACACCACAGACCAAGGTGGCAGAGTTGCTTGATGCTTTTCCTCAGCTGGAGGAGAAGCTGATAAGCCTGTCGCCAGCATTCAAAAAACTTAATAACCCTATACTNAGGAATACGATTGCAAAAGTTACATCCCTGGAACAGGCTGCTTCAATGGTTGGGATCAGGACTGATGACCTGATATTGCAGCTTAAGTCCTTGCTGGGAATAACAGATGCTGATGATAAGGCAAAGATTGAGGCACGTGAGAGTGAATACCTCCTGGACGAAGGGAGTCTGCCCGACTGGTACAATAAGGGCGTCATAACCGGCAGGTTTGACGCCACTGCAGCACTGGACAAGGGTGATAACCCGCTCAGGAGTGTAAATAATTTGGCCAGGGAATTGGAANACGGAGGCATACTTGAGATAAGGTCACTCTTTGTTCCTGTACCGATGCTTGAGATATTGAAGGGTAAAGGCTTTGAGGTTTTTTCAATTAAAAGGGGGGAGGATATTTTTAGCTATATACGTCGAAAATCATAACCCAAATCTTTTATATCATGGATACATTCAGAATCAAGTCTTTTGATGAGTTCAAAGCCCGTCTTGAAACGGACCAGGAGTTGCAGGAGCAGTTCCGCAAAGACCCACTTGGGGCTGTTGGTAAGTTTGAACAGAGTCCATTGTACACGGACAAGTGGATCTACCGCATCATTGTAATAGCATTGAGTCTAATTGTATTCGCGATAATTGTAGGGGTATTNTACCTGATAGGCAGCGGGAAGATAGAAGGAGATCAGGGAGTGCCGACCATACTTACTGCAATCGGTTCGGCAGCCATCGGCGCCCTTGCCGGCCTGCTGGCGCCTTCACCAAAATAATTCAACTTTAAAGTACTAACCTATCTAATCTGTGTGCTATGAGTATAATGAAAGAGTTCAAAGCCTTTGCCATGAGGGGCAATGTAGTCGACATGGCAGTGGGTATTATCATCGGCGGTGCTTTCGGTAAGATCGTAAGCTCGCTGGTCAACGACATTATTATGCCTCCTATTGGAGTGCTGATCGGCGGTGTAAGCTTTACCGACCTGGCTATTACAATCAAAGCTGCTACAGCNGATAGCCCTGCCGTAACAATCAATTATGGTAACTTTGTTCAGGTTGTCTTTGACTTTCTGATTATTGCAGCTGCAATCTTTACCCTGATCAAGGTGATGAACTCACTCAAGAAAAAGGAAGAAGAAGCACCTGCTGCACCGCCTGCTCCAAGTAAGGAAGAAACACTACTGGCTGAAATCAGGGATATCCTTAAGAACAAGTAAGAGCCCGTGTTAATAAGCCATTGATGTGTTCATCTAGATCGCTTCAATCTCCAGGATAAGGGGATTGCTTATCTGTTAATCCAGTCCTTGAATGACCTGACTTTCTCGCGACTTACCACGATTTTGTCAGGTGATTCGGGACTGGTCTTTACTATCATCTTGCCATTAAACCAGGTCTCCATCCTCTGTATTGAGTCTATATGGATGATGTACTGGCGGTTGGCACGGAAAAACTTGTCAGGATCCAGTTCACCTTCCAGTTTCTCGAGCGTCATATCTATCACATGAGGCTGGCCACCGTAGGTATAGGCAGAAGTTACCTTTTGTGAACTGTGAAAGAAAGCCACCTCGGAGATATTAAGTTTGAGGAAACCCTCGACAGTGGGAACCAGAATCCGGCTACGGTATAGGGGAGTGCCACCTTCAATCAGAGTTGCCAGTTGCCTGATATCCTTCTGGTCAACATAGCGGGGTACTACCTTTANTATCTTCTCATACTTTACGATGGCTGCTTCCAGACTCTCACGACTGATAGGCTTGAGCAGGTAGTCCACACTGTTGAGTTTGAAGGCTTGTATGGCATACTCATCATAAGCTGTAGTGAAGATAATAGCCGAACTGACCTCCATATTGTCGAAGATTGCAAAGCTAAGACCGTCCGACAGATGGATATCTAGGAAGATAATATCAGGATGTCCGTTGTTTTCCAACCATTCACGGGTATCTTCGATGCTAGTGGTAGCAGCTACAATCTCCCACTGCGGACGAAGATCCTGGATCATATTTTTCAAAAGCCTCTGGGTTGGCAGCTCGTCTTCGACTACCAGTACCCTGCACTTTGTGTTCATGTCATTCATCATTGTAGGTTTCCAATTGTAATTCTTCCTGATTGAGCAGGGGAAGCGACACTTTAAACAGTCTGTCATCCTGGCTGATGACAAGTTCTTTCCGGGTAAGGAGCTTGTAGCGCATTACCAGGTTCTCAAGTCCCACACCGGTAGAGTATGAAGTTGTCTTTGGATTCAGATTATTGACTACACTAATATACGCATTATCCTCGCTTAATATCCTGATTTGCAGAGGCTGTTTGTCACTGGCCCTATTGTGCTTTATTGCGTTCTCCACTAGCCCTTGCAGTGTCAGCGGAGGCAGTTCCAGATGCAGATGGTCCGGTTTGATGTCAATCACCAGGTCGAGGGCTACACCCATCCGGGTCTTGTGCAGGAACATATAATCGGATATAAAGTTTAGCTCATGCTTGAGTGGAATAGTGGTCGCATCCCTTTGCTGAAGCACATAGCGGTACACGTCGGCCATCTTTTGGGTGAACTTAACCGCTCCGTTGGGATTGTACTGAATCTCGGAGATTAGCACGCTGAAACTGTTGAACAGAAAGTGGGGGTTGAGCTGACTTTGGAGAACCTTGTAATCCGACTGTAGCTTGGCCTGCTTGAGCTTTTCGTTCTCGATGGCAGATAAGCGCCAGTTGTAAGCAAAGTTGCGCATTATCATTATGTTGTTGAAGAAGAGCACGAAGATGGTTCCGAAGGCAAAGGCGATGATGTACTCCTTTGACTGGGTTTTTGCAGCAAAGAAACCAAAGACCATAAATACAAACGCCATCCAGAGGAAGCTGAGTGTCAGCTGAATCCGTATCCGCTTGACGAAGGTGCCGTACCATGGCATCTTTTTGTTGAGTATCCTATTGATTATAACATTACCCTCGCTCAGCAGAACAACAGCAATAACTGCCAGTATAAGCGCTTTCCAGGGGTGTAGTATGTCCTTTAGTCCGAAGGCCTTGCCAAGTATCAGTGTGGACACCGTGGCAACGATTACTACATAAATGATTCTTCGCAGAGTAGCTCCAACACCGACACCCATCAGTTTGTCGTTCTGCTGGAAAAACTCCTCATTCAAAAAATTAGAGATACTTGTCTTTTGCATTTTAGCCACCTATGGGTTGCAACACAAAGCTATGATGAATTTGCCTATCTGCCGGCTTTTCTTTCACCAATATGACAATATTAACTCCTGAAACGGTAATAATTTATGAAAGATTAACTTTGATTTTTAGTCTGATCTGTAGTAAGTAGTAATTTTGCAAAGTTTTATTTGTGTAACAATCAGTTACGCAATCCTTCACTATCAAACGATTTGTGCAGATGAGGTATCAGGTTGTAGCGGTAATCTTTGCAGTATTACAAATTTCCCAGGTTGGTAATGTTAATCCCTATCTTATTTTAAGCTGGTTTCTGCTTTTTTTCCTTGCAATATATATAGGAAACCTTCCAACTTCGGGAGTGAACCGTATTCAGCCCTTGATGAGCCGGGTCGTCAGGCCACGGCTCCAAAAGGAGAAGGTTCGCTACTATCCCCGAATTACCCGTCGTAAGTTCTTCAGTCAGGTAGGCATAATCATGGCCACAGCACCCTTTGTTTCCAAACTCCTTGGAGGTATGAAGGGCAGGTTTGCCTTCTACGTCAGAGAGATCCACATGGTCTTCCCCAATCTACCTGAGGGCTTTGATGGTATTCGTATAGCACAGATCTCAGACCTACATATAGGCAGTTTTGGTACCAACAGGGATCCCCTGAGGGAAGCCATTGAGCTGGTCAACGAAGCCAATCCCGATATTATCCTGTTTACTGGCGACCTTGTCAACAACTTTGCAGAAGAGGCCAAGGGCTGGGAGAATATATTTGCCAAACTGCAGGCTCCGATGGGCAAGTTTGCTATCCTTGGCAACCACGACTATGGCGAGTATAGTCGCTGGCATTCAGAGGCAGAAAAGGCAGCCAACTTCAGAGGCATCCTTGCAGCTTATGAGAGATTGGGCTTCAAGGTACTGCGCAATGAGTCGGTTCAGCTTTTCCGCAATGGAGATATTATCGGATTAGGGGGAGTAGAAAACTGGGGCACATCATCCTTTCCACGCAACGGGGATCTGGCCCTGGCGTCAAGGGGAATCAGACATCTGCCCTTTAATATTCTGATGTCGCACGACCCCGATCACTGGGACAAGCAAATTCTGGCACAGGACTTCTACGATTTGACCCTGTCGGGACATACCCACGGGATGCAGTTTGGTATCGAGAAGGGCGACTTCAGATGGAGTCCGGCACAGTATGTCCAGAAGCGCTGGGCCGGAATGTACAGGGAGGGCAACAAATTCCTCTATGTTAATCGCGGACTTGGATACCATGGGCTACCTGCCAGAGTAGGTATGCCGCCTGAGATCACTGTTTTCGAACTGCACCACGGCGCCCATATCAACGCCATGCTCAACTGATCAGCTACCAATTCTGATTGTTGTTCTAAGCAGCAATTCCACTCTAAGCTTATCATCCACCAAGCGGTAGGACGCCCTTGTGCCTATCTGCAGTGGATAGTAGATCCTGAACAGGTGCGTCTCAGCCATTAGTTCTACACCTGTTGACGAAGGAGTATATTCCATTTTGTAGGTATTCCCCTGGTTCGAATCCACCATAGCATAAGTAGCCCAGGTCTTGTCATAGAAGGCAGTGAGGTTAAGACGCTTTAAATAGGCAAAACTTCCAAGACTCATGTCCGGGTTCCACAGTGGCATGGTGTAGTTTAGCTGGATTAGTTTCATATGCTTGTTGGGCATATCGTCATAGCCCCGTGGATAGGAAATCACGTCATTGTACTGGTAGAAAAGCCAGAAGTGATCTTCTGTTTCACCCCTTATCTGTTCCCATTTCCTCTGTTGAGAAGATATGCTGGTAGATATTGAGTGATGGCGTCCAATACCCGGCAGGTAGAGACGGGCAATATAGCCACCAATAGCTCCGGGATCGTTGGTTCCCCCTGTACTGTGCCGGTAGAAAAGGGTAAGGGTCTGTCCCATACGGGGACCGACATCCCTTGAAGTTCCCCTTCGGATATTCTGAACACCCATGACATATTCCATACCATAGCGATCTTGCATATCGACTGTTGCGGTCAGGGTAGAGCCAGTAGGAATCAGTACCTGTCCCAAACGTAGGTATTCATCAAACGGGAAGTTAAAACCCTGCCGGCTGTTGTATGTAAACTGAACACCGCCTTCGAGGTATCTATTCCATGCACCCCGACTAAAATTGAACGGTACCCTCATCCCGGCTTTAAGGCTGTGATGCCAAAGTGGCTTATNTATATAATAGTGGTACACATAGTCGTCATACGGGTCGGGCTGGTAGTAGCCTTCATCCGTGAAGTCCTTGTCTCCAAAGCGCCATGTAATGTTGAAGATTGGGTAGAAGGCACGGAAGCTAAAGTCAAGATAGTACTTCTCGTGAGCATAGCTCGGATTGGCATTGTAGCCTGCCATCAGTAGGGAAGTGCCGTGCAGGTTTTGCGACATCAGTGTGATCCCGGTATGAATATCCCCCTCGTCAAAATCAATATGTGCAGGTGCCCAACTGTGGATATTGATGAGGTTGAACTTGCTATACCGCTTCTCAGGATACTTTTCCTTTAGGTCTTCGAGAGCTAAGTAACTTGTGTCTGTAGTGTTTGAGTCGACAGGCTCCATAGTCCACGGTGCCTCCTCTTCCTGTGGAAACTCATCATTATGTGCTCTCTTCCCATTTGCTGCAAAAAAGCCCTCNTCCTGCCGGCTTATTAGGGTGGCCAAATTACCGCTCACTGACAAAGCCGGATTTGGAGCCGGGTAGAGGCTGTTATCTGTATGTATGACCGGTCTAAGACCTGAGGCTCTATAATCCGTATAGATCAGTCTGCCATCGGGAGTGATGGTAGGGTGGTAGGCCCCAAATTTTGANGAGGTTAGTCTCTTGTTCTCCTTGGTAACCGCATCAAACACAAAGATCTCATCGCTCAGGTCACCTTGTGCAGAATACCAAATAAGATTACCCTGCTGATGAGGATTCTTAATCTCATCATAGGTCCAAGAGCTAAGTTGTGTCCACTCCCCGGACTCCGGCTGGAGGGTAAACAGGGCTCTGCCCTTTGCAGACAGAAGCACCATCACCAGGTTCTCACCATTACTGTTCCATGACGGGTGAATTGGGTAGTAGTTGTCCGGGGTTGGAAACTCCTTAATTGATTTGCCATTGTCGGCATCGATGAAGGCTATGGAGTAGCTGTTTATGGTAGAGCTTTTAACAGCAGCGATAAGTTTCCTATCTGGATGCACTGCTGGAGATGACAAATAACCACTGTGTGTAATATAGCGACTCCTGTTGCTGCCAAGATCATGGGTTCTGATAACCGACCACACCTTATGTTCCCAACGTGGATGCCATTTCAGTTCACTCCATACCACCAAAGCACTATTGGCACTGATCGGTTCACTTTGCCTTGGTCCGGTATAGCGCAGGGTCTTTTTTTTACCGGTATTTATATCTATAGATATAATAGCTGAACGTACGCCTGGTCCGCTTAGTTCGGTAATCAGTGTGCTGTCATTGATAGCAACCGGTGAACTGTATAGCAGGTAATCGTCATCAGGTGTATTGATTGGTTGACGGGAACTTTCTATTTGTCCGGNCAATTCCTCAGTCCACTGCTCACGCATCTCTGAGAATATCTTCTTGTAAAGCTGTCTTTGACTCATCCCGGTACTCTTGCGCAGGGTCGTGTTGAAGGCCACAGGATTCCAACTGTTGCGTCCCACATATTCAAATGCCTTATCCCAGATATCTGCTCCATACAATGCACGGGCGTTTGCCGTTATCAGGTAGCCCATATTGTAGTGGTTGGGCACATAGTCACGGTACGAGCCCAGNTAGGCCTTATCGTAGCTGTACATGCCCCTTTCGAGCAATTGGGCTTTTATTTCGTTAGTAAAAGCAAAAGACCTTCCCCTTCCACTTGCAGTAAGAGCAGTTTCGGCAACCACAGCATCCCCTTCAAGTAGCCACATAGGCAGGTAGAGGCCGATCACTGCACCGGTAGCCTGCTGTCCAAATACATAGTTGAGTCCCCGTGTAAAGCCCTGATTGAGCTTATCGATCTGAACCACGTGGCGGTATTCGTGAATAGCTAGTTGGCTAAGCCATTCTGTTGAAGTAAGGTCCTGTCGGGGAATAGTAAAGAACTCCGAGCGCTTTGGAGCCCAGGTCACCATACCATTTGCAATCGCAGTTTGGTTGTGCAATAGCAGATCTATCCTGCGGGGATTATGGTCAAGACTCCAGGCAACACGGGGAGCCACACTATCTATAAAGGCAGCCAGCCGGGCTGCCTGTTCATACATGCCCTTTTCAAAAACAAGCCTGACATGTGGAGTTCTGATTTGCCGCCACCTGAGACCAAATGGGTCATTCCCCGTTGTGTAGTACTGAGCATGTATATTGCTACACACAAGAATCAAAGCTGCAGCTATAAGATAGAGTCTTCGTATTTTCCCTTGCATTGATAATCAACTATAGCAACGAATATAAGGATTAATATCCTCCAACTTAGTTATATTTGTTGAAAATTTAGCCAGATGATAGAAAGCTCACAAGTTGTAATAGACGGCCTTGTGATCCATCATGTTGGATCACACAGCGAGGGTCAGCCCATCAGATTTTCAAAGGGTGCAATCAACCTGCAGGACAACGTTGAAGTTGGTTCCCTTCTTAAGACCTATTTCTTTAATGCCTTTAAGAATGAGGGCTACTACACCTTTATAGGGGCTGAGGAAGGAGCGGCTGGACTGGTGTACAACCTGGCAGTGGAGGTCTTTAGTGACAAGACTAAGCTTTACAATGCATCTGTTAGACTGGCCGAGCATCTGTATGAGCACAGCAACCATCCCAAAATCAGAGGTGGTGAGTTTTACGTGGCCTTGTTCAGCAACGTGGCTGTTGACGGAATAGGTGTGGATGCGCTTGGCATCTTCAAGTCTGAGAATAAGGACAGCTTTTTGAAAGTCTATCTGAGGGGGCAGGACTTTGAACTGGGTGCTGAGGAAGGAATCAATATACGCAAGCTTGATAAAGGATGCATCATCTTTAATACTGAAGCCGAACATGGCTTTAAGGTTGTGATGGTGGATAACGTGAACAAGGGAAATGAAGCGGCCTTTTGGAAGGACGACTTCCTGGGCCTGCAGCCCAGGGAAGATGCATTCTTCTATACCCGCAACTACCTGGACCTTTGCAAGAATTTCGTTAGAGAAGTTTACAATGGCGAGAATCAGGTGCCAAAACCTGAGCAGATTGATTTCCTNAACAGGTCTATCGACTTTTTCGACAAGAAGGGTACTTTCAGACAGGATGACTTTGAGCGTGAAGTGATACGCTTACCCGAGGTGACAGAGGCCTTTAATGATTACAGGAATCAGTTTGAGACCGAACGGGGAATACCACTCAATGACAGCTTCGATATAGCCAAGACNGCTGTCAAGAGCGAGAAGAAGTACTTTAAGTCGGTGCTGAAGCTTGATAAGAACTTTCATGTGTATGTGCACGGGAAGAGGGATTTTATTGAGAAGGGCTACGATGACAATCGTGGATTGAACTATTACAAACTGTATTTTGAGAATGAGTTGTAAAGCTCAGGCATAATGAATCTCAAGTTTATACTCAATATTTTTGGTAGAGTACTGATGCTCCTTGGAGCCTTTATGCTTCTACCGGTGGTTTGCGCCATCATCTATAAGGAGCCCGAACACTGGAGCCTGATCAGTGCTTCGTTTCTGACCCTGGCAGCAGGGGGGCTGATGTATGTGCTGACCATGTCGGATCTAAAGAAGGAGTTGAACCTGAGGGACAGTTACTTTACAGTAACCTTTGTATGGGTGATCCTNTCGTTGTTTGGCACCCTTCCATATTTGCTGACCGAGACGATAACTGACTTTGCCGATGCGTTGTTTGAGACTGTATCGGGCTTTACATCCACCGGTTCATCTGTGATCTCTGACGTAGAGTCACTGCCTCACAGCATATTATTTTGGCGGAGTCTGAGCCAGTGGCTGGGAGGTATGGGTATTATCGTGTTGGTAGTAGCCATTATGCCGCTATTGCGTATTGGAGGTTATAACCTCTTTAAGAGCGAAGCTTCCGGGATGAGCAAGGAAAAGCTTACGCCCAAGACAGCCAGTACAGCCAAGAGATTGTGGGGAGTCTATGTGACACTGACAGCAGTACTGGCAATTTTATTGGCTGCTGGGGATATGGGAGTCTTTGATGCCATTAACCATGCCTTTACTACCATGGCCACCGGGGGATTCTCGACCAAGAATGACAGTCTTGCTTCTTTCTCGGCCTACACCCAGTATGTAGTGATGTTCTTTATGTTTCTAGCCGGTATGAACCTATACCTGCACTATCATTTTTACAAGGGACGATTTAGGAAGGTCTTTGAAAATATAGAGCTGAGGTCATATTTCTGGTTAGTTGTAGTAGTTGCCGTGCTGATAGTGGTATTGGTATTGGACAACAACCCCTTTGCAAGAGTGGGCTTGCTTGTAAGGAATGCCTTCTTTCAGGTAATCTCTATGGTCACCACCACCGGGTTTGCAACATACGACTATCAGGTATGGCCCAGTGAAGCATGGATGCTTATGTTTATGCTGATGTTTTCAGGCGCCTGTCTTGGTAGCACCGGAGGTGGAATTAAGCTTATCAGGCATGTTGTGGCATACAAGCATATTGTAATCTTCTTCAGGAAGATGCTGCATCCCAACAGTGTATCAGTGATGAAACTGAGGGGAGAAGCCATTGATGAAGAGAAAGTAGGCAGCATTATCTCCTTTTTGCTACTGTATATGATAACCTTTTGCGTTGGATCCGTGTTGCTGGTCTTCCTGGGAGCGGACTTCCTGACCTCTATTGGTGCAGTAGCCTCCAGCCTCGGAGGTGTTGGCATGGGTATCGGTAATGTAGGTGCCTTTAACAGCTATGCAGAATTCAGTGACGCGGCCAAGCTCTTACTCTCTTTACTTATGATTATCGGCCGTCTCGAGCTCTCCACCGTCCTCATCCTCCTCACCAGCCAGTTCTGGCGGGACAGGTAGAAGAAAATATTCGATGCAGGTAAAAAGTAAGCACTACTTTGAAAAGCATATGAAAATGGGCTAAAAGAAAACTGAATCTACCTTAAACCGGTCCGAGAAAGGGGAGGCGGACAGATTGCCCACTGCAATTACATTTGATAGGATATATATGGTTATGTAGGCTTCCCCTTTTTAGTACAGTTCAAAAGTAGACAAATCTTTCTTATCCCGACAACCGTTTTGAGTGGGTTTCCCCGGTTGTATATATTTGAACTCTATCCCGTTTATCTTGCTCCAGTTTTGCGCTATTTTGGCTATAAACTCTGGACCGTTGTCCATGCGTATGTTCTCCGGTTTCCCGTACCTGTTTACCAAGTGCTTCAGCACCCAGATGACCCTGCTGAGCCGCAACAAACGACACGCCTTGCCGATGTCTTTGGGCCGCTCTTGGCGGACGGCACCGATGATGGTCCTTTTCTCGCAAGGCTTTAGAGCTTTTTTCGATGATGTATTTGGCAACGTCCAATTCCATGGCAAGGTTGGCGTACATGCGCTTCATCTCG
>JGI24710J26742_10001986_pt1 | contig 18504 bp, 17 predicted proteins | sample BioPla2DNA2_FD_26742 | JGI IMG/M metagenome (IMG submission 26742) | reverse complement strand
ATAAGACGGGAGAAATCCCCATCTCCTTCGAGAAAGCGGGACCTCGGGAAAAAATTTTCTTCCAGCCGGCAAAGACCAAAGTCGCCATAGTCACTTGCGGTGGCCTTTGTCCGGGCCTGAACAATGTTATCAGGAGCCTTGTCAACCAATGTTATTACAGATACAATATAACCAGCATATTTGGTATTAAATATGGATATGAAGGGCTTATCCCCAAATATAACCATGAACTCATAGAGCTCACAACGAAAATGGTCGCCGATATAGACCTTCAGGGGGGAACTTTTTTAGGCTCCTCCAGAGGGCAGCAAGAGGTGGATAAAATGGTTGATACCCTTGAGATTATGAATGTTAATATACTTTTTTGTATAGGTGGAGACGGTACACTCAGGGGAGCGCACGCCATTCATGAAGAGATTGAGCGCAGGGGCCTGAAGATATCCGTAGCCGGTATTCCCAAGACTATTGACAACGATATAGATCTTATCCAGAAATCTTTCGGGTTTGAATCGGCTGTATCCGTCGCCGCCGAAATAATCAATAACGCCCATAATGAGGCCCACGGAGCATATAATTGCGTTGCCTTGGTTAAACTCATGGGCAGAGATTCCGGTTTCATTGCCGCCAGCGCGTCTCTTGCGGTACAGGAGGCAAATTTTGTTCTCGTTCCGGAAGTCCCTTTCGACCTGTATGGACCCCGGGGGTTCCTTAAAGCATTGAGAACCCGTCTCGAAAAAAGGCACCATGCCCTGGTTGTGGTCGCTGAAGGGGCAGGACAGGAACTATTTGAAACCGAAAGCGTAGAGAGAGATCCCTCCGGAAATATCATTCATAAGGACATAGGGATATTTTTGAGAGATAAGATAAAAGAGGAGTTCACGGCTAAAAATTTCCCGCATACGATAAAATATATCGACCCGAGTTATATTGTCAGAAGCGTTCCGGCAAACGCGAACGACAGTAAATTCTGCAACCTGTTGGCCCAAAACGCCGTTCATGCCGCTGTCGCGGGCAAAACCGACTTTGTAATAGGTTACTGGAACGATGATTTTACGTTAATCCCTATTCCTATGGCGGTCAGAAAAAGAAAGAAAATTGATGTTAAGGGTGAACTCTGGTGGAACGTACTAGAAGCAACCGGCCAACCTGTCAGCATGAAGAATCCGTAATATGATCATAAAAAACATCTGTTTTGATGTCGGCAATGTATTGATTAATTTCCAGCCGGCCGACTTTCTGGCCCAAAAGGGGTACGGAAGCAGCAAGATAAAAACAATGGTAACCGACATTTTCCACAGTGAAGAGTGGGGGTTACTGGATAACGGGGATATCTCTTTCGAGGAGGCGTTCGACATTATTGCCGGTAAATCTATACTGTCAAAAGAAGAAATTGTTGCCGCTTTTGATCTGTTGCCTGAATTGCTCTCTCCCATTGAAGAAAACCAAAGGCTGCTTCCCCTGCTCAAAGAAAAAGGTTATAAACTATTTTATATATCCAACTTCACTGTCAAGTATTTCAACATGATATTAAAAAGGGATCCCCTTTTTGGCTGTTTCGACGATGGCGTAATATCAGGCGATTTAAGGGTTTCCAAGCCCGACAAGGAGATCTTTCTGCGAGCGTTCAATCGCTTCATGATTCTCCCTGAAGAGTCGCTTTTCATTGATGATATTCTTGAAAATATCGATACGGCGAGGGTTCTGGGCATGAATACGATCCATCTCCAGAAAGGGGATATCTTGAGCAAAACACTTAAAGATCATAAGATTTTATAGGATTATTCTTGAAATAGTCGGACAAGAGGGCGGACTTTTTTTGTCCGATAAGCTCTGTTATCTTTTCAACCGGTGTCTTTCTGATAACAGCCACCGACCCTAAATTTGAAAGCAACAGCTCCTTGGACTTTGGTCCAATACCCTTGATATTGTCCAACTCTGAACCAACCATCCCCGCTGAGCGTTTGTTCCTATGAAAGGATATTCCGAACCTGTGCGCCTCATCCCTGAGCTGCTGGACAATTTTGAGACTAACCGAATTTTTGTCGAGATACAACGGAACAGGGTCATTTGGAAAGAAAATCTCCTCCAGCCTTTTCGCAATTCCAACAACAGCTATCCTGTTTTCCAACCCCAAACGGGCCAAGCTTTTTATTGCGGATGAAAGTTGTCCTTTCCCTCCATCAACGATGATCAATTGGGGCAAAGATCTCTTTTCTTCCATAAGCCTTTTATATCGCCTGTAAACTATTTCCTCCATGGAGGCGAAATCATTTGGTCCATCAACACTCTTGATATTGAAATGACGATACTCCTTTTTACTGGGCTTTCCGTTCCTGAAGACCACACATGCGGCCACGGGATAGGAGCCCATAATATTCGAGTTATCGAAACACTCTATATGTACAGGAAGATCGGCCAATTGAAAATCGGCTTTCATTTTCTCCAGATTTTGGGAGGTTCTATCCTTTGGTTTCACCGCTTCCCTCCTCTTCTTCTGTTCCAATTTGAAATAAAGGGCATTTTTTTCAGCCAGTTCCAACAACCTCAACTTGTCTCCCTTCCTGGGAACGGTGTATTTAATCCCCTCAAGTGACATATCTGGCCTAAAAGGAACTATTATTTCGGGAGAATCACTCGATACCCTTTTCCTGATCTCGGTGATCGCGAACGATAATAAAGATTCTTTTTCTTCGGCAACAACGCTTTTCATTGACAGTGTGAACACCTGGATGACGGCCCCATCAACAACTTTCAAATAACTGACGTATGTATCGGTATCATCCTCGGCGATGCCAAATACATCGACATTCCTTATAACAGTACCCACAATTGTGGATTTTAACTGGAACCCCGACAAAATATCCAACTTTTCTTTTACCGCGTGTGCCTCCTCAAATCTCATCTCCCCGGCATATCTCTTCATCATCTCCTTCAGATGCTCCTTTACCGTAGAAATATTGCCCCTTAAAATATTTTTAATCTGGTTTATCCCGTTGTCATACTCCTCCTTGGTTTGCGATCCTACACAGGGAGCCTTACAATTTCCTATATGGTATTCCAGGCAAACCTTGAACTTGCCGGAAGAGATCCCGGCAGGTGTAAGGCTTAAATTACAACTTCTCAATTGGTACAGTTTTCTTATAAGATCAAGTAATGTCCTCGCCATTGAAGTTGATGTGTACGGACCAAAGTAGGTGGATCCGTCCTTTACATAATTTCTTGTAAGAAAAACTCTTGGAATATTTTCATTCTTCACGCATATCCAGGGATATGTTTTATCATCTTTCAGCAAAATATTGTATCTAGGCCGATACTCTTTTATCATGTTGTTTTCCAACAAAAGAGCGTCCTCCTCGGTGTTGACCACAATATGTTTTATGTTGACCGCCCTTTTGAGCATAACAGTTGTTTTACCCGACTGGTTCTTGGCAAAGTAAGAGGAGACCCTCTTTTTCAGGTTTTTTGCTTTCCCAACATAGATAATGGTACCGTTCTGATCTACAAACATATAAACACCAGGCTTTGGGGGCATAGAGGAGAGGATTGGTTTGTAATCAACGGCCATAAATAATCTCTTTGATCCACAAAATAACTAAAATATTGTACAATGGGCAATAAGAAATATCCCCCTCTGTTCTATTTATTATATTTGCCATAGTTCGATGAAAAATTATGTTTTTATATTGTTCTTGTTCCTGCCCCTTTTCTTGAACGGGCAGTCATCAGACTCAACTGTTTACAAGTTGCTTGATCCCTATTATTTTCATCTAAACTTTCTTATATCCGAACCTTCTTTGCTCATAGATGTCAGGGAACCTTTTGAATACAGGAGAAGGAGGTTGGCCGATGCGATAAATATTCCAGCGTCAAGAAATATCGACAAAACTACCGATACAATAGATACCAACACTATACTGTTTCTCTACTGCACAACTGAATCCAGGAGCAGTTGGATAGCCACAAAACTATATCAAAGAGGTTTCAGGGAGATCTATTTGCTTAAAGGAGGAATAGCATACTGGAGAAAAGAGGGATATCCAACGAAAAGAGGCAGACTCAAACGAAAAAATAAAAAGTAAAGGGATCAGGTTTAAATAATCCTGATCTATAAAACGTTTATCTTAGTAAAAATTAAAACCCAAAATTATGTTTTCAGGAATAATAGAAGAGGCCGCCCCGGTGGTCAGGCTGGTCAAAGAGAAGGAAAACCTCCATATAACAATGAAATGCTCTTTCACTGGCGAGCTAAAGATAGACCAAAGCATATCACATAACGGGGTTTGCCTGACCGTTGTGGAAAAGGAGGGAGACAACTACACTGTTACCGCTATCAAGGAGACCCTTGATAAATCCAATCTGGGCCTTTTAAAGCTTGGAGATAAGGTAAACCTTGAGAGGAGTGTCAGGCTTGACGGCAGGCTCGACGGCCATATGGTACAGGGACATGTGGATCAAACAGCCGTGTGTACCGAAGTTATGGAAGCCGAAGGCAGTTGGTACTACACCTTCGAATATGAACCGGCACAGGAAGATTACATCACCGTGGAAAAAGGATCCGTTTCGGTCAACGGCGTAAGCCTGACCGTTGTCAATTCAAAACCCAAGTCGTTTCAGGTAGCCATAATCCCCTTCACCTACGAGGTGACAAACTTCCACCAGATAAAGAAGGGAACCGTGGTAAATATTGAATTCGATATACTTGGCAAGTATATCGCCAAAATACTTAAACAGCAACTGGGAAAGTAATACCGTTCCGGCTATGCCCGCGACTTGTCCCGCGGGACGGTGTTATTATAGATCACTTTTTATGGCTGATAATTAACAAAATTGGCCAATTCTTTAATCGCCTGCCATAAAATCGGGATCAATTGCTCATAATCTACCATCCAGACTCCATCAACCATTGTAACAACATTAGAAAAACGATCTCCTATTTCTTGGGCGAATATGGCGTACTGGTTAGTACCATTTTCCCACGTAACATTTACACTGTGCGCGTTACTACTCAATATAGAGCTCATCGCGCCATAAATATAGTCAGGATAAGTATACTCCGCGAGAAGAGTACTATCAGCCATCCTTAAAGAGGCGTTGTTTACCATAAAAATATCGGACTTCACGGTACCCCCTCTCACGTCAATGGATGGAGGTGTAACGACCGGACCTCCTGAATAACTGTTCAAGATTAAACTATTGGCGGATAAGGTATCAGCGAAAACAGTACCCCCGTTAACATAAAGAGATGGAGATACATAAGTATTGTAATTCCCATCATAATAACTGTCCAAGGTTAATTTGTTGGCGTTTATTGAACCACCATACATAGAAAAATAGGGATATTCATAATTATCGTCAATTTCGTTATATGATTGATTAAGGTAGAGATTTTCGGCATTAATGCCTCCTTCAACCGATAGATAGGCTCCAGATATTACATCTGGAGCTGTTATAATTACGTTATTGCTTTCAATTACTGTTGTTGCCTCGTAAGGTTGTATAAGCTTCTCCCAACTGCTGGGCGACAACACCCCTATTCCAATGTTCCCATTTTTCAGTATTGTAAAAGCGTTTTTCCTGGTATCTTCGTTAGAACCAACCCCAACGGTAAGGAGTCGATCCGCTTTGATGCTTTCATAATAATAATCTGCAGTATCATTGTACATACCGAGAACAGTCTCATAAGGCTGTTTGGCTATCGTTCCATATCCCATAGCTGTTGAAAATTTTCCCAACGCTTTTGTTTCATAACCAATAGAGGTTGTTTTGGATGTATCTGTAGCCACACTGAAAAATTCGGTACTGGTGGTCCTTCCCGTCTCATCTTTAATCTGTGTCTCCACGGAAAAGCCTCCTTTGACATTTCCAAGTGTATCGGTAGTAAGGTAAATTCTTGTACTATCCCTTGTCACGCGGAAATACTCCTCTCCGCCATCGCTCCCTTTCCCAATATTTCTGAAACTTCCAACAGCAAAACCACCTTTGATTCCCTTATCTTCGTTCGTTCCAATATAGATTCTGGTACTATCGGCGTTAACCACCAAAAGATCGGATTCTTCTCCCTTTATATTGCCAAATCCTGTTACCGCGAATCCTCCTTTTATCCCCTTATCGGCATTAGCGCCAACATATACTACTGTACTGTCGGGGGATACCACTAAAAGATCGGATTCTTCCCCCTTTATATTGCCAAATCCCGTTACCGCGAATCCTCCCTTGATACCCTTCTCGCCACTATTAGACACATATACCTGAACGCCTCCGTCGTATACGGCAAAGATAGTCTGGCCAACTGAATTCTTGACCTCAAACAACGGATCATCGGGATAATGCGGGTTTCCAACTATATTAATTTTATCGTACCGCACATTACCGGAAAAAGCATCCGCGGATCTGGCATGTTTAGCCTCAAATGCATAAGGTACCGCCATTATTGGATTCGTTCCCAAGTCGATTGTCGAACCTCCATATGTCACCTCCGTTTTCAGCGAATAAGTGTCGGCTCCCCAGTCGATATTACCGAATACGGTCTGAGTTCCGCCAACTTTAGTACCTTCGCCCAAAGCAACCGAAACCATACCAAAGGCATTGGTAGTGACACTGTGTTTCTCTTTCCACTGAACTTTCCCAAGGCTATTCAAAACAGAGAGCTGAAGATCAATGTTCTTGTTCGCTAGGATAAACCCCGAACCGTCACGGACAACAGCCTGATAGTTAACCCCTTGAGGGGTAACAACTTGAGCCTCGACAAAACAAAACATGAAGAGAAAAATAACTGAAAAAAATAACTTGGTTTTCATATGATATGTTTTTAATTTTTTATTCTGCATAACTTTCCGGAACCTCTTTGTATAAATTCCATATTTGAGGAGCAATTTTTTTGTGCCAAAATAATATTCCGGCGCTGAAGCATCGCACGCTTAAGTTAAACAAAGATATAATAAATATTTAATAGAAAGAATCGATATTTTCCCTTTTTTGAATATCGGGTTTCAAGGCCACAACAATTTTTTGCCAAAGCCAAGACGGTTATCTGTCATTTTTATTGAAGTGAACTTCACCATCCACAAGAATGTGTCCATAAAAACAGCAAAGGGAAATTTTTTTAAATAATGCTTCTTCGCTGTCGAAGCGAGGGAACCAACCGGTTCAAAAACCTTGCCTTCAAACTGTATCCCCTGTATTTTTCCAACTACGGATGTCTCCAACGCGATAGTACCGGCTACGTTCGGATTTTCGACAAAATTTGATCCATGACGGGTCTCCCCATCGGAGGTAAAAACCAAAGCCTCCTCCTCTTCAATGAAGGCATAAAAACAGCTCGCGCACCAGGGTTTGTTGTCAATGGAGGTGGCAATGGTCAACACATGATGCTCTTTTATAAAATCTACTATTCGTTTGTCAATCATTTTCTCCCCATTTAAAGGTTTTGGGATCGATGTCGGCCAACGACATTATCCTTCCAACAACGGTCATAACCAGGTCGTCTATCGTTTCTGGCTTCGAATAGAAAGAGGGAGTAGCCGGACAAATTACCGCTCCCGCCAAGATCAATGTTTCCATATTCCTGATATGGACCAGGTTATATGGTGTCTCCCTGGGTACAATTATCAGTTTCCTTTTTTCTTTCAACATCACATCCGCTGCCCTTGTAACCAAGTCGTTCGAAAATCCGTGCGCTATCCTTCCAATAACTCCCATTGAAGCGGGACATATTATCATAGTATCATAACTGCTTGAACCCGAGGCAAAGGGAGCCATAAAGTCTTTATTGTCATACTCCTTTGCTATGCCTTCCAAAATAAATTCGGAGTTTGTTTCATAGTTGTTGATCGATTTTGCGTTATCAGTGATCACAACAGCAACTGACTTGATCTTATCTTCCAGCTTAACCAATTCCCTCAAAAGGGTTTGCCCATAAATGGAGCCGCTCGCACCGGTTATGGCAACGATTATTCTTCTCATTCTTAAACCCTATTTGTTCATGATTATCTTCGTGAATTCTTTGACCCCTTCCGAAGCCAACATAGATATAACGTTCACATGCCTTCCAGAGGGTATTGAAACATTTTTGGGGTCTATCAGAAAAAGTTCCGCCTCTTCAGGCGCATAACTTATCAATCCGGCAGCCGGATAGACATTCAAGGAAGATCCTATGACAAGAAATATGTCGGCTTTGGAGGTAATCTCAATTGCTTTCTGAAGATTTGGAACGGGTTCTCCAAAAAAAACGATATGGGGCCTTAGCTGGCTCCCCTTTCCACATTTATCTCCCAAAGAGATTTTACCATATCCAATATCATAAATAAGCGAATCGTCGATCGTGCTCCTGACCTTTGTCAGTTCTCCATGCAGATGCAGCACTTTCTTGCTCCCGGCTCTTTCATGGAGGTTGTCCACATTTTGAGTTATAATCTCCACATTAAAATATTTCTCAAGAGCCGCCAAACCATAATGCCCCTCATTTGGTTCCACTACTTCAAGCTGGCTTCTAAGATTGTTATAAAAATCCAATACCATCTTTTTATCTCTTTCCCATCCTTCAGCTGAAGCGACATCATCAACATTAAACCCCTCCCACAAACCATCTGTGTCGCGAAAAGTTTTCAGCCCGCTTTCAGAGCTCATACCAGCGCCTGTTAATACAACTATATCCATTGCTATTAAAATTAAAATTCTTCTACTTTTTTACGGCTGAACAATGGCATTGTCGTTGCGTAATATCTTCGTAAAATTACAACTATAAATGACTCTTCATAAGATAATGATAAAAAATCAAACCGGAAAATTTGGTCTCGGCAGTGACAAATATTTTCTCCTTTTACCCTATATTTGAAAAATGATTGATCGTTCGACTATAGATAGAATTATTGATGCGGCCGACATTGTTGAGGTTGTCCAGGATTTTGTACTGCTCAAAAAAAGGGGGGCAAATTATCTTGGTTTATGCCCTTTTCACAATGAAAAGACACCCTCTTTCACGGTTTCTCCCTCAAAAGGAATTTTTAAATGTTTTGGTTGCGGAAAAGCGGGCAATTCTGTGAATTTTATCATGGAGCATGAGAGGTTGTCGTATCCGGAAGCCCTTAGGTTTCTGGCGGCAAAATATCATATCGATGTCGTTGAGAGAGAGATGACCCCCGAAGAGGGTGCCAGGCAGAACGAGAGAGAGAGTATGATGGTTCTCTCCCAATTCGCTTCAAAAAATTTTCAGGAGAACCTTTTCCAAACCGAAGAAGGCGTGGCTATTGGCCTCTCCTATTTCAAAGAACGGGGTTTCCGACAGGATACGTTAAAAAAGTTCGAAGTCGGTTATTGCATGGATAAATGGGATGCTTTTACCCAAACCGCCATAAACGCGGGATATGACAAAATGTATCTGATAAAAACAGGCCTTTCAATAGAAAATGAAAACAACATGCTGTTTGACAGGTTCAGGGGAAGGGTCATTTTTCCGATACACTCCCTGTCGGGTCAGATCCTCGGCTTTGGGGGCAGAATACTTAAAAAGGATGCGAAAACCGCTAAATATCTGAACTCTCCTGAGTCCGAAATTTACCATAAAAGCAGGATTTTATATGGTATTTATCACGCCCGTAGGGCGATAGGCCAATTTGAGAAATGTTATCTGGTTGAGGGCTATACGGATGTAATGTCGCTTCATGAGGCCGGAGTCGAAAACGTGGTTGCCTCCTCGGGAACCTCGCTTACCAGGGAACAGGTGCGGTTAATAAAGAGATTCACCCCCAATGTAACAATTTTATATGATGGCGACGAGGCCGGGATAAAAGCCTCGATGAGAGGTATTGATATTGTGCTTGAAGAGGGTTTGAACGTAAAGATAGTGCTCTTGCCGGAAGGCGAGGATCCTGACTCCTATTCCAAAAAAATCTCAAATGAGGATTTTATAACATTTCTCGGGAACAATGAGGTTGACTTTATCAAATTCAAAACCAATCTGCTTCTTAAAGATAGCGGCAATGATCCTCTTGAAAAGGCGAATGTTATAAAGGAAATAGTAAAATCTATAACTGTTATACCCGATACGATATCCAGAACGATCTACATTAAGGAGTGTAGCCTTCTTTTGGATATCCCGGAGGAAATCCTGTACAATGAGGTAAACAGGCTCAGGCGACAAAAGATCTTCCAGGAGAGGGATAAATATCCTGATCCTAAATATCCCCCTGTCTCGCCACCTGAAATTAAAACCCGGGGTGTTACACAAAAAGGTGACCTGCCGTCTGAAAAAGAGATTATCAGATTGCTCCTTAAATATGGTACGGTAGAATACCAAAGAATATTGAACAAGGAGGAGGGTAGCGAAGAAATTATATCGGTGGCGGACCATATTGTATCTGAAATAGTATCTGATGAACTGGATTTTGAAAACACGAATTTTAAAAGGATTTTCGACGAGTTTAAATTCGCGCATGAACAGGGCAATATCATTGAAGAGCTATTTTTTGTGAAACACGGCGATCCTGAGATATCAAAAATTTCAGCCGATCTGCTCTCCGATTCCGAACCCTTAAGTAAGATTTGGAGCTCCAAACAGACCTATGTGGAGACAGAAGAGACCAAATTACTCCATATTGTTGATGATGTGATCCTGAAATTCAAAGCCGATAAGATAAACAGTAAAATAAAAGAACTGATGGAAGAGCTCAAAGCTGCCGTTGCCGCGGGGGACGATGAGAAGGTATTGTTTCTTCAACGAAAAGACCATGAACTTAAGCAGGTGAAAAAAATTATTTCAAAAAAAATGGGAAACAGGATCTTACTTTGAATTTATTGTTCAATAGAATTAAACAAAACGATATAAAGTTAGGGTATTTGAATTTTTCACTATCTTACCCAACAATTATCGGGATTACATGTAATCTTTAAAGTGTCTTTCAGATGTACAGAGCCATTTATATCGCTTCAATCTTTATCTTTTTCGTTGTTACATCTTGCAATAATGAAAAAGAAGAGGAGATTCCCTTTACTTCCTCTTTTTCCACATATAATATCGATAGTTCGTCGAAAAACGGGCCTTCTGTCAAAGGGGAGGCCCATTACGGGGTACTTACTCCTATTGAGATATGTGATATATTCGCAAGACTTGATATTCAGTACAATAATGCCATATTAAACCCTGTTTCAAATGGGGATCTTTATCTCAATAATGCCCAGGCAGCGATCAACACCGGGGTATATGGAGTAGACCTCGGATATCTGAAATTATTTGGCATGAGTCAGGAGGTGATAGATTATATGGTTACCATCAAAAACCTGAGCGATAAGTTAGGGATACCTGACGATCTTCTTCTTGCCCCAATAACCCAAGTACAAGACAATATCGGCAATACCGACACTATTACCTATTTGATGCGAAAAGCATATAACGACATCGGCCAACACCTTCGTCAAAGCGGCAGGGAGAGTACTCTGGGTCTTATAATCATGGGAGGATGGATAGAGGCGATGTACCTGGCTACCCAGCTGGCATACGACCCCCTTGATCCCGATGCCGTGGTAATCCAGAAAATAGCCGAACAGAAATATACCCTCACATCACTGCTCTCTTTTTTGAAAAATTACTACGACGATCCCGTTGTTGTCTACTATACCAAAAAGCTCAAATACCTTAAAAACTATTTTGATCGGTATGATATCTATTTTGAAAAGGGCGATTTGGAAATCGACTACGGAAAACAGGTTTTGAGATCTTCCGGGGCTAATATGACTATTACCGAAGAAATCCTTGAACAGATAATAGACTATGTCTACGAACTGAGATCAGAGGTTACCTCTCCATAATTTTTTATGCGATCTGGGAATAAAAAACTCCACAAAAGTGTCTAAGTAGTGCTTTCGATAACGCTATATTTCTTGAATTTTCTTAACGAGGTATCTATTTTGGAAATATCTTCCCCGTTTTAAGAATTTAAGAGGTAATTTTGCTATTCCTTTGGTTTAAGGAAGATTTTCAGCAATAAATCGGTATTCGAAGAGCCGTATAAAGACCTTTTGGTATGATAAATAACAGAAAAAATGAACGTTAAAAGAAAAAATTCGATAATCAGTTTATCCATTATTATTGTTTTGATCGCCGGATTGGTAATTTTCAACAACTATGGCAAGCGCCAAGAAAAATTAAGCCTCTTTTATGAAGTCACGCAGGGTGTTTTTGAGATTACCGTGGAAAATGCCGGTAAGCTGTCCGCCGAAAAAACAACAGACATAAAAGGCCCTGTACTGGGTGATGATGAAAACGTTGGTGGCGGAGATTTCGGTGGCGGGGGTTTCGGTGGCGGGAGAGGAGGTATGATGCGAATCTCAAATCTCACAATCCAGGATATGGTTCCTGAAGGCACATTGGTTAAGAAAGGCGATTATGTCGCCCAGCTTGACCGTACAGAATATCAAAATACACTGGCAACGGCAAGAGAGGAACTTACAAATCTCAAAGCTAATCTTGAATTGGCTATTCTCGACACCGCACTTTCTCTTTCAGATCTTCGTGATGCCATTGTTTCGCAGCGATACGCTGTTGAGGAGGCTCAGATCAAGGTTGACGGCTCACAATATGAGGCTCCCGCCACGATAAGACAAAGGGAAGCGGAACTGGACAAACAGATAAGGAAACTGGAACAAACTATAGCGCAATATGAGCTTAAAGAAAAAAAGATACTTATAAATATTGAGCAAACCCGACAAAAGGTTGAAAATCAAGAGATATATATAGCTCAATTGCAACAATATATAAACAATTTCACCATTACGGCTCCTGATGATGGCATGGTAATCTACAAAGAAAACATGCTGGGAACCAAAATAAAAACCGGCTCCTCGATCAACGCTTTTGAAAATGTTGTCGCCACATTACCGGATCTTACTACCATGATCTCCACTACTCATGTCAGTGAGGTAGACATCGTAAAGGTTGAAATCGGACAAACCGTACAAATTACAGTTGACGCGGTTCCAAACAAATCCTACACAGGAAAGGTGATAAGTATAGCAAATGTAGGGGAAACCCTGGGCAACTCCGACACTAAGATGTTTGAAGTGGAAATTCAACTTAATGGTACCGACCTGGCTTTGAAACCCGATATGACCACCTGGAACAAAATATTGATAAAAAGTTATCCTGATGCTGTTTCCGTGCCATTGGATTGCGTTTACGCCTCCACTGATGGCATCCAATATGTTTACAAGAAAAACCGTACCCGTCAGATAGTCTCTCTTGGCGAGATGAATGAAAAAAGTTATATTGTAGAAGAGGGGTTGAAACCGGGAACTTTAATATATATTATCCCACCTGAGGATGGTGATAATTTTAGAATATCCGAAATATAACAAAAGGGGGGTCAGCTACCTCCCTTTTTGTTTCTAAGAAAAATCATAACCGGAGATATAGGCTGGAGCGTCATAGAACATCTCCTTTTCCTGGTCGGTCAAGTTGACAAACTTTCCGTAAACCAATCCCGGCTTAGCGTTCAGCATTCTGTCAAATGGTCCCATTTTGACCTTTGTTCTTATGGTTTCATATAGGTCTCCATGGTCGTCCAACCACATCAATCCGGTAAAAAATCCTTCCTTAGCGAGAACTGATTCAAAAAGGGTCGATAGTTTCTCCTCGTTTCCCTTTTTACAAAAAACAGCGTCAAACACTAGGCATTTCAATTCATTTGAGGGAAACAATCTTCTAAAGTATGGTAAAATTGGAAGAAATTTTCGGATTACCCACCCCCAAACTCCCGGTATGTCATAGATCTTATATGTTGTCGGCATGGCCCAAACACCGGCCATTATCTCGTTATTTTCCTTTAAGACATAATAATTATGCTCCATGAAAACATAACTGTCAGTATAAAAAGAGTATCCCTTATACTGTTCCCTTAAAAGATGCTTCATCACATCCCTGTCGCTTTCCGGTAACAACTCTACCTTCTCATCTTTTTTGGGGTTTAAACGGCTGAAAGCTAAGGTCAAAAATGATCTTATATACTCAAAGCCGGCCTGGTGAACAATGTTTTTTGATCTCTCGTTGTTACTCTCAATGAAAGCGTACAGTATATGTTTGTCTTCCTCTTTCACATCAGGCAGATCAAGTACATATGGTTTACTGAAGAGTTCAAGAGTCTTTTGTTTGAAAGAATCATGCTCATCATGTCTTATGATGGGCATATTTCTCTTTCTTCTGGATACCTCGGTCTGATAGATCGACAAAAATGCCAGATATTTCACATAAGTGGATGGATATCTCAATTTTCCCAGTCCGGATACCCGAAAACATGCTCCGGCAGTACCGGTTATCTTGTTTTTCCTGTAAAGGGATAAAAACCTGACCTTATTGCCATATCCCTTTATTCTCTCACCGATATTCCCCGACGAAAACCTCAGACCCCCTTCAGACCCCCTTACCGTATGTTCAAGAATGTCAAGGATACCCTTGTCCGCATGATCGGTAAGTTTTACTTCAAGCCCGTTATAATCCAAAATTGTTCTCTCAAGCATATATTTTATTTTAATCCAAAGAACCGAATACTTTTTGTAACAATGGCGTTACTCTGGCAGAAATTTGTGTTCTTATTTTTATTTCCTCTTCCTCAACCTTAAAAAACATTCCTTCCAATGCCTTATTTGTCAAATAATCCGTTAGATCTGTTTCTACGGGAGTTAAATTGGCCAAACGTCCCACTACTGAATTGGCCACGGTGTTCCATTGCGAGGTAAGGGAATTCCAGGCATCGTGAGCCGAAAGATTGCCCACCAGATCTTTTTCTATTGACTGGCCAATTTTTGGCTTATAAAGGGCATACAAATTGTCATAGGTAGTATTACGCAAGTAAGCTGTGGCAGCGTCATTTTCTCCCCTCAAAATCCCAAACGCATCATTGATTGACATCCCGGCAATACTGGAAACAAATATCGGGACTACCTCTTTGGCCGCATCTTCCGCTGCCCTGTTGATACTCAGAACAACATCTTCAACCAGTTTGTCCCCGCCAGGGATCCTTGAAATATTATCAACAATTACCTTGGCCTCATCAGGAAGCAAAATTTTTACCAACGGATCTCCATAGTACCCGTTTTCAAGTGATAAAATTGACGCTGAGTTTCTGGCGCCCGTTTCCAATGCCTCTTTCAATCCGTTCACCACTTCTGTTTCCGTCAACGTGTCGGTTGTCGTCAATACAGTTTGCAAAACTTGGTTCAACTCCGCGCAACCGGTTATGGTAGCGGCGGCGACAAGCATAACAATGAATATCTTTTTCATCTTTGTAAAAGTTTCTTGTGTATTTCAACCATCTTAAACTTACATATTTAGGTTTTCTATTGGTTTTTCGGTTATGGAGTGTGATAAAGATACTCCAAAGACCAAAATTACAAATAATTATGGTTTATTTTTTATCCAACCAACCTATTTTTTATATTCTTAATGCTCTTTTGTATTGATTTAATATATTATAAACAATTGTTAATGATGATGTTTTGAGTTTTTTTCAATTAAAACATCGACTTGTCTTCGCTGTTTGCCGGATTTTTGGCACAATATTTGGATAGAGTGATGTAGAGGTTTTTTCATAGGTTAGTTTAGGGTTATCAAAAAAGCCGCTTCTGTTTTAGAATAGGAGCGGCTTTTTACTTTGTAGCCTTTCTTGAAAAAGCATTAGGCCAGGTAGCCCAGATTCTTATCTTTTATACTATCATATGGTATTAAAAAAATTGCTGAAATCAAACTTATCTCTTTGAGCTTTTCCATTAAAAAATCAACATAAGAATCACTTTCCGGATTATGCACCACCATTATATAATCGATGTTGGACAGTTTTTTTATCAAGACACGGTTATCGTGACAATTGGCAACAAGGTCGATATGCATCTCCCCCTCTTTTAGCGAGCAGGAATATTTACTAAAAACAGCTCCATCAAGGTCAGCATCGTCTTCCGGAATTATTGAATCTCCCAACTTCAAACCAAAGCCCATTTTTCTGTTTATGGCGAGGGATAGTTTATAATCGGGCTCATGTGCGGCAATCCCTATAAAAATTGGATCCGCTATATCATCAGAAATGAGTTTTATCCGGGTAACCATGTTGTACTAATAGATTATTGGCCGATAAATGTACCCAAAAGGTTTTAATTGGCCATGGAAGGCTCGTTTACTTTCATCCAGGCCTGTTTTGAAGCCTCTTGTTCTGCCTCTTTTTTGGACATTCCCATTCCTTTTCCGTACTCCTCCTTATTAAGATATATTATCGAGGAGAAAATAGGCTGTTTTTGGGTGTGGTCATACCCCTCGTCGCACTCGAATACAAGGTTTGTCTTATGTTTTTGTCCCCATTCGTATATCAGGCTCTTGAAATCTGTATCGGTATGGACAATCTCTTCAAGGTTGAAATATTTATTCAATACTCTATTTATGAAGACCTTTTTTGTTTTTTTATACCCCTTATCCATAAACAGAGCTCCCATAAACGCTTCAAACGCATCTCCATACAGATTCTTGACACAACTGTCTGTAGAAACATTATTTACCAAGAGTTCATCGAATCCCATCGACAGGGCGATACGGTTGAGTTCCTCACGGTTAACAATTCTTGCCCTTATTTTTGTAAGAGTTCCCTCGGAAGCATTGGAGTACTTCTCAAAGAGGTGCTCCGAAAGAATAGCGTCAATAACGGAATCACCCAAATATTCCAACCTTTCATTGTTTATCCTGGTACCATCCGGCAGGAGATAAGAGGCTGACCTGTGGATAAACGCTGCTTCATAAAGGGATAGATTTCCAGGTCTTAGTCCCATGATCATCTTCAGGCGAAACTTAAAATCCCGCTTATCGAACAGATACGATCCCTTAAAAATTCGTTCGAAAATTTTCATTTTCAAAAATCCCTTTTTATAACGATAGAGGTATTGTGCCCGCCAAATCCGAATGTATTGCTTATAGCGTATTTTACTTCTCTTTTTTGGGATACATTGGGCGTTATGTTTATCTTGGGGTCTATCTCGGGATCTTGTTCCTTAAAGTTGATCGTAGGGGGTATCTCTCCGTGAATCATGGTAAGAATAGTTGCTATGGCCTCAATTGCTCCGGCAGCCCCCAAAAGATGACCTGTCATCGATTTTGTAGAGCTGATGTTCATATTATATGTATGTCCCCCGAAAAGACGTTGTATGGCCTTGATTTCGGCTATATCGCCCGGAGGTGTTGAAGTTCCATGGACATTGATATAGTCTATCATATCAACCGTGATTCCCGCCTCCTCTATCGCCAGTCGCATCGCATCGCTCGCGCCTAATCCTTCCGGATGCGGTGCCGTAAGGTGATAAGCATCGGCTGTCATTCCCGATCCAACTATTTCAGCATATATACGTGCCCCCCTGGCTTCGGCATGCTCTCGTTCCTCAAGAATCAATGTGCCGGCACCCTCCCCGATCACAAAACCGTCGCGTGTTCTGTCAAATGGCCGACACGCTGTTTTGTATTCATCGTTTCGGGTGGATATGGCCCTCATACCACTGAACCCTCCCAATCCAACTTCGTTTATTATCGCCTCACTTCCCCCGGCAAGAAAAATATCGGCCTTCCCCCACCTTATATAGTTGAACGCATCTATTATCGCATTTGTTGAGGATGCGCATGCCGACACGGTAGAAAAATTGGGTCCCTTGAAACCATATCTGATCGAAATAGTTCCGGCGGCGATATCTCCTATAAGTTTTGGTACAAAGAAAGGGCTGAAGCGCGGAGTCCCATCTCCTAAAACAAAATCCCTTACATTTTCCACGAATGTATCCACTCCTCCCATTCCGGACGATAGAATCACACCTATCCTGTTCTTATCAACCTTTTCAAGATCAAGACCTGAATCAACTACCGCCTCTTCTGCCGCAATATGGGCAAACTGGCTGTAACGATCGAGCTTGTTGATCTCTTTGGGAGAAAAAAAATCAGTGGCGCTGAAATTTTTAATTTCGCACGCAAATTTTGTCTTGAATTTTTCGGTGTTAAACCTTGTGATCAGCTCCGACCCGCTAACACCATTACGCAATCCCTCCCAATACTCTTTTACGTTGCAACCTATGGGGGTTATCGCCCCCAGACCGGTAACCACGACTTTTCTCATAAGAGGAAATTATCAATACAATGCTATTTAGCGTTTTCTTCGATGTATTTGATAGCATCACCGACGGTGCTGATAGTCTCGGCTTGATCGTCAGGTATCCCGATATTGAACTCTTTTTCAAACTCCATAATCAACTCAACAGTATCAAGAGAATCCGCACCAAGGTCGTTTGTGAAACTAGCTTCAGGAGTTACTTCCGATTCGTCTACTCCAAGTTTGTCAACTATAATCTCTTTTACTCTTGTAGCAATGTCTGACATAATTCTAAGATTTAATTAATACTATTTTTTTAAGAACTTTGCAAAGGAATATATTTGTACCTTATTTTTCAAATGATTTGTGCTTTTTTCTTTTTTATAAATTTTAATCGTCTGATTTTCAA